>VAPH01038906.1_pt1 | contig 32488 bp, 27 predicted proteins | sample 3393861 | NCBI WGS metagenome assembly VAPH01 (sample SAMN08290439, study PRJNA428436) | hydrothermal vent metagenome | isolation source: Deep-sea hydrothermal vent chimney | place: Atlantic Ocean: South-mid Altantic Ridge | reverse complement strand
GTCATTATCAGTTCCTTTTACACCATCACCATAATCATTTGCAAAGTTTGATATTATTTGAAATCCTATGGTAGTTAAAACTGCTAAAACTAAAATATTCCAATCAAAAAAATCGTCTGAATAAGCTAAAAAAGATCCTAAAATAATTCCTGAAAGTGATAATGGTAAGGTGCGCAATCGTGCAGCTTTAAGCCATGACTTAACTGTTGACAAAATAAAAATTTAATTATTTTAATTGATCTTACTTCCCCTGATCCATTTTTCACTACTCAGCTCCAATGCTTCTGTAATATTCACGGGCACACCATATGATTTAGCAATTATAAAAGAATCCTTAAATCCAAGTCGTTTCAGATCGTCACGTAATAGTACTGCTTCTTTATATGTCATGAATTTTCCAACAGCGAATTTATTGAATCCATTGTCTTCAAATTCTTCTAATTGTGTAATATCATCAGAAATTAAATTGGAATTGAAATGTATATAAGCCCCTATTTGTACACTGTAAATGATACTCAAATCTGAAATTGATGTCTTTAAAGAGTCAGCTACAAATGCCTGCCTGGCGTTTCGTTGTATTTTATGTAAAGAATCCGTATTAATAATACTCAAGTTATTTTTAATTAAATACTCTTCTTTATATTGTTTAGACTTGGGTAAAAATGACCAGAGAAATAAAATCAATAAAACCAGCCCAAAAACACCCAAAATAATACGGTGTTTTTTTAGCAAAGAATTATTTTCTTCTTCTTCCTTTAAGGCTGTTGATAAAGAAGCAATGGTATCTTTGGCTTTATCTATTTCTTCGTATATGTTAACTAAATTTTTATCTCTCACAAAAGGCATAACTTTCTTTTAAAATATTACAAATCATTTGCATTGGCAATTAATTCTGCTATATCTAAAACTTTAATATCAGATTCTTTTTCTTTATTTTTAATTCCGTCTGTCAACATGGTATTACAAAAAGGACAACCGGTAGCAATTATATCTGGTTGTACTTTGAGTGCATCTTCGGTACGTTCAACAAATATTTCCTTATCTCCTTTTTCAGATTCCTTAAACATTTGAGCTCCACCAGCCCCACAACATAATGCATTGGATCTACATCTTTTCATTTCCAGCAATTCAACTTCTAATTTTTGAATAACTTCTCTTGGAACTTCATATATTTCATTAGCTCTACCTAGATAACATGGATCATGAAAGGTAATACGTTTCCCCGAATATTTGCCACTTTCTACAGTTATTTTTCCTTCATCCAGCAATGATTTTAATAGCTGCGTATGATGAATCACCTCATAATTACCTCCTAATTCAGGATATTCATTTTTTAGGGTGTTAAAACAATGTGGACAAGCAGTTACTATTTTTTTTATATCATATCCATTTAAAACTTCGATGTTCGTCATGGCCTGCATTTGAAACAAAAATTCATTTCCTGCTCTTTTTGCCGGATCACCGGAACAACTTTCTTCCGTTCCCAATACAGCAAAATCAACATTCGCTTTTTGTAAGATCTTTACAAGTGCCTTTGTTATTTTTTTTGCCCTATCGTCAAAACTTCCAGCACAACCAACCCAAAATAACACCTCAGGAGTCTTTCCTTCTGCCTTCATTTCTGCCATTGTTGGTACTTGCATATTTTTATATATTTAATAATTCAATGATTTACATCTTAACAAAAAAAATAAATCATTTCATCTTTCAAATTTTATTCTTTTCACTCATCTTTCCAATTCAATCTATCCATTTGGTTAAATTGCCAGGGTGCTCCATTATTTTCAATATTTGTCATCATAATATTTAATTCTTGCGGAGCAGTTGATTGTTCCATAACCAAAAACCTTCTTAAATCAATAATTATTGACAACGGATCAATATTAACCGGGCATTCTGTTACACATGCATTACAACTAGTACAAGCCCATATTTCTTCAATAGTAATCGTTGTTAACAATGATTTATCATCACCTTTTACTTTAAATTCCTCAATACTCGACCGGTCTATAATTTTACTAACTTCCTCTATTCTATCTCTGGTTTTCATCATTATCGCTCTTGGCGAAAGCTCTTTACCTGTACTATTTGCAGGGCAAACCGAAGTACATCTTCCACACTCAGTACACGAATAAGCATTCATTAATTGCACCCAATTCAAATCAGTTACATCACTGGCTCCAAACTTTTCGGGTATCTCTTCATTTTTTGATTCTGCCGGAACTGCATATGGATCAGCATTGGGGTCTAACATTAATTTAACTTCATCAGTAACCGATTGTAAATTATTAAATTTTCCTATCGGATCTAAATTAGCAAAATACGTATTTGGAAATGCCAATAAAATATGTAAATGTTTCGAGTAGTAAAGGTAATTTAAAAAGATAAAAATTCCAATTATATGCAACCACCATGCTCCTCTTTCAATATAAAACAATGTTAATTCATTTTGAGGCAGCCAATTTGTTATAAAAGAACTAATTGGAAAACTACCCGCTTGCATATAATGAATCGCTCCCATTTGTTGCAAGCCGTAATCAGCAGCATTCATGATCAGAAACAAGCTCATCAATACCATTTCAAAATATAAGATATTCAGGGCATCATTTTTGGGCCAGCTTGTCATTTCTTTATTCCAAAATCTTGGAATCCTAATAATCATCCTTCTAATCCAGAAAATAACAACTGAAATAAAAACAAGAAATGCCAATATTTCAAAAGCTCCGATCAAAAAATTATACAATCCTCCTGCAAAAGCAAATACACGATGTGTTCCAAATAATCCATCAATAATAATTTCTAAAACTTCAATGTTTATAATAATAAAACCCAGGTATACAATAATGTGAAGTAATCCAGCTATGGGACGTCTAACCATTTTAGACTGACCCAATGCGATATTCGTCATATTCTTCCATCTTTCTATCGGCTTGTCGCTACGGTCCAGGTTTCTGCCCAGCTTTATATTTCTAATCAGCTTTTTTACATTTTTTGTGAAAAAACCCACACCAATAACAAGGAGTATTGCGAAAAGAATTTTTGAAATGTAAAACATGTAAAAATATATCTATAAAATTTCCTTTAAAATTAACCTTTTTTATACAACAAACTTAAGTTAAAACTAAAAAATAAATCAGGTTTACTAAAAAACATATTTATTAGAAGTTATTAACTACTCATTCGTATTTTCTTGGTAAGGTTTTTGTTTTTTTCCAAATATTGAAACATGTACAAAACGTTTAGGATGCAGTTTAACTTCCCTGAGCAATTCTTCCAGTTCTTTTGTAGCATTAGTTAAATTATTATACAACTCTTCGTCTTTCACTAATTTACCAAAGGTTCCATTACCACTTTCAATGCTATCTAAAATTCTGTTAAAGCTCTCTAATGTGTTCCTTAAACTTGTAACCGTTGCCCCTAAATTAGCCTTTTGTAAAGAATCTGTAATTTGCGAAAAGTTTTGCATCGCCACGTTTACATTATTAAAAATACTATCAATTTTGCTTTGATTTTCATCAAAAAGAACATCTGTTTTATTTGCGATACTGTTAAATTTTTCGAGAGTAAGCCGTAAAGACAGTAAGGATAAATTTAAATTTTTCTGATTTTGTGCATTTAGAATTTCACTTAAATTTTTCATAACTGAATCCGTATTTACTACAAAACTTTCTACTTTAGATTGTAATGGAGCAATTTGCTCATTGATCATACCTAATATTCCTGAATCGACTTCTCCAATTAAAGTGTCACCATCTTTAGCAAACTCATTCGTATCATCAGCAATTTTTATTTTTAAGGATTTTCCACTGATAAAATCCGGACTGTAAATCTGGGCAATGCTATTTCTTGAAAATTTAATTTTATTTGATAAATTAATATGAGCAACCAACACACCTTTTTTATACGGGTGAAAAGAAATTTTTGAAACTTTACCAACCTTTAACCCACTTATTGTAACCGGAGCATTGATAACCAACCCTTGAACGTTTGTGTATTCGGCATAAAAAGTTCTGGATGTATCATATAGTTTTTTATCCTTTAAAAAATTATACCCCCAAATAAAAAGGGCGATAATTAATAAAGCAATAATACCGGTTTTAAGTTCTTTAGACACTTTCAAAATAAAATATTTGGTTAAACAATATTACTAATTATTTTTGAGAAGGATTTAGCAACTCAGATACTGATATTCTTGCATCTTTTTTATAAGCAACAATAAATGCTGTTTTGAATCCCGCTTTTTTAGCTTCTTTTTGAATATTTTTTATTTCGGTATAATTTGATGATTTACCAAAATAGTATTTATAATGACTTCCTACTTTTAATCTTTCAACACCTTTCAAGCCGCTAAAATTATATGCTTTCAAATCTAATTTTTTAGAACTTGAAGCAATTTGAACTTTAAAATCTACACCTTTAAAAATCTTTTCTCGAGGTTCTTGAACAATGGGTTTAGGTAGCTCTTCAACGACCAAATTTTCATCGAGATGTTTTTTGTATTTGGTTATTGCCTCATATATTGCTTTTGAAATATCTTCCTGACCTTTTTTTGAATTTAAAAACGCTCCTTCTTTTTTATTGGTAATAAAACCTGTTTCTACCAAAATACTTGGCATATATGATTGATATAATACAATAAACGCTTCTTGCTTTACGCCTCTATCCTCCCGATGTAAATCAACCTTAAAATTATTCTGAACATAACTTGCTACTAACAAACTTTCATCCAAATACTCTTCTTGCATCAAGGTCAACCCAATTACTGACTGCGGAGAGTTAGGATCAAATCCTTTGTAATTTTCTTTATAATTATCTTCTAATAAAATTACTTCATTCTCTGCTTTGGCTACTTCAAAATTCTTATCGTTTCCATTCACCCCAAGCACCCAGGTTTCTGTACCATAAGCTTGCGTGTAATGTGCATTACAATGGATGGAAACAAATAAATCAGCATCCGATTTATTTGCTATATTTCCTCTTTCTTTTAATTCTACAAAAACATCTTTTTTGCGGGTATAAATAACTTTAATATCATTATTTTTTTCTAATTTTTTTCCCAGTAATAAAACGATATTCAAAGCTATTTCTTTTTCAATATATTTATCTGCCGGACGCCCGGGGTCTTTCCCTCCATGGCCGGCATCTAAAACAATTGTAAATTTTTCTTGAGCTAAGGTTTCATACGGAAAATTAAAAATCAAAACCAAACTCAATATAAAAATAAATCGAATATAAAGTCCGCTATTTTTTGTTGTTTTATTATTGTTTACGCAATCCCAGTTTTTCATATTTAAATTTATACCACTTAAAAAATATATGTAAGTTTGTAACTTTATAAAAATAGATAATTTTTTACAAAAATACTATTTATAGCATTGTATACAAATTTAAGATACATAGTTTTCTTCTCTATATTTTTTTGTTTCGGAATTAATTCGGGTTTAGCTCAAATTAATGAAAATGAAAACAAAGAAAATAACAATAATTCAAAAAAAGATAGCCTACGGATTTTCGATATAAATGATATTAAATCAATCAAAAAAGATACTACCCAAATCGATAGTGTTAAAGTGACCAAAGAGTTCTTAGAAGATAATATTAAACATAAAGCTAAAGAATACATGTCGAATGATTTTGTGAATCAAACAGCAACACTATACGACAAAGCTGAATTATACTATCAAGATATTGAATTAAAAGCCGGTAAAATCATTATTGATTACAAAAACAGCCTTGCATATGCAACCGGTATTTATGATACCTTAGGGGAATATATTCAAAAACCTGAATTTAAACAAGGTTCTCAACAATCAACCCAGGATTCACTGATTTATAACTTTAAAAATAAAAAAGCAATTATTTATCATTCCAAAACGGAGCAAGTCGGGTTAATAATTACCGGCGATATAACTAAAAAAGAAAACGATAGCACATTTTATATCAATAAGGCTAAATTTACGACCTCAGAAAAAGAAAATCCCGATTATTATATTCAAACTTCAAATATAAAGGTAGTACCCAATAGCAAAATTGTGGGAGGTATGAGTAATTTAGTCATCGCAGATGTCCCAACTCCACTTTTTCTACCGTTTTTTTATGCTCCGATTACAAAAGGCAGAGCATCGGGTTTTATAATTCCTACTTGGGGTCAAAACAATAATCAAGGTTATTTTTTACAAAATGGGGGATTTTATTTTGCCGTAAACGATTATGTTGATCTGGCCATACTGGGTGATATATATACTAATGGTAGTTGGGGAATTAGAACTGAATCTAACTACAATTTGAGATATCGATTTACCGGTAATTTTAGTTTTCGATATGAGAACTTGATCAATAGCCAAAGAGGATTTCCCAATTTTAGTAAATCAACAAATTTTTTTGTTAGATGGAGTCATAGTCAATCTGCACAATCTAACCCGAATTCCCGATTTTCGGCATCGGTAAGTTTTGGTAGCAGTAGTTTTTTTACACAATCATTGAACGAATTGAGTTCCCCATTTTTTTTAACAAACACATTTAATTCATCTGTTTCCTATTTCAAAAAGTTTGATGGTACTCCTTTCAATGTGAATGTTTCATTAACGCACACTCAAAATACAAATACCGAACGAATTGATATGAACTTACCTTCATTAGTCTTAAATATGGATAGAGTGTACCCTTTTGCACCTAAATTCGGAGCCAAAAAAAATCCTATTCAAAATCTTGGCCTTACCTACACTATGAATGTTCAGAATAGGATTTCAACTACTGATGATGAATTTTTCACTCCTAAAATGTTTAAAAATGCCCAAACCGGTATAAAACATGATGTTTCTTTGGGAACCAATATGAAATTATTTAAATATTTTTCCATTTCACCAAATGCTGTATATAAAGATGTTTGGTATTTTAAAACCATTGAGAAGAATTGGGATGATGATATTAATGAAGTAGTCACAGATACTATTAATGGGTTTGACTCATTTAGAGAATATTCTGCAAATGTTTCTGCATCTACTACTTTTTATGGAACAGTTAACTTTAAAAAAGGTAGATTAAGGGCTTTAAGGCATGTTGTTCGACCGACAATAGCCTATAGTTACAGACCTGATTTTAGTAGGTATTATGATGAATACCAGGTAAGTATAGACCCGAGGGATATAAAAGAATACACCCGGTTTCAAAATGGTGTTTTTGGTGCCCCTTCTAATAACTTGAGCAGTAGTATAGGATTTTCTATAAATAATACTCTTGAAGCAAAAGTAATGTCAAAAGATCCATCGGTAGAAGAAGCAAAAAAAATCAATATTTTAAATAATTTAAATTTAGCAACCAGTTATAATATTGCTGCCGATTCCTTAAAATGGAGTCCGTTAAGAATGACCACCGGAACACAATTGTTTGAAAATAAATTAAATATAAATGTAAATGCGACTTTAGATCCTTATGCCATTAATGCAAATGGAACCAAAATAAATACATTTAACATTAATAATGGTGGTAGCCTGTTTCGATTAACAAATGCAGGATTAACTGCAAATTATGCTATTAAGAGTACCGAGATTGGTAAAAATAGAACACAATCAAAATCTGTTGATAATTCAAGAGCTCAAAGTGCTATTTCTGATGATTTATTTGGAAAAAGTATCACAAATAATAAACAGCAAATAAATATAAACGAAGAAGTAAAAGAAACTAAGCTTTACCATACAAAAATGCCCTGGGATATCAGGTTTAGGTATGCTTTTACGTATAGCAATAATAGTGCGCAAAATCAAATTACCGCCAATTCGGTACAAATCGATGGCAATTTAGAGTTTTCACCCAAATGGAGAGTTGGCGTTTCGTCAGGATTTGATTTTAAGAACTTAGGTATAACATATACCCAATTGCGCTTTGAAAGAGATTTGGATAGTTGGCGCTTTACTTTTAACTGGGTACCATTTGGTGATCGGGCTACTTACTATTTCTTTATTGGAATTAAATCTGGGCCTTTAAGTGATTTAAAATATGATAAAAGACGGATTCCCGATAGACGTCTATTCTAGAAGATTTGTACTTTTACAATCAATCATAAACTATTCATATAAAATATATTATTCAAATGAAAAAAGTAATTGAAACCAAAAACGCACCGGCACCAATTGGGCCATATAGCCAGGCTATTTTAATTAACAATATACTTTATACATCCGGTCAGATCGCTATTAATCCAAAAACAGGCGATTTGATCACCAATTGTATTACTGATGAAACAGAGCAGGTAATGAAAAATTTAAAATCTATTTTGCTTGCTGCTGAAATGAATTTTGATCAGGTAGTGAAATCAACCATCTACATTTCTAATATGGATGATTTTGCGGAAATTAATAAGATTTACGGATCTTATTTCAATGAAAAATCTGCTCCTGCAAGAGAAACGGTACAAGTTGCGAAATTACCAAAAAATGTGAATGTTGAAATATCTGTCATCGCATATAAATAAGATGAATAAAATTAAAAAATCATATAAAGATTGGTCTAAAATTTATGACACGAACGAGAATAAAACCAGAGATCTAGATCAAATAATTACCAAAAATATATTATCAAAAATAACTTTTGATTCCATTTTAGAAATCGGATGTGGAACAGGTAAGAATACGATTTGGTTTAGTGAAAATGCCAGTTCAATTACAGCAGTTGACTTTTCACCGGAAATGCTTGAGATTGCCAAAAATAAAATAAATTCAGACCGGGTACATTTTAAAGAAGCCGACATCACAAAACCTTGGGATTTTAATTATATTCCGGTAGATCTTATCAGTATTAATCTGGTATTAGAACATGTTGAAAATTTGAATTTTATTTTTAAAAGTGTAAGTGAAAATCTAAAAAATAATGGTTATTTATTTATAAGTGAATTACATCCCTTTAAACAATATTTAGGGAGTCAGGCAATGTACAATAACAAATTGGTGACAAGTTTTACGCATCAAATTTCAGATTATTTTGCATTAGCGTGTAAACACAATTTTCAATGTGTAGAATTAATTGAAAGTTTTGACAAAGTTCCAAATAAAAACGAAAAAAATATTCCTCGTATTATCTCTTTTTTATTTAAAAAAATTAAACCATTTTAGCGTGGTATTTTGCTAAATTAATAATAGGATGGCGAATTATTCTACCCAATTCCAAATTGTATTCATCTAAAACTTCTCTAATTTCAGTATCTAAAAAATGTGCAATAGATCCTACAAAATATATTGGACAAGTTTTACTTTCTTCAAACTGCAAAATCTGGTTTTCCACAAAAAGACGTAAACCTATTTTAATCACTTTTTTTGCATATCCATTTGATTTATTTTCAATTAAAAAGCGACCTATTTGTGCTAAATAGGTATTAGGGTTATCTTTTTTATATAGATTTTCTTTAACAATATCAGGATTTAAGTCATACTCGCTTTCAAATATTTTAGCAATTTTTATTGGCATTTTGTTAAAATAGTAATCTTTTAAAAGTTGTTTGCCGTAATAGTTTCCGCTGGCAATATCCATAATAATATAGCCTAAAGAGACTATTTTTTGATGGGTTATTTCACCATCAAAATAGCTGCAGTTTGAGCCAGTTCCAAGAATACAAACAATTCCCGGTGAATTTATCTGTAAGGATTTTACAGCAGCAATAGTGTCTTCCTTTATTTCAATTTCGGCATTTACAAAAATTACTTTAAATACTTCTTTTAAATATTTTCTTGGAGTTGGTGTACCGCAACCAGCCCCATAAAAGAATATTTTTTCAACCTTATTTTTAATTTCAATTAATTCATTTTTTGAAATTATACGGTCATATAAAGTTTCTTTTGAAAATACAGCCGGGTTCAATCCCTTTGTATCAATTTTAAAAAATGTTTCACCTTTACTGTTCAAGGCAATCCAGTTTGTTTTTGTTGAACCACTGTCTGCAACTAAAATCATACATAATAATATTAAAAAGTAAAAATAAAAAATGAAGTGCAATTAAAAACTAATATTCGTCATAAATTATCAATTTTTTAAATTTCTAAAAAAAAATTGACTACAACTTGATCAGAGAAAGAAGTGCAAGTTCATAACTTTTCATACCGAATCCGGCAATTATTCCGCTTGCATTTGGAGCTATAAACGATTGGTGTCGGAATTTTTCCCGTTGGTAAATGTTGGTTATATGAATCTCTATAACAGGACTTTGCACTGCTTTAACAGCATCACCTATACCAACAGAAGTGTGTGTAAAAGCAGCAGCATTTAAAATAATTCCATCGTATGAAAATCCCGTTTCCTGAATTTTATCTATTAATTCACCTTCAATATTGGATTGAAAATATTCTAACTGAATATCTCCATATTTAAATTGTAATTCTTTAAAGTATTCTTCAAACGTAATGTTTCCATAAATGCCAGGTTCCCTTTTACCCAAAAGATTTAAATTGGGTCCGTTTATAATAATGATTTTCATCTGTTTAAAATTTTGTAATTAATTAAAATTGAAGCTATTCCAAAATTTATGCACAGATGGAACCGCTTCGCTCTCTCATGATCCCGAGTACTCGGGATAATCATTCCTTTGTGTGTATTTTATGATTAATAAAATTTATGGTCGTTTCATTTGGTGAATTTTAATCGAGGATACATGTTCCGGTCTCAAAAATAATATATTTTTGCACAAAGCGTTACCAAATTTAATCTTAAATTGATTTAATTTAAATTAATCCTAATTAATTCATGAATTGGAATACTATTTTAATAGATTACCGGCACTACCTTAAAATTGAACGAGGTCTATCCAATAATTCCATACTCAGTTATAGCAATGATGTTAAAAAGTTGATTAATTATATTAAAAATAATAACTTAAACTTCAATCCATCAAATGTAAAGGATGACATCATTCAGCAATTTATTTACCACAATTCAAAGCATATCAATGCTCGGTCACAAGCAAGATTAATCTCAGGTTTACGAAACTTTTTTAATTATTTAATCTTTGAAGATTATCGGAAAGATAATCCTACTGATCTATTGGAATCTCCAAAAATTGGAAGAAAATTACCCGATACCTTATCGGAAAAAGATATCAATCAAATTATTTCTCAAATAGATCTAAGCAAACCGGAAGGAGAAAGAAATAGAGCTATGTTTGAAACTCTTTACAGTTGTGGTTTACGGGTAAGTGAAATGATTCAACTTAAAATTTCAGATCTTTTTTTCGAAGAAGGATTTATAAGAGTGATAGGCAAAGGAAATAAACAAAGATTTGTACCTATCAATATCTACACAATAAAATTGATAGATATGTACAAAAATCAAATTCGAACAAAAATTCCAGTTCAAAAAGGATATGAAGATACTTTGTACTTAAACAGAAGAGGCAAACAAATTTCGAGAAATATGGTATTTATGATCTTAAAAGATTTGGTAAAAAGGTCAGGTATTGTAAAAAATGTAAGTCCGCATACATTCCGCCATTCTTTTGCAACTCATTTATTAGAAAATGGAGCAGATCTTCGTGCTATTCAACAAATGTTAGGGCATGAAAACATTACAACTACAGAAATTTATATGCATTTAGACACGAGTTATTTAAAAACCGTAGTGGAAAAATTCCATCCAAGAAAAGATTTTTAAAACAATTCTCTTATTTTTCAATTAAGTATACATCTTATTTCTTAATTCTTTTATTTTACTGTTATCGAGATATTCATCAAAAGTCATGTATCTGTCAATTACCCCTTTTGGAGTTATCTCAATAATTCTATTTGCCACAGTCTGTGCAAATTCATGATCATGGGTTGAAAAAATAACAGTTCCTTTGTAATTTTTTAAGGCATTGTTAAAAGATTGAATTGATTCCAGGTCTAAATGGTTTGTAGGTTCATCTATTAATAAAACGTTAGCTCTGGTCATCATCATTCGCGATAACATACAACGAACTTTTTCACCACCCGATAATACACTACTTTGTTTTAATGCCTCTTCTCCGCTAAAGATCATTTTACCTAAGAAACCTCTGATGTTTACCTCTTCACGTTCTTCTTCTGTCTTCGTATATTGACGCAACCAATCTACTAAAGACAGGTCATTGTCAAAAAAACTAGAGTTTTCAATTGGTAAATAAGCCTGAGTAGTTGTCACTCCCCATTTATAATCTCCTGTATCCGGCTTCTCAGTTCCTGTAACTATCTCATAAAATGCAGTTGTAGCTTTAGAAGCTTTTGACAATAAAAAAACCTTGTCCCCTTTAGTTAAATTTATGTCAATTTTGTTAAATACAATTTCTCCATCAAAAGATTTCGACAAATTTTCAACGTGTAAAATTTGATCTCCCGCATGACGCTCTTGTTCAAAAATAATTGCAGGATACCGTCTGTTTGAAGGCTTAATATCTGATATATTTAACTTATCGATCATTTTCTTTCTACTCGTTGCTTGTTTAGATTTAGCAACATTTGCCGAAAAACGACGAATAAATTCTTCCAATTCCTTTTTCTTTTCCTCTGCCTTTTTATTCTGTTGTGCTCTTTGTTTTGCCGCTAACTGACTTGATTCATACCAAAAAGTATAATTACCCGAATATTGATTTATTTTACCGAAATCTATATCCGATATATTGGTACATACAGCATCTAAAAAGTGACGGTCATGTGATACTACTATCACCGTATTATCATAATTTGCTAAAAAATTTTCTAACCAGCCAATTGTTTCAAAATCTAGATCATTGGTAGGTTCATCCATGATCAATACATCAGGATTACCGAATAAGGCTTGAGCCAGTAAAACCCTTACTTTTGCTTTACCATCCAGATCTTTCATCAACATATTGTGTTTAGCATCTTTTATACCGACTGATGATAATAAACTTGCTGCTTCACTTTCGGCTATCCATCCTCCCATTTCTTCAAATTCTACTCCCAATTCACCTGCTTCAATACCATCTTCTTCTGAAAAATCAGGTTTGGCATAAATTTCATCCAATTGTATTTTAAGATCAAATAAAGGCTTATTTCCAATCATCACTGTCTCTAATACCTGATATTCATCAAATGCAAAGTGATCTTGTGATAAAACCGACATTCTTTTTCCTTTTTCCAAATGTACTGAACCCGAAGTTGGATCAATATCACCTGCTAGTATTTTTAAAAAGGTCGATTTTCCTGCACCATTTGCCCCTATTATTCCATAACAATTTCCTTGAGTAAATACCGTATTTACTTCGTCAAATAAAACTCTTTTCCCAAATTGTACTGATAAATTTGATACTGATAACATGCTTGTTATAAATTTTTGGCAAAAGTAATTAAATATGTCAGATTTACAGTAAAAACGATGCTCAAAATTTCAATTTTATGAATAAAATTTTAAAAGGGGTTTTACCTATAAATATAACCGACTACTTTAACCTTTTTATATATGACTTTTAACAGCACATTAACAAAACTAAGTGAGGTATATTCTTACATTTGCCTATCATGTTAAAAATAAATTATTTGAAAAAAAATTACTTTTTATCACCTGTGGCTTATACCTTTTTATTTGGTTTATTTCTACTTTTTTTAGGGTGCAACGATGGCTCTAAAAAAAATAATACATCTTTTGGAGGTAAAATTAAAAATCCAAAAGGAGAGTATGTTTATCTCTATAAAGGAATGAAGATTATTGATTCAGCTAAGCTGGATTCGAATAATAAATTTAGAATGAATGTGGATTCGATTGAAATTGGATTATATACTTTCAAACATGGTACTGAATATCAATATCTATATTTAGAACCTACTGACAGTTTACTTATATATTTAAATACCTGGGATTTTGATGAGTCATTAATTTTTAGTGGTAAAGGAAGTGCCAAAAATAATTTTTTAATAAACCTGTATCTACAACAAGAAAAAAACGAAAAAAACTTCAAATATAATTTCAGACTAGACGATAAAGAATTTTCGAAAATAATTGAAAAAGGCATTCAAAAACAACTTGAATCGTACCAACGATTAATTGAAAGTGAAGATGAAGAACCATCTGAATTCTTTGATACATTGATAAAAACAGGAATTTATTACCCGTATTTTTCTCTAAAAGAACAATATGCATACCGACATCAAAGAGCTTTGAAACTTAAAGAACCATTAAAATTAAGCGATGATTTTTACAGATACAGAAATGACATAGATTTAAATAATGAAGCACTTTTAAATTATGCCTTCTATACAACTTTTATCACAACCTATTTGTATAATCAAGCTTATGCAAAAAGCGATGAAACTGAAAATACTTGTATTGAGTTGAATTTCATGGAAGTTGTAAATAAAAAGATTTTAATTGAAAGTTTTAAAAATAGATTATTGGCTCGTGGTATTTGGGGTGCATTAACTAATGAAAAATTATCAAAAGATGAAATCCAAGCAATTCAAGAATTTTTCTTTACCAATTGTACAGATAGCTATTACGTGTCTGAATTAAAAAAATCAATTTATCAAAAAGATAAGTTGGTATATGGAAATGCTTTACCAAAACTAACAGTGTATAATTTAAATGGTAAGGAAGTTATTATAAACAACATTGCAAAAGGATCTACTACAGTAATTTATTTTTGGCCAACTGATCTGGGTCGAATAGAAATGCTGATTGAAAAATTGGAGTATTATAAAAAGAAATATCCAGACATTTTATTTATTGGAATTGAAAGAAATAAAAATAAAGATGACTGGAAAAATTTTGTAGAAAAAAATAAACTTTCTAAAGATACCCAATATAAATTATCAGAAAATTCTGAAACTTATTCATGGTTCGAAGGTGAAATGGCACGAACCATAATTGTTAATGAAAAAGGAAATGTAGAAAATGGATATTTATTCTTTCTCGAAAATAATTTAAATCAATATTTGAATAATCTTAAAAAAAACTAATTTATAGTATACTTCAATAAATTAGTCTTACTTTTGCAAGCTCAAAAATAAAATAACTGTATTTGTTTGTAATTCAATATTTTACAAATAAAGTATAGTTTTACTAATAAAAAAATATGTCGAAATTTAAAGACCTTGGCCTGAGTCAGAACGTTATAACTGCCCTAACTGATTTAGGATATGAAAAACCAACACCAATTCAAGAAATTGCTATCCCTCAAATACTGAGTTCAAAAAAAAATGACTTAAAAGCATTTGCTCAAACAGGTACAGGTAAAACAGCCGCTTTTAGTTTACCTATTCTTGAACAAATTGATGCAAAAAATAAAAATACGCAAGCAATTATTCTTTCTCCAACCAGAGAATTAGCAATACAAATTGCAAAAAATATAGCTGAATTTTCACTTAATTTAAATAGTTTACATGTTTTAGCTGTTTATGGTGGTGCAAATATTGATGATCAAATCAGGGGCTTAAAAAGAGGTGCACAAATTGTAGTTGGTACACCGGGAAGAACTGTAGACTTGATAAAAAGGGGTCGTTTGAACTTAAAAAATGTTCAATGGTTGGTTCTTGACGAAGCAGATGAAATGCTAAATATGGGATTTAAAGATGAGCTGGATAAAATTTTAGAGGCAACTCCCCAAACAAAACAAACACTGTTATTTTCGGCCACTTTTCCGAAAGAAGTGGAAGCTATTGCTAAAAATTACATGAATAATCCTGTTGAAATTTCGGCAGGCAAAAAAAATGTAGGTGCTGAAAATGTTACTCACGAATATTATTTGGTTTCTGATAGAAATCGTTACCCTTCTCTAAAACGAATTGCAGACATCAACCCCGATATTTACAGTATAGTTTTTTGCAGAACACGAAGAGAAACAAAGGATATTGCAGATAAATTAATTGCGGATGGATATAATGCAGATGCTTTGCACGGTGACCTGTCTCAAGCACAGCGTGATATGGTAATGCAAAAATTCAGAACAAAACATTTGCAAATTCTTGTTGCAACTGATGTAGCAGCCCGTGGTTTGGATGTTACCGATTTAACCCATATAATAAATTATAAATTACCCGATCAAACAGAAAACTACACACACAGAAGCGGTAGAACAGGCAGAGCAGGTAAAAAAGGGATATCCATAGCTTTAATTACCAATAAAGAAAAAGGAAAACTTCACCCCATTGAACGAAAATTAAACAAGAAGTTTGAACAAAGACAAGTTCCTAACGGAAAAGAAATATGTGAAAAACAATTGTACAGTTTAATCGATAAAGTTCATGATATTGATATCAATGAAAAAGAGATAAATGATTATTTACCCGATGTTTATAAAAAATTAGAAGGGCTAGAAAGAGAAGAATTGATAAAAAGGTTTGTTTCATTAGAATTTAATCAATTCCTGTCTTATTACGAAAATGCACGCGATTTGAATGGTGACGACTCTAAAGCTAAAGGTAGATCAAGTGATGATTCATTTGTCCGCTTTTATATTAATTTAGGAAAAATGGATAAAATAAATCCTGCTAAATTAATTGGTTTTATCAATGAAAATTTAAGAAAAAGAGATGTCGAAATTGGTCAAATTGAAATCCTTAAAAGCTTTTCCTTTTTCGAAATTGACAAAAACTATAGAGATGATGTTCTAGAAAAGTTTAAAAATACTGAATTCAACGGAAGAGATGTTATTGTTGAAGTAACCAACAAACCAAAATCACGGGGTCGAAATCGATCTAAAAAAAGAAATTTTGAATTTGCTGATGGAAACAGAAGTAATAGAAGTGGAAAGAGAAGTAATCACGACAGAAGAGATAGCAATAAAAGTAGAAGACGAAGACGATAAAAATACTTTCAGTTAATAATATTTTAAGCATTGCCACATTAATTCCTTTTTTATAAAAGAATTAATGTGGCAATTTTAATTTTGATTAATTATTTAGCAACCAATTCTTTAAAATTAAATACCTTTAAATTAATATTATTTATTTAGTTTAAGATTTTTTCGTATTTTTAAATAATATTCTAATTAAGTATTTAAGTCATGAAAATAACTTCAACAATTTTATTAATAATAATTAATGCTTGCTTTTTACAAGCCCCAGAAGTTATTTCTTTTTATGGTTTAACTGATTCTGTAACTTACCCAGTAGGTATCTAAATTATTTCATTTATTAATGTTATCAAAAAAAGAAAAGGCACAATATCGTAGTAATTTATTTCGGCATCTGGATGGTATTGTAACTGCTCCAACAGCATTTTCTCTTTACTCAAAAGGTGTTACTGATTTTTTACTTATTAATAAAACATGTTCCTTATCTGAGTTGACCGTACACTTCAATGCTAATGAAGGGTATCTGAATATTGCTTTAAGGATATTGTGTTCACAAGGATGGCTTCAACAAAACATAGACAATTATAAAGACGCTGTAAGCTATTCTATTAATAAAAATAGTGAAATAGCTTTCAATCATTTTTATTTGTACGAAGATATCGTTCATCTACTTAAAATTTCTGCAAATTTTCATCCAAGAAAATTTGAAAAAGAACTATTTATAGTGCTCGAAAATATTTTTAATAAATTTAAGAATAACTATAATTTAAACATTTCAAATGATAAGTTTAAAAGCTCTATTCAGAAACATATTCTAAAACATATTGAGGGAATCATTCTTGGTCCGAGTATAGTGCATTTGGGAATGAATGGTATGTTTCATAAATATTTTATGGAATCCAGTTTTAAACCGGAAGAGTTTCATAAAGATCCGGAATTTTTTCAAAGATTGCTTGATATTTTTGTTTATTTTGGATGGTTTAGTAAAAAAAATCAAACCTTTCAGTTTTCTTTAAAAGGACTTTATTATGCTCGAAGAGCTAGTGCCTATGGAGTTACCGTATCTTATATCCCAACACTTCGGAATTTAGATGAACTACTCTTTGGAAATCCTCTTGCGGCTATTGAATTAAAAAAAGGAACTGAAGAAGGTCATGTTGACAGACAGATGAATGTTTGGGGTAGCGGTGGTGCACATGCAAACTATTTTAAAATCGTTGATGAAATAATCATTGATATATTTAATAAACCCATTCAAGAACAACCGAAAGGGATATTGGATATGGGTTGTGGAAATGGTGCTTTCCTGCAACATTTATTCAATATTATCGAACATCAAACTCTGCGTGGCAAAGTATTGGAAGAGTTTCCGCTAATATTGGTTGGGTCTGATTTTAATGAAACAGCCTTAAAAATTACTAAAGCAAATCTTATTCAAGCTGATATTTGGGCCAAAATTATCTGGGGAGATATTGGAAGACCTGATTTACTGGCTGAAGATCTAAAAAATAATTACGGAATTGAATTAAAAGAACTTTTAAATGTTAGAACCTTTCTCGATCATAATAGAATCTGGAAAAAGCCAAAAACCATTGACAAAGATAGAATCAGTAAATCAACCGGAGCTTTTGCCTATAAAGGAAAAAGATTGAATAATAATATGGTGGAAGAATCTCTACTAGAACATTTTAAAAACTGGGAACCATTTGTAAGTAAATTTGGTCTGTTATTAATTGAATTGCATACTGTTCCACCTATTCTTGTGGGTAAAAACATAGGTAAAACTGCAGCTACAGCCTATGATGCAACACATGGCTATTCTGATCAATATATTGTTGAAGTTGATGTTTTTAATAAATTATTGGCTGAAGCCGGATTACATCCAGATAAAAAAAGTTTTAAAAAATTTCCAAATTCAGAATTGGCCACAGTAACTGTAAACTTATTTAAGACCTCCAATTGATTAAGACCTGAACTCCAACCCTCCTATCTTCTTGAATAATTTGGAGATTCTTTCGTAATTGTCACGTTATGCGGATGACTTTCTGATATGCCGGACGATGTAATTCGAACAAATTTCGCTTGTTTTTGAGCAGCAATATCTTTACTTCCACAATAACCCATGCCGGCTCTTAATCCTCCAATAAATTGATGCATAGTTTCATAAACCTCTCCTTTATAGGGAACACGACCAACGATTCCTTCAGGTACCAATTTTTTAACATCGTCTTCTACATCTTGAAAATAACGATCTTTTGAACCTTTTGACATGGCTTCAATAGACCCCATTCCGCGGTAAGATTTGAATTTTCTTCCTTCAAAAATAATTGTTTCACCGGGCGATTCTTTTGTCCCTGCCAATAGTGAACCCAGCATCACTGTATCTGCTCCCGCAGCTATTGCTTTTGGTATATCGCCTGTATATCTAATCCCTCCGTCAGCAATTACAGGTATTCCTGAATCTTTTATGGCCTCTGCAACTTCAATGATTGCAGAAAGTTGAGGATATCCTACTCCGGCTATAATACGAGTTGTACAAATTGAACCCGGACCAATACCAACTTTTACGGCATCTGCACCAGCTTCAACTAAGAATTTAGCTGCATCACCTGTTGCAATATTACCCACTACAATATCGGTTTTAGGAAATTTATTTTTAATGGATTTTAAAATAGAAACCACACCTTTTGAATGTCCATGAGCTGTATCAATAACTAATGCATCAACTCCCTCCAATATTAAAGCTGAAGCTCTATCAAAAGCATCACCAGTAACACCAATTGCAGCCGCAACACGTAATCTACCATAAGTGTCTTTATTTGCATTCGGATTTTCGCTCACTTTCATTATATCTCTAAATGTAATCAAACCGACCAACTTTTTATTTGAATTTACAACCGGAAGTTTTTCAATTTTATGTAATTGTAATATTTCTTCTGCCTCCTTAAGCGAAGTTCCTTCTTTTGCAGTAATTAAATTATCGGAAGTCATCACTTCCGCAATAGCGCGATCATTATCATTCTCAAATCGCAGATCTCTGTTTGTGACTATTCCGATCAGTTCATCTGTATCATTAACAACAGGAATACCTCCAATCTTATACTTTTTCATTAAAGATTTCGCGTGAGCTACATTCTTGTCTTTAGTTAAGGTAATAGGATCAATGATCATTCCGGATTCAGAACGTTTCACTTTTTTAACTTCGGCTGCCTGTTGACTGGCGCTCATATTCTTATGCAAAATTCCTATTCCACCTTCTCTTGCCATAGCAATGGCCATTGCCGATTCGGTAACCGTATCCATAGCAGCAGAAATAATAGGTGTACTTATTGTTATATTCTTAGTGAATTTTGTTTTAATACTTACATCACGAGGCAGAATTTCTGAATAAGCAGGTACTAATAGTACATCATCGTATGTAAGACCTTCTTGAAAAATTTTAGGAGTATTCATAGGTTGCAATTAAATTTTAATTGCGGGCAAATTTACGACTTTATTTTCAATATTAAAAGTTAATTCCTATCACTTTTAGTGGATCGATTTAGTTAAAACCACAGGAGAATTTATACCAAAAAATAATCTGAAAATATTAAATAGCAGTCACTAAAATAAAATACGAATTGTTAATGTCTTTCTAAATTATTTCAATGCCGTTTAAATATTTTTCTAAACAAATTTTTGTTATTATAAAAACAACGTCAAATCTGATATTCTTGATTATAATTTTCTAAAAATTTGCTTTCAAACCAATATTAAATGATCTTGGCATACCGGGTCGTAACCCTGCTGGTCTTCTGGCGACAAGATACACCTCATCTAACAAGTTAGTGGCATTTGTAAAAAGAGAGATATTTTTATTAAATATAAAACTAGCACTTGCATCCAATATAAAATTTGAATTAATTTTTTCATTAGTTGGTATAGCACCTTGCCCCGGATTGGTACGAATTTCACCTTGGTATTTTCCGCTAAGATTTAAGGAAAACTTTTTGTGTTCCAGACCAATAATAATTGTAAATTGATTAACCGGTAAGTACGGAAATTGGTCTCCGGATTCAACTACTCCCCAACCACCAAAATTACTGTCAAAATTATTTTGAAACCTGGCATCTGTATAAGTATAAGCTATTGAAATTGGTAAACTAAATGCGCTCTCTACATTCGAATATAATAAATCGTATGTTAAATTAAATTCCAATCCTTTTGTTTTCACAGCTCCTCCATTGAACTGTTCATTTGTACCTTCACCTCCACTGGCTTCAAGATCAGTTCCTAACAAATTACTATAGTCATTAAAGAACAAAACCGCTTGACCTGATAGTCCGTTTTTTGCATATCTGGTACCCAGTTCGTAATTTATACTCTCTTCCGGTTTGAGTTCATCTTTCGAACCAGGAGGCGCAAACCCTTTATGTATTCCCGCAAAGGAGCTTAGGTATTCACTAAATCGATAATCAAGCCCAATACCGGGAATGAAAACCTTTACAGTATTGCTTCTTTCAGATAGGTCAGCCCCTGTTCTATCCGGGTCGTTTTTTCCATAGTCTTTTCTTTTATTAGTTATGTTTTCATAACGAATACCCGGAGTTGCAGTAAATTCTCCTATTCTTAATTTGTATTGTACATAGGTTGCTATTGCGTCAGCAGTTTCAACTCTATTACTTTCTGTACCATGTATTCCAGCCGTTGTAAGTTTCATCACATTGTTATCCATGGCATATTCATCAAACCATTGGAAACGGTCAATTTGATCCTGATGTATTCTAAAACCCACATCAATATCGTGACTTATATTATTGGTTTCGAATTTAAACCCCAACACGGTTTGAATCCCTTTTCCATAGTAATTTCTATTGTTGGCCTTTACAAAAAGAGCATCATCATTTATACTGCTTGTTCCTGTAATAACATTGTAGGCTTCAGAATAATCTTCCGGATTTTCTAACAATTCTGCAATTTTTATTTTATCTCCGGCCGAATTTTTTACCCTGTCAAGCTTATACCAATTTCTGCTAAAATTAGTTCGATAAGCAACAGTTGTGATATTTATTAATTCTGATATTTTTGCAAAATGCGTTAAAGAAAATTGAGATTGTTGGGTTTTAATATTATCTACTTGAGAACCTGTATATCTTCGCAAAGGATTTTTATTAAAATCCTCTTGAGTCAAACCAAGATAAGTTTCATTAATATCCGCTGTCGACTCCCCCATTTTAAAGGTTAGAGATTGATATATTTTCGCATCAGCATTGGTGTTAACCCGAAATTTTGCGAGATAATCTTTCTTGTCAAAACCAGAATCTACATTAAATCCTCTATTTCCTGCTTGATCTATTTTTTTAAATCCGTTTGAGCTAAATTGAAACGTCTCCACCATATAAGCAAAATTCTTATGTGAATTTCCTACTACTGCGTGCAGATTTTTAGTGCCAAAACTCCCTGTCATTAGATTTAATTTGCCAGAAAACTCATTAGGAATTTGAGTAGATATCAGGTTTATTGCACCACCCGTAGTATAAGGACCATATTTAATCTGGCTACTTCCTTTTAAAATTTCCACACCTTGCATTCTTCCAATAGTAGGGAAATAATAAGCAGCAGGTGCAGCATATGGAGCAGGAGCCGATAATACACCATCTTCCATCACAGTTATTTTGGAAGTTCGCTCCGTACCAGTTCCCCTTAACCCTATATTGGGAAACAACCCAAAACCATCCTCTTCCTGTATGTTCACTCCAGGTACTGCTCGCAAAGTACGGTTTATATCTGTATAACCGAATTGTTCAATTTCTTTGGGAGACACGTAATAGGCTGAACCGGGAATATTTTTTAAGCCCATTTTACCCCCGGTAATTATAACCACTTCTGATAGGGACGAAACTGACTCTACCATCGTAAAATTCATTTTCATAGTATCACCAGCTCCAATGCTTATTTCTTTTTTAATGGTAAAGAAGCCGATAAGAGATACAACTATTGTATAATTGCCTTCCGGTACGTTTGTTATAATAAAATTACCACTTCCATTAGTAGCAGAACCAAGATTAGTTCCTTTTAAGTAAACAGAAACTCCTGATAAGGTACTTGTACTATCAGCTTGTTTAATAGCTCCAGCAATAGTTGCATTTTGTGCGAAAATTCCAGTGAAACTCAGAATTGAAATTAAGGAAGATATTACGATTTTTTTCATTTCAAATTAGCTATTCTTATTTAGACTTATTCTAAATTAAATTTAAATCAAAAGCGAAAATAATAACTTTATTGTAATAAAAAAAAGCTTATTTAGAATAATTTTAAATAACATGACAAATGTCATGTTTTTCGCCTTGCTAAGGGACAAAATTTTGCATATTTTTGTGAAATGTCAAAAAAATCAAAGATTTTAGTTTTTATACAATTTGCCTGTTTTACCTATTTTATTTTTAGTGGAGGCTTACTTGCAAATAATTTTTGGATAATTGTGCAAGGAATAGGATTTGTTATTTCCTTATGGGGAATTTTAGCCATGAAGATTGGAAATTTTAATGTTCAGCCTGAGGTTAAACCGACAGCAAAATTTGTATCAAATGGTCCTTATAAAATTATAAGAAATCCAATGTATGCTGGGTTGATTCTATTTTTTGGAGTATCTGTCATATCCAATTATTCTTATTTACGATTATTTATTTTCTCTTTATTGGTGTTTGTTTTTCTGGAAAAGATTAAATTGGAAGAGCAGTTTTTAACAGAATTTTTTAACAAAAAATATTCAATCTACAAGAAGAAAACATATCGTTTAATTCCGTTCGTTTATTAAAACCATGTCACTTTACTATTATTTAATTTCTACAAAATAAAAAAACAAAGGCATTCTAAAAATGTGATAATCTTTAGATAAAGGCAGGATTTATCTTGCTTATTTTATACGATTATTTTATATATTTGGTCAAAATATCCAACCAACTAAATATGAAATATTTGCCGACTTTGATAATTTTTGCAGGTCTCCTTTTTGGATTTTCCAATCCGATTTATTCACAAAAAGAATACAATGCATTAAATGTTTTCGTGAAGTTTGGCAGTGATACCAGGATAAATGCACATTATGAAATCACCGTTGGAAAAAGCATTACGATTTCTCCTTCCATTGCCTTTCCATTTGATTTTAATTGGCTCGCTTTAGGCGGAAGGGCTGATCTATAATTTCGACAGCTTGTTTAATATGGATAGACACTGGGATATGTGGCTTGGTGTTGATACCGGAATTATTATAAGCGGAGATGATACTTTTAGTTTAAATGCACATGCCGGTATTGAATATAAATTCACTGATTTCATTGGAATAATTGCTGAAATTGGAGGAGGAACAGCTTCGTTTGGAGGTATCGGTCTGGGATTTCATTTTTAATTTTATTAATAAAATTAAAATATTTTTAGAACATAAAATAATATTATATAAATTTGAACTCAAATATAAAAGTAAATTATTATGAAAAACCTGTTAACCTTTTTATTATTCGTTGGTTTGGTCTTCGGACTTTCAAACTCCTCTTTTGCACAAGAAAGTTATGGAGGTGCTTTAAATGCATTTGTTAAATTTGGAGATAACTCAAGTATAAGTGGTTATTATGAATTTGAAGTGGCACCCAGTCTTACTGTTTCTCCGGAAGTATTAATCTCATTTGGTAATGATTCGTGGATAGGACTTGGTGGTAGGGTAGATTACTATTTTGACACCTTAGTTAATCTCACCGAGCCATGGGATATTTGGGCAGGTGTTGATGCCGGTTTTATTTTAAGTGGAAATGAAAGTTTTAATTTAAATTTACATGCAGGTGTTGAATATAAATTTAGTGATATGTGGGGTATTCTTGCCGAATTTGGTGGTGGTAAAATAGCATCAGGTGGTATAGGTGTAGGTATCCACTTTTAAATAATATAAAAACAATAAAAAAGCAGCTCAAATAAATTTATTTGAGCTGCTTTTTTATTGTTCGTAAATTCATTATGTTTATCGCTTATTACATTTCGAGATATTATGAAAGCATTAGGCATTGATATAGGTGGTACAGGAATTAAAGGTGCAATAGTTGATACCCAAACCGGTGAATTAGTTAAGGAAAAATATCGAATTCCAACTCCAAATCCAGCTACACCGGAAGCGATTGCCGATACAATACAAAAAATAGTTGAGCATTTTAACTGGAATGGAAAAGCAGGATGCGGTTTTCCCACTCCTTTAGCACATGGGAAATGTTTAAGTGGATCCAATTTACATCAAAGCTTGAAAGGTGTTCAAATTGATGAATTATTTAAAAAAACAACCGGTTTAGACTTTAAGGTAATCAATGACGCAGATGCTGCGGCTTTAGCTGAAATGAATTTTGGAGCAGGTAAAAATAAGGGAGGTTTAGTTGCGGTTATCACATTAGGAACAGGAATTGGCTCAGGTTTATTTTTTAATGGAAATCTAATCCCGAATACCGAACTGGGACATGTCACTTACAAAAGTGAAGCTTTTGAAAATTATGCAGCTGATTCTATTAGAAAAAAAGAAGATCTAACTTATAGTAAATGGGGAAAGAGACTAAATAAATATTTCAATCATATTGAACTCATATTATCACCAGATCTTTTTATCATAGGTGGTGGGGCAAGTAAAAAACTAGATAGATACAGAGATAAAATAAAGACAGACGCTCCTATTATTCCTGCAGAAAATAAAAATGAAGCCGGTATCATTGGAGCCGCCATGGCAACTGTTACGGAAATTAAATAAATACGCCATTAGCTTCATTATAAGCCTTTTTAAAACTTAAAGAATTGATGTTGGTATTGATCTTTTTATCGGAAAAATAAGAAAGCAATTTTTCTGTTGGCATATTTCCGGTCAGTTCATCTTTAGCCATCGGACAACCCCCGAATCCTTGCATAGCTCCATCAAATCGATTACAACCAGCCTTAAATGCAGCATCAACTTTTTCATACCAGGAATTTGGATGAGTATGTAAGTGTGCTCCAAATTCAATATCAGGATACAGTGGAATTAAACTGGCAAACAAACAGCTAATGGTTTCTCGTTTTGCTGCACCGATAGTATCGGAAAGTGATAATATTGTAATACCCATTTTTGCAAGAATGCTTGTCCATTTTGCAACTATTTCAACATTCCATGGATCTCCATAAGGATTTCCAAACCCCATAGAAAGGTAAGCAACAACTTCCTTATTGGTCTTACTTGCAATATTTAAAATTTCTTCTAAAATGCGCAAGGATTGGGTAGTAGTTTTACCGGTATTACGCATTTGAAAATTTTCAGATATGGAAAATGGGTATCCTAAATAGTTAATCTCATCAAATTTACTCGCATCATTTGCTCCCCTAATATTTGCCACAATAGCTAATAATTTACTTTTTGTTTGGCTTAAATTTAATCGTGACAAAACATCAGCCGTATCCCGCATTTGTGGAATCGCTTTAGGTGAAACAAAACTTCCAAAATCAATTGTATCGAAACCTACATTTAGTAGTGAGTTAATATAATTCGCCTTAACTTCAGTAGGTATAAAATGAGACTTGATGCCTTGCATGGCATCACGGGGACATTCTATTATCTTAACATTTTTCATTGAAATCAAATATACAAATTATGCTATTAAAACTTCTTTAAGGATTTCAAAAAACAAAAAGTCAGGACTTCACTTTTTTTAAAAATTGATTAAGTGAAAAACCCTGACTCTAAATTTTTAATTCGGAAATTAAAACTAACTATCTGCTGCCATTAAAAAAAGTGGTTTCTTTTCAAAACTGTGGTAATGTGGTCTTAATCGTTTTATGTTATAATATTTATCCACATTGACAATTTTTTTTGAATCGGTAACTACCTCTATTGGAACATCATCGTACCTACCATTTTTAAGCACAACGAGACGGCCGTACAATCCATTAAGGATAAGATCAAGGGCTAGATTTCCAAAGGCCATTGGAACAATAGAATCAACTGCATCGGGATCGCCACCTCTTACCAGATATCCAAGTTTTTGGTTTATTATATTGATGGTCTTACCATTATTAAATTTAGAGGATAAACTTTTTATTTCAGATGAGATCAAATCTCCAACTCCACCTAGTTTTGCATGTCCGAACATATCTTTTTCCGCATTCTGAAAAACCATTTCTCCTCCTTTAAACATAGCGCCTTCAGAAACAAGTACAACAGAATATTTACTCGGGTTATTATTCCGATCCTGAACAAGTATTTCTGTAAGGTGTTCTATATTAAAATTATACTCGGGTATAACGCATCTATTCGCTGCACCGGCCAAAGTTGGTAACATAGCTGTAAAACCCGCATACCTGCCAAATACTTCCATTATCAGTATTCTTTCATGTGAACCTGCTGATGTTCGTAAATTATTGGTCATCATTATTGTTCTAGTAATACAAGTACTAAATCCGATACAATAATCAGTGCCCGGAACATCATTGTCCATAGTTTTTGGTATAGCAACAACTTTTACTCCTTCATTGTACAATCGAACTCCATAACTCAATGTATCATCTCCTCCGATTGGAATTAAATAATCAACCCCCAACCACTCCAAATTTTTGATAATTTCTGGAGTCAGATCATTAAAATCTTTATTATAAGAAGATTTTAAATGGTCGGGAACCTTTTCTTTTGGCATATGACTTGGTCGCGTTCTTGAGGAATGTAAAAATGTTCCACCTGTTCTACCCGATTTATTTACAATATCATTAGTTAATGTAATATAACTATTACTATTATCCGCTTTTTTATCTCTTAAAAGTTCGGTTAAACCGGCCCAACCACGACGTAATCCAATAACTTTATATCCTTCCCGGTTGGCTCTTATAGTAATAGCACGAATAGCAGGATTAAGACCCGGAACATCACCGCCACCCGTTAAAATAGCGATTATTCCTTTTATTTTTCTTGTATTAGCCATATAGAAAACAGTATAGTGAAAATTAATTTCAGATAAATAATTCTTGAGCTTACCAATTTTACTCCAGAATATTGTTTGATATTATTAGAGAAATAAGTAAATTTATAAAAAACCCACAACAAATATTACAGGTCTTTGTGCAATCGTTATAAACTATAAAGATGCTGAATATTCTAATAGATCAACAATTTTTGTTGAATATCCATATTCATTATCATACCAAGAAACCACTTTTATAAAATTATCGGTAAGAGCAATACCCGCTTTTGCATCAAAAACAGAAGTCCGGCCATCTCCAACAAAATCTTGTGATACTACCATCTCTTCCGTGTATCCCAAAATTCCTTTTAATTCTCCTTCAGATGCTTCTTTCATCACTTTACAAATATCTTTATAAGTTGCACTTTTAGCAATATTAACAGTTAGATCAACCACAGAAACATCCATAGTCGGAACTCTAAAAGACATACCGGTTAATTTCCCATTTAATGAAGGAATTACTTTTCCTACAGCTTTTGCAGCACCGGTTGAAGAAGGAATAATATTATGTAAAGCTGCTCTTCCACCCCTCCAGTCTTTTAACGAAGGTCCGTCAACTGTTTTTTGTGTAGCCGTTGTAGCGTGAATTGTAGTCATTAATCCATCTGTAATTTCGAAATTATCATGTAACACTTTGGCAATTGGAGCCAAACAATTGGTAGTGCATGAGGCATTTGAAAATACAGCTTCATCGGCTTTTAATTCTTTGTGATTAACGCCCATTACAAACATGGGTGCATCAGGTGATGGAGCCGAAATAATTACTTTTTTAGCTCCTGCCGTGATATGCATTGCTGCTTTTTCTTTAGCTGTAAAAAAACCGGTGGCTTCTATAACATATTCAGCACCAATCTCATCCCATTTTAAATCTTCAGGGTTTCTTTCGGCAGAAATTCTAATTTCATTTCCATTTACAATTAATTTTCCATATTTTACTTTAACATCACCGTCAAAACGACCATGAACTGAATCGAATTTTAACATGTATGCTAAATATTCTACATCCAATAGGTCATTAATTCCTACAACTTGAACGTTCTCTCTTTGTGAAGCAATTCTAAACGCCAATCTTCCTATTCTTCCAAATCCGTTAATTCCAATTTTAATCATTATTATATATTTTAAATTTTACGTTGTCAATATTTCTGATATTCTTAATATTTCCTTATTAATAGAGTGATGTTCTTTTATAGCATGTTCTAATTCAACTGTCTCCATTATATTATTTTTTATGCCAACCATTATATTTGATTTTCCATCTAAAAGCAATTCAACTGCCTTCACTCCCATTCTACTTGCTAAAACTCTGTCGAAACAACTTGGAGAACCGCCGCGCTGCATATGCCCTAATACAGACACTCTTACCTCATATTCAGGAAGATTTTCTTCAACATAGGTTGCAAGTTCATATACATTTTTGCCTGATTTATCCCCTTCAGCGACAACAACTATACTTGAAGTTTTTCCTGAACGACGACTGTGTTCTAATGAAATTAACAATCTTTCAAGCCCAAGATTTTCTTCAGGAATTAAAATTTCTTCAGCTCCTGCCCCTAAGCCGGAATTCAAGGCTATAAATCCGGCATCTCTACCCATAACTTCAACAAAAAACAAACGATTGTGTGAACTTGCCGTGTCTCTGATTTTATCAATAACTTCTATGGCATTATTTAGCGCTGTATCATACCCAATTGTAACATCAGTACCAAAGATATCATTATCTATTGTTCCTGGTATTCCTATTACCGGAAAGTTAAATTCTTTTTGAAAAATCATACCTCCAGTAAAAGAACCATCACCTCCAATTATAACCAGGGCATCAATACTTTCTTTAACTATATGATCATAAGCTTTTTTCCTGCCTTCTAAAGTTCTAAATTCTTCAGATCGTGCAGATTTTAAGATAGTACCTCCTTTTTGAATGATATGATGTACACTTCTGGCATCCATTTTTATAAAATCTCCTTCAATCAATCCTTGATAACCTCTATAAACACCAATACATTCTAGTTTATAATAGGATGCCGCACGAACTACGGCTCTAATAGCAGCATTCATTCCGGGTGAATCTCCACCAGATGTAATAACCGCTATTTTTTTAATAAAACTCTTCATATATTTTTTAAAAAATCACACAAAAATAAAGATAAATATCCTTTTTAATACGATAAAACTCAAATTTAAACGAAAACGATTGCGGAATTTTGAATTTGACAAAATTATTAGATTAATTCTGTTGAGACAATATATTATTGAGCTTTTATTTAGAAATCCTTACCCGGAAAATCAGCAAAAAAAGATTCAAAATTACCCCGGTCTGAAATTGTAACGAAACATTGCTTTCTGTCTTTACCTCCAAAAGTAATATTTGTTGGATTTTTTCCTCTTAATATTATTTCACGAATCATTTTTCCTTCAGCATTAATAACAACAACTTTTCCAGCACCATATCTGCAAATATATAGGTTACCCTCGCTATCGCAACGCATGCCATCGAGTCCGAAATCATCAAATGTATAAAACAATTGTTTGTTGGTCACATCACCTTTATCATTGATATCATACACCCAAATTTTCCTTTGTACAGATTCATTCACATATAATTTTTTTCCATCTTGACTTACTTCTATTCCATTAGTCGTTCCCATTTCTGATTCTAACAAATGAAACCCATATTGATCTATTTTCCATAAATTTCCTGTATTTGTCTTCCAATTCGGATCACTCGCGTATAAGGTGCCATCTGGTGAAATAGCAATATCATTGGGTTGATTGGCAGTTGAATCATGAGCAAATATGATAGCCTGATTTGTATTCTTGTCAATTTTTAAAATATTATGATTAACATAATCAGCAATAAACATATTATCTTCTTTATCAAATCGTATCCCGTTTCCAATACTGCCATTTGATAAATTCATAAATAAAGAAACATTTCCCAACGAATCTACTATGCCAATAGTTCCTTCCTTTTCAAAGTTCACTGCGTATAAATTTCCTTTGCTGTCTATAGCCGGTCCTTCTATACCTTCGGTGAAAATATTTTCTTTTGTAAAATCGAAACTTTGGTCTGGTGCATTATTACAAGAGAATAATAAAATAGCTGTTATTAATAAAATTATATTTTTCATTTAAATATAAAAATTGTTATTAAGAAACAAAAAAATCCGTCTTTAGAAATTACAAAACTATCTGAAACTAATTTCTAATAGACGGAAAGTAAAAAACTCAAAATTAATTTATTTAAAATAATATCGTTTGAATGCTTCTAGGGCTGCATAATCTGCCATTCCCAGATCATTATATTTTCTTGCTGTTTCTTTATTTCTATCTTCAGCTCTCATCCAAAACTCTCTCGAATCATCACCTTGAAACATCACACCATCCTTTTGTGATTGATGAAAGAATATAGCTAGTTTTTTCTTTTTTACTTGGTCTGGACTCATTGGTACTGCCATTTCAATTTCATGTATATCCCATTCGTGCCAGGCACCTCTGTACAACCAAACCCAACAATCATCCATGAAATTTTTAGTTTTTAATTGCTCAAGTGCAATAAACAATGCATCTAAACATACTTTATGTGTTCCGTGTGGGTCAGCGAGATCACCAGCAGCATAAATTTGATGGGGTTTTAATTTATAAATTATATCATACATGATCTTTATATCCGTATCCCCGATCTTTTCTTTTTTAACCCGTCCTGTTTCATAAAATGGCAGGTCTAAAAAGTGAACTTTTTTATCAAGTAAACCAAGGTACCTTGTAGACGATATAGATTCTTTACGCCGTATTAAACCTTTCAATTTTCTTACTTCGATCGAATCGATATCGTACTCTTTTTTAATTTTTAAATCATCTATGATACTTTTAGAATTTGAATCCTTACCATTTAGTTCATAGGATACTTCGGCAAATTTGAGCGCTTCTTCATCTGTAACAGCTATATTTCCTGAAGTTTGATAGACCACATGAACATCATGCCCCTGTTCAACCAATCTATCAAAAGTTCCTCCCATGGAGATCACGTCATCATCAGGGTGTGGACTAAAAATGATAATCCGTTTTTTGGCCGGAGTATTTCTTTCGGGTCGGTTGGAATCATCTGCATTTGGTTTACCTCCGGGCCAGCCTGTGATGGTATGCTGTAATTTATTAAACATTTTAATGTTCAGATTATAAGCTGATCCTTGTTCGACCAATAAACCAGACATTCCATGATTATTGTAATCTTTATCAGTTAATTTTAAAACAGATTTGTGCAACAATTCACTTAACCAAACCACTGCTTTTGAGGTTAATTTATTTGACCAGATACAATTCTTAACCAACCATGGTGTATTTATCCTGGTAAGTCTGTTTGAAGCTCCCTCATCTAAAACAAAGGTTACATTATCATGATGTTGTAAATAGGTTGCGGGAACTTCTGACGAAATTTCACCTTCAATAGTTTTTTTAATTATTGATGCCTTATTAACACCCCACGCCATTAGTACAATTCTTTTTGCTTTACGAATAGTACTGATTCCCATTGTAATTGCCACTCTCGGACCATGATCTAATCCCAAAAATGCTGAAGCAGCATCAATACGGGTAATATGGTCTAATGTTATATTTCTTGTGCCCGAATTAAAATGCGATCCAGGTTCGTTAAAACCAATATGACCGGACCTCCCTATACCTAAAAGTTGAAAATCCAACCCTCCTACTTCTTTTATTTTCAATTCGTAATCTATACAAAATTGGTGAACCTCAT
>VAPH01009664.1_pt1 | contig 32764 bp, 30 predicted proteins | sample 3393861 | NCBI WGS metagenome assembly VAPH01 (sample SAMN08290439, study PRJNA428436) | hydrothermal vent metagenome | isolation source: Deep-sea hydrothermal vent chimney | place: Atlantic Ocean: South-mid Altantic Ridge | reverse complement strand
GCAGTACTCCCACGATAGAGAGCCCATCTAGATCGGACAATGTCTTCCTCCATTGTTGCATTAGATAGAATGATATTTTCGGGAAGATTTTTTAATCCTGGATTTTTCTTAACTAGCATTTCGAAGTTTATAACTGGATGCAAACGCCATATAAATTGAATATACGGATTTGCACGCGCGCAATCGCGTGAAAATTTAAACAAGATCATACATTCATCCATAATGCCTTCCGGTAGAACCAGACATGTATTATTGGCTAAATGACTTTCTTTTGATTTATTTAATCTGGATTTTTCATTAGTTATTTCATCATTCAATGCTCGATTAGATCCAAGCACTGATATTGTAATTCCTTTCAGGTCTGGAGTAATTTCAAGCTGTCCCTTTGAAACAGTTCCTGCAGTAAGAATTTGATCCGGATTATATTTACTATCCAATTTACGCCGAATAGCATGTTGCAAGCGAAACAACGCTGAATGTTGATAACCAAAGCATCGCACCTTGGGATATACGCTGCGTGCAGCAGCGAATACAACTCTCTCCCAGGCATGACCCTCGTAAGTAACTATTATCACTTTTGGTTTTAGCCTGGCTACAAGTATACTAATTTGATCTGCTACACGTAAATTTGTACGAGAACCACCTGATATTGCCTCCTGTGAAGCCCTGGATACCACATCTCGAAACAGGCCTTCAATACTTTTTATTGCCAGATTTTTTAGTTGACATGATTCTTTTTTTAGTCGTCTATAAAGAGTCCATTCTCTCTTTACTCCAAATGTGCCTCCCAGAACCACACGTGGTATATCGCTATCTGCCCAATATTCTGAAAAATACTCTGCTCGCTGGTCAGTATGATTAAGTTGTGCAACCAAAACTGAATAATTCTTAGCTGTCAATTCTTTTGGCAAATTACCAAAATAATAATCATCATCATTATTATCTGCACACGGTAATTCAACTAAATGAGACACAAATACTACGTCAACTTCTTGAGGCAACTCTTTCGACCCGTACCAACTTTCTCCTTTTGATCGAATGGCCATACAAAACTGTCGTAGCCATCCCGCTCTATATCGAAGAAATCGTAACCATTTTCGTAAAATATTACTTGCACTCTTATCTGAAACAAAAAAGTCTGTGTATTTTTCAAGAAAAACTGGATGTTCCCGGATAACGTGTAACCATGGGATGGCAATGCGTTCCAATGTTGAATCCGGAGCCAGAAGCACTCGATCACAAGCTTCGCAAACTTTCCGATACTGCTCTTCGTTCATATAAACCCTGACTTCACGCGAAAATCAGTATGGTAAATACTTGTCATTTAATAACCTGCTCCAGCAAAACTCTTTGCTCTTCAGTCTTACGAATATAATCCAACACTATATCCGCTTCTTCCGGCTCATTGACGGATGGCAGGCTAGGACTTACAGGCACTGACTGCAATTTAAATCCATTCTCTATGATACGCATTTGCTCGATGTACTCCGCTCGCTCTATAGGCGCTATAGGTAAACTTGTTAGATGAAGCAGAAAATCCTTACGGTAGGCAATAATTCCAAGTATCTTCCTTATAAAGGTCTTTTGTATATCAAAATCACTGTAGCATGGTGATCTACGAAAACAATAAAGAATGCGCTCCGAATGAGAAACTGCACATTTTACAAATGAATACCTATCCAGTTCTTCCTCATGCTCAATAGGCCCAGTAGCATTCCAGGCATCACCATCAGGATTGGCTTCTATAGCCTTTGCAAAGATATTAATATGCCGTGGCAACAAAAGCGGTTCATCTCCCTGCAAGAGCATTACATGCGTACAATCAACATTCTGTACAGCTTCAGCAACCCGAGTTGTGCCATTGGTATGTGTATTTGCAGTCATAATCACATTACCACCGAAACCACTAACGGTATCAGCAATTTCTTCATCACACGTCGCCACTATCACATCAGACACCATCTCGGAAAGCAAAGCACGCCTCCGCACATGCTCAATCATGGGTAATCCATGAAATGGAAATAATATCTTTCGGGGAAATCTGACTGATGCGAGATGCGCAGGAATAACAGCAACTATATTCATATGGATAAGTTCTTATTGGGGTAAAACACCACAATCAACATTAATACATTGACCGGTCACCGCAGAAGCATCTTCTGATGACAGCAGCAAACACATAGCCGCTATTTCTTCACCCGTGGGTAGTCGACCTAACGCCGCATTCGCCTTTCTAAAACTGGATATAAATCCTTCGGGGTCACCTTTTGCTGGCGAAAAAGGACTCTTCAGTGCCTCTATTAAGCCTTCTGTAGGGACGATAACAGGGCACAGAGCATTAACGCGAATACCTCGTGGCCCTATTTCTTTTGCTAGCGACTGAGTTAGCCCATTCATACCAAATTTTGTAGCACAATAAGCCGAGTTATTAGAACTTCCTCGTTTGCCGGCAATACTTGAAATATTAATAATACTGGCGCCATCCTTCATAGCACGTGAAGCGGCTTTACATCCCCAAAATGCACCTTTTAAATTGGTTGCCAATATATCATCAAGAAATTGATCATCAATATCCTCAATCGGTCTCCACTCTGAAAAACCTGCATTATTAATATAAACATCCAAGGCTCCGGTTTTCCCCAATGCAGTATCGACCAGTTTTTGATGCGCTGACTCATCTCTTACATCGATCGGGACAAAGCTGACTTGATCACCAAATTTGCTATTCAGGTCAAAATCCTGCCTGGCTCCAACCACTACAAAAAAGCCCGCATTAACGAAGCTCTCTGTAATACTCAAACCAATACCACGGTTTCCACCTGTGATAACTACCGTTTTTTTGTTCACTTATGTTCCCCTTGGCTCATAATTAATTGTTATGTATCTTTTGCCAGTTTAAATCCAGGTTCTCATCAGCACTTTAAAAACCTGGACATTATTCGTTAATATTGATCGTATATAAAAGGGGATATCTTTTTTATATCTTTCCCCTTACCCATATTAGCTTCGGCTGCTTCTGGGGCAATTTTATTAAGCATAAACAATGCTTTTATTAATAAAAAATATAAAAACCCACTTTCCTTTTTAAAATATGCATTGATTTCTGTATCAGTAACTAATGGCTTTTTTATACAAGGTTGATACTTAAGCCAATATGAATTATTGATCTTTACATCAGGCCTCTTAGACCCTCCAACTAACCTCAGCGGAAAAAGCATCATATAATACACAACTAGTAACCATAATTTGGATCTGAGCATAAATCACCCTCTTTTAATACGTTAACAAAATTATTATTCAAGCATAATTTCTTCGAAATATATATTCTTCTATCCGTCTCTAATCTGCTAAACTTATCTCACCAGTCATGCTCATCCAGTCTTACGAGCCAGGAGCGAAAAGAATCCAGCATAATACTCATGATTCTTCAGCTTCTTGCGCCCAAGCTTTTCAAATTTCTTTTCGAGCTTATAAAGCTTGGCCATTGATGGTAGCTTCGAAAAATCATTCACTGAAGTCGAAACCAGCTCAAGACCTTCACTCTGCAAAACCGGAACGATTTCTGACAGTGTATGCTGTGTCTCGTGCGGATGTAAAACCTGGTCACGAAACCATGAATACAAGTGCGTCTCATCGACAAGTGTCGAATGAAGTTTTCGGTATTCGTTTAACAAAGTTTCCTCCGAAACACCATCTGCTCTCAATTGGCGAAAGTGTTCCAAGAATGGCTTCCTGCCATAGGTATGATAGAGACCTAGAAAGAAATACCCTTCATCTTTCACTAAGTTGCGACAGGCGTGACGAATGGCCTGAATGCAATCATTGGTGTGATGTAGAACGCCGAGCGATATTACCAGATCAAATGAATCCTCCGGCACAAACTCGAAGAGGTCAGATTCCACAAAATATGCAGAACTCCCTAAAGCATTGCCCACTTCTCGAGAATACTCGACAGCAACTGGATTGAAGTCTACACCAACCATTTCGATCTTGTAGTAATACGCAAACATATTTGAGAGCCACCCAACACCGCATCCAAGGTCAAGGATGCGTTTCTTTGTGTCCAATAATTCACGTAGCGGTGGATAAATTTCAAGTATACTATCTAGATAGGCTTGCTTTCGAATTTCGCTAGCAGTCGCTGATGGCGAGCCATGACTGTTAAAAGGCAGGCTCTTGTAGAATTCGAGCACTTCGGGATTTGCGTGAGAGATTGACATAATTTATTTCCTTTTTATTCGCTAGCAACATTATTAATCAAGCTCAAACTCCACCAGCCACTCATTACCTTCCTCTGGGTTAACCTGGTCTTTCTTGTCCAATAAATATGGACCTAGTACCAGATAGTCCATTTTTGTTCTCATAAAGCATCTATAAGCATCTTCTGGCGTTGCCACGATAGGCTCTCCTCGCACATTAAATGATGTGTTGATTAAAATAGGACATTTTGTAATTTCATAGAAAGCATGAATAAGTTTATAATATATTGGATTAGAATCCTCTGTTACAGTTTGCACTCTAGCCGAATAATCAACATGCGTGACCGCTGGTATACCTGAACGTATTATATTAAGTTTATTTAACCCTTTAATATCATTTTCGTGAACATTATGTTTCCGATATTTTTGGCTTACAGGCGCCACAAGCGTCATATAAGGACTTTCTTGGTCCAACTCAAAATAATCAGAAGCATTTTCCTTTAATATACTGGGTGCAAATGGTCTGAAAGACTCTCTAAATTTTATTTTTATATTCATAGTTTTTTGCATAGTTTCTGATCTTGGATCACCTAAAATACTTCTTGCACCCAATGCTCTTGGGCCAAATTCCATTCGGCCCTGAAACCAACCAATAACACTGCCATCTGCAATAAGCTTGGCAACTTTCTCAGTAATTTCATCCAATCTCAACTTGGTATATGTTAGGTTGTAATCGTCCAGATATTTTCCAATGAATTTATCTGTATATGAGGGTCCTAAGAGCGATGATTTCATCTTATCACCTTTAGTATCAGTACGATCTTTTTCTTCGTAATTATAGTACCAAGAGTAAAGTGCCGCTCCTAGTGCGCCACCGGCGTCACCGCCAGCAGGCTGGATCCATACATTCTCAAATATTTTATCACCGACTACCAACCCATTGGCAACGCAATTCAAGGCGACACCACCCGCCATGCACAGGTTTTTTTCGCCTGTTTCTTTTTGAATTGATCGGGCCATCTTCAGCACAATTTGGTTTGTTACCTCCTGTATAGATCGGGCCATATCCATATATTCCTGGGATAATTGTACTTCTGGATTTCTTGGAGGAATATTAAATAGCTTAGTAAAATGATGACTTGTCATTTCCATGCCAACTTCATAATTGAAGTATTTCATGTTCATTTTAAATGAACCATCTTCTCTAATATCTATAAGGTTTGATAAAATTTTATCCACATACTTAGGCTCCCCATAAGGTGCTAAACCCATAACCTTATATTCACCCGAATTAACTCTAAATCCCAAATGATAGGTAAATGCTGAATACAACAATCCCAATGAATCGGGAAAATGCATTTCTCTTAAAATTTCGATTTTGTTACCTTTTGCGCGACCAATACTTGCAGTTGCCCACTCGCCAACTCCATCCATGATTAAAAAGGCAGCACTTTTAAATGGTGAAGGATAATATGCAGATGAAGCATGTGCCAGATGATGCTCTAAATATTCAATCAACCCATCGTAACCTAGCTGTTCTCTGATAGTTTGATTTACCCAAAATTTACTTCTCACCCAAAGAGGTATGACCCGCTTAAATACTTTAAACCCTTTTGGGGCGAATTTCAGGAATGTGCTTACTATCCTCTGGAATCTGAGCTGAGGTAGTTCATAGTAAACGATGCGATGAATATCACTTATATTCCCTATCTCTCCCTCTTGCATGCAATAGTTTATGGCATTGATCGGAAAAGACTGATCTTGCTTCTTTCTTGTAAAACGCTCTTCTTGTGCAGCAGCGATTATTTCGCCGTTTTTTACTAGACACGCGGCACTATCATGATAAAAAGCAGAAATTCCCAGTATATATACGTCCACTCTATATTTCATCCAATGACATATTGTTATTAATCCATTTACTTATTCGTTTAGCGATAATCATATTACCGTAATCAGTCGTATGTGCATGGTCGAAGAAACATTGTTCTGTTTCTTCGTCAAAAACATCGAGATAATTTTCTCTAGATAAGTTTTTAGACTTTTCTATTCGTTCTAGTCCTTTCTCAAGCTCTGCATACATACTCATAAATACTCCAATTTTCTTCTTTTTTCTCTGCTCAGCCTTAAGAAAAGTGCTCTCTTCTTCAGTAAGAGTCTTTTTACTAAAAGGTAAGTAAGGTTGCAAAATGTATGAACTGGAAATCCCCTGAGCTGATAATATATCAAAAGTCATTTCCATATTTATAATATAATTACGCACCCCTTTCAAATTTATAGCATAAGAACCACTATAGGTACTAAATTTATCTGCTCTATCTACCTTTGAGGAATTAAATCTGCTAGGCAGTTTTTTGGATATTTTCCTTTTTATAATGGTCAATAAATCTTGTTTTCTTCCTGCTGCCGTACTTAGCAGAAGGTAACTTTTTAACTCGTAATATGTTTGTACTTGATTGTAAATATATTGGCTTTCTTCAATTTGAGTAGCGTAAAAAATGTCGTTATACCCATTAAAGAAGATGACAAGATCAGGCTCTAAGTAGATAAGCTTGTGTATCAATAACGTGAGTTCCTGGAATGAAAAATAAGCACCCATACCAGCATTGATAACTTCTATATTGTGCTTATATTTATTTTTTAATATTTCCTTGATGCGCGCAGGAAATGTAGTCTCGTTCGAGGATGCCCCTGTTCCCCATACAACTGAACCACCTAATACTATAACTCTAAAAGATTTTTTATCCTGGATTTCAGGTGATCTAAACCCCAATGAATTACTTCTGAATCTGCCAGTTTCATATGAATTATTAGTATAATTTGGAATTCCAGATATCGTTAGGTACGGGTCATATTCCTGCATTGGTACTTTCCCTGCCAGTTTATCCGCCACATCTACCCCCTTTAAAATGTATTAGCACGCCCAAGAATAATATTTCTTCTTGTATATTATTTCATGACGAGACATGTCACAAAATAACAAAATTTCTGAAATTCATTTAACTAAGAATTATATTATAAAAGTTATGCATAGCTCATATAGTCATACAAGAGAATCCACCATCAATCGCAATTTCTGCTCCAGTTACAAAACTGGATGCGTCTGATGCCAGCCATAAGGTTGCACCAATTAATTCATCTGGCTCGCCATAGCGCTTCATTGGTGTATGCCCCAGTATTGCTTTCTTGCGTTCAGATGTAATAAAGTTCTTACGGTTCCACTCCGTTGGGAAGAAACCGGGACGCAATGCATTCACCCGCACACCTTTAGTACCCCACTCACGACCAAGATTTTGCGTCAGGTTTTTTATGCCTGCTTTGGCTACAGAGTAAGTGATTGCTTTTGACAAAGGTGGCCCGGCAGAAGCTGACGAGAGATTAATGATCGATCCACATCCTTTTTTTACCATATATTCACCAAATACCTGGCAACCTAAAAAAGTACCGGTAATTTGAGAATCAAGTATGTTGTTCCACTCTTCCAAAGTCAGCTCAAAAAATGGCGTTGGTCCGTTAATGCCGGCACCATTAATCAAGATATCCACTTGCCCAAACTCTGCAAGCACCTTTTCTAGAGCACCTATGTGCTCCTGCTTCTTGCCAACATCGATAGCAACAGACATTAGATTATCAAAGCCTGCATCTCTCATTTCTTTCTCAATAGCTTGCGCTTTTTCCAACCGTAAATCCAGTATTGCCACCTTGCAACCTGCGCGTGCAAATCCTCTAGCCATCTCACCACAAAGATGACCCCCACCACCTATCACTACAGCAACTTTTCCAGTGAGATTAAACAGATTATTTAGATAAGTGTGCATATAAATATATCCCTAGCTTCAAATTTAATTAACAGTATTAATTATTACCAATAAATCACATATCAAGAATATTGATTTATATAATTAATATTTATATATATGAAATAAGTCTTAGTATTACGCGATAATATAAATTGAATTTTTGGCGATCCTTCTTATCCATATAATTTACTTCTACTTCACCATTGACTCTTGCACCTTTTTGGATAAACAGTGCTGTTTCTGCACCCCCTGCATCAGTAAAATATAATTCCTTAGGCAATACCCTTAAGGTATTCCCGCCTAATACCTCATAGCTCCTACCGATAACAATTTTCTTAACATCATCATGTTCAGATATTTTACGTATCAACTCCTCAATATTCACAACGATATAAGGTACCCAATGTTTATCCCAATGAAGTTGGCACGATTTACTGCTATCCATTAAGGTATCACCGGTATCCCTGGTTCTTAGACGAACTATAACAATTTCTTTGCTTAACTCAATCAGGTTATCTAAAAATTCATACGGTGCTTCCTGGTGTAGAACCACATCACGACACCAGACTACGTCAGGTCGCTCAAAGTTTTGGTTGATCTCGTCAAAGCCCGGGGCTATCTGATGAAAATTAGCACTGGAATATTTCATTTTGGCGCGCTCAATTGCAGGCTTCGATATATCAAAACCTGTGTACTCAAATTGTTTTATATAATTAGAAATATACCTATATAGCTCACCTGTAGCACATCCAATTTCATAAAATCTATTCCCTTTAATTTCATTTTTAAACATACTGAGAAATCGACCGTCATTGAAACATTCATAATGTTTTTTAATAAAAGATTTTGGCACTTTACACATATAATCAAATGCTTTTGCATGTGTTTTATCTGCCCACGCAAGTGTTTCTGTAATTTCGTGCTTGTTTTGTACACCCATCAAAATCCATTCCTCTTAATCTTTAAAATATCTTCCTGTACGTGAATTACTTTTTCATTAATTGAATCAATTCATGCATGCTTTCGGCCCATTTCCATAGTATAAATAAATCAGATCCCAAAATAGCATATGTATATCCAAGGTCAAATAATGCTTGAACACTTTCCAGAGAAGCATCAGCTACCTGTGTGCCACAACTTTTGCCATGACACTCGCAGGCCTCTATGACTTTCTTGGATGCCTCAATCACAAGGGGATGCGAAGTCTGACCAGGTACCCCAAGTGATCCCGATATATCGTATGGCCCAACCATTACACCATCAATTTCATCAAATGTTAGTAACTTATCTATATTCTCAACAGCCTGTATAGATTCAACTTGAATAATAAAACTTGACGACTCATTCCAGCTATTTATGTATTCGTCAAAATCAAAGCCATAAGCATGAGCACGATTTACTCCATAGCTTCTGTTCCCAACTGGAGGATACTTCAAATCTTGTATAATAGATTCAACTTCGTCTGGTGTATTTACCATCTGAATCAAGATACCATCCGACCCTGATTCTAGTAGTGGCTTTATCCAGTCATTTGAGTGAGAAACCGGGCGAGGCAAACAGGGAACACCTTCACCCTGGCTTGCAGCAATTATACGCTGCGCCTGCTCCAAAGAAATAGTAGAATGCTCCATATCAATGGCAATAAAATCAAAGCCCGCACGCACAAAGGTTTCAGCGATTGCCGGGTGAGCATAGGATATCCAACCTGCAAACAAGCGTTCTCGTCGCTGCAGCTTCTCTTTCAGTTCCACTCTTTTTTCGAATATATTGTTCATAATTTACTTCACTTCTTTGTCAGATTTTAAAGTTGTAATCATTCAAAATTCATATTAAGAAAGAATGGCACATCGGTACCATATTGGGCGTCATATGACTGATAAAAGATGGTCTACAATTATATACTTGCTTCCAATCGCGCAACTCATTGATTAGAATTCCGTTACTTTCATGCCAGGGATACTCTGTAAAACTTTATTCGGTACCGTCCTGAAGTGTCATTTACTGGCGATCACAGCAATAGAAAGCAGCCTTCTTCAATTACCAGATAATAAATCAACTTGCGCCAGGAATACATTACTTGCTAATTCCTAATAATGCTTGCACCGCAGGATGCAGATGCAAAAGCCCTGCTAATATTCCTTGATCATTTACAACCGGGAGATCCCAAATCTGTTTCTCTTCCATTAGAATAACAGCATCTTTTAGTGTATCACTTGGCTTCGTGGTCATGGGAGATATAATGGCATGATCAAGAGCATCATCCACAAAAAATGCTGAGAAGGGTTTTTGAACCTTAAGTAATTTACGACGGATATCGCCATCTGTAAGTATACCTAATAGTTTAGAATCGGCATCTACAATACAAGCTATACCAATGTTAGTTCGCCCCATCTCTTCAAGAGCCACTTTGAAAATAGTGGTCTCTTCTATTACAGGGAACCTTTCTGTTGGCATCATGACTTCACTAACCAATATGTCATTTTTCCGGGTGGACATTGTCTTCTCCATATTTTTCTAGCAATTCAAGCCGCATCTCATGTGCAGCCTTGGCCTGGCCGAGAATATTTTCCAGGTACTGAATATCCAGTACTGTATTAGCATCTGACAATGCATTATCTGGATCGTCATGGACTTCCATAAATAGAGCGTTAACTCCACAAGCTACCGATGCACGTACCAGGTGGGGTATAAATTCTCGTTGCCCACCTGAGATATTACCCATAGATGTAGGAAGTTGAATTGAATGTGTTGCATCAAAACAGACGGGGTACCCCGTCTCTGCCATAATGGGCAGACATCTCATGTCATTAACCAACATGTTGTAACCTAGAAATGTGCCACGATCTGCCAATAAAATCTGATCATTTCCATGCGCCTCAATCTTGCGAACAGAATTTTTCATATTCCAGGGGCTCATAAATTGACCTTTTTTTAAATGAATAGGTCGATTTGTCTGTGCGGCAGCTTTGAGCATGGATGTCTGTCTGCATAGATAAGCTGGCACCTGTACCATATCGCATACTTCTCCAGTCGCAGACCCCCATGAAGGATCAGAAAAATCTGAGACAACGGGTATACTAAACTCCTCCCGGATATCAGCAAGAATTCGTAATCCATGGTCAACACCAAGACCGTGAAAGCTATCTGGTGAAGAACGACAATCCTTGTCATAACATGATTTATAAATCCATGGAATATCAACGCGACGACAGATTTCAGCTATTGATTTCGCCATTTTATATGCATGGTCACGACTTTCTATAGCACAAGGGCCCCCAATAAATACCAGTGGTAGCCGGTTTCCTATTTTTACTTTTTCGACAGTGCCATAGCCAACTTCGATCACTTTTTTTTGCATGAGCAACATCCAGTTTTTGTTGATGAATATAGAGAATAATATGGATCATTAGCCAAAATCATGCCGACATCCTCATCTCTACCATATATTACTATTGATGAAAACCATTAACAGAAATATTTATTATGCAGTTATTCCTTTATCATATCCGCCATATTACTCGGCTTGTATATTTTCAATAGCCCTGGAAGTAATCATTTCGAAATATGATGAGCTAAAGTTTCTGAAGCTCTCTCTGCCAAATAATTCTCTTTTTATTAACAAGTAATGATGCATTGGGAAAACATCATAATACCCTATGCCTCTTTTTTCAGATAAATAATCAGGCATAATAAGATCAGTATCGTAGGTTTTTTCGAAAAATGGGGCGCTAACGAACCTGTTCACCAAGAATACTTTTTCTGACTCTCTAAATAACCGACTATTCATATAACTACTAAAAATCGCCCTTTTCATTTCGCCAAGGCTGAAAAAGTTTGTGACAAGATCAACTGATTGGTCTGAAATAGTTTTGTACTCCGAGACTGGTACATACATAAAAGACCCCTCGGGCATTGATTGTATATCCTTATAACCAAGTAACTGATCAGGCATGATATGTATGGCATCTGGATACTGACTTGATAAATATATATAACTTCGGCAAAGCTGGTGGTGAAAATCCACCATAACAATCCTGGATTTTGGCCTGTATTTTCGCACAAGGCCCTGCAAGCCACCATAATAAGAACCAACATCTACCCATACATCATCATCTGATAATAAATTCTGATCAAGGATCTTTTTAAGAATGTAAATATATCTAAGCCATCGAAAATTAACACTTGTTTGATTAACTTTATAATAATCTGATACTCCAGGTGTTATATGCACGGGGTTCTCAATAAGCAACTCCTCACCTTTAAGTGATTTTATTACATCAATATCGTCTAGCAGTGATGACAGTAATAGTTTTTCTTCATTACGTCTGAACAATTTTCTAAATACATATCTGATAATGTATTTAACAAAGCCGCGTGAACGCATAGATCTCAATGATAACTGCGATGGCACAGCAAGGTCTGATTGTCCTTTCCAATTCCGAAAATTCGTTTTGTTAAAAGCTTCCCCGCTTTTAATTTGCTGGTATGATTCTTTTAAAATATTTGTATGTTTCTCATCGATATTCTCAAGCTCAAGATCTCCATGGAATCCTGGCGAGTGACCGATAAAATAATCTACCCATTCATTGGTGCTCATGAAACTAAAAACCTCTTTTCCTGGTTGCTTTAGATTAGCGAAACAGTCGATAATGCAATTAAATTCGTTACTACTCTCAAGTGATTACTTGATATATTGATAATTAGTCAAAATCTGTTTTTCAGATTGAAACTATAATTTAAATCATTTAATTGCAAGAAAGCCTTCAAAGCACAAATATTTTTGAACCGTATTTATATCAATAAACCCGGCTCGCTTTAACATATCTATATTGCCCTGTGAAGAGAATGGTTCCAAAACACCCTTTAGACTCCTGCTCTTGGAAACTATATCTTCAGCTGTATACCCAATTCGCAATTTATAATCCGTGTATAATAATGTAATAATGTCCTGGAATCTGGCATCTGCACCCCTCACTTTCTCAAATAATAGTAAAGCACCGCCCCAGTTTAAATTTTTATATAGCTTATCAACCAGCATCTGACGTATCGACGGTCTTATAAACTGAACCGTGTAGTAACAAACAATCATGTCAGATAGCTCCATATCCATTTCGAGAACATCCTCAACAAGGAATGTTACATTTAGATCGGCATGCGATTTCTTTTTATCCTCTGCGATAGCAATCATATCCTCTTCGACATCTATCCCCACAAAACGAGCCCTGGTTTTTTGTTTATTATGCTCCGCAAGCTTGAGTGACAGCGTTCCAGTTGAACATCCTATCTCATGCACAATAGAATCAGGCTTAACAAAGAAATCACTAATGTCACATATAAGATCGTGACCTTCGAGGTAGAGAGGTACCGACTTCTTCACATGATCATCAAAGTTTTTTGACGCTTCGCCATTGAATTTCCAATTAGCCCGTTCCGCTTGTATCCCATCACCAGCATTACTCATCTCATCCTCCTACTTAATCTTAAGCCTACCTATCGAGGTCAGATACAGTTATCTCTTATTGATCGAGAATTGCTTTCAAATAATTAGAAAGCTCATTTTCGCCGAATAGTAAATCTTGATTATTTGCACATTCCGGAAATGATCTTCTATACATTTCTGGCATAAAATAGACAGATGGTTTGCCAAGCGCCTGCGATATCGACTTAGTTGAGGTATATGGAAAACTTATACTTCCATGGGCACCTCTTAGTAATGAGATCATATTGGCATATGGACTAACAACAATAAAATTGTTGCCAAACTTGCTACGAAAACCTTCTATTATTGATTGGTAGTTTGCACTATAAATTGATAGTGCATACTTTGGTTTAAACACTACTGTAAACCCAATTGAGATACAGGCATTAAAACAATCTGATAGAAACTGTGATATCACATCATAATCACATGTCCTGTCTCCTGTAAGCGCACGAGACAACTGCGACTCTATGCTTTCTGGTGGCACATCAAAAATAGCTATGCACCTGGATAAACCTACGTCAATCTTTTCTTGCACAACTTCATAGCCCAAAAGTACTGGTCTTTGTGGCGGCTGGTCTATGTCTTCAGTTGGTAGTTTGCAGTTGAATCTATCATTTAGTGCTTTTTTGGTGTCATTTATCTGGGTGAAAATATTTGTAAAACCAACCGCCTGACCACTAAAAGAGAAAGCTTTGACTGACATATCTGATAAAATATCATCTAAACCTGAAGCTAAGATAGTATCACCTATGTTATAAGTATAATGTGCCGGAGGGATAATTATATTCTGACTATAGTTATAGTTTCTGATAGCTGGACTGACTTTTTCATCGTATCTCAGTAACCCAATATTACTAAATGGAAAAACATATAGATGCCGCACTTTTTTCCCAATTGATTCCAGATGATCTATAAATTGTTTATACCTATAGCTTTTCGTCCATTTTCGAAGATAAACAATTTCTAGTAAGGAATAATTTAAATTCCCTACAATATTACCTATCGACCTAAAACCACTGGTAACCAGATCAGGAAACCTTGATAAAAATACAAATATCCCTCTCTCGGCAGTGGTTAGAGTTCTGGGATACTCCACAATATTATCCACCTCTCCTACATCATCTGGCTCTACAACATATGATCTTTTACCTGAGGCATCTTGGCTGATTTTAGTGCGTCGGGAATATTCATCAACGCTAATAAAAGCAAAACTGTTTGGCGTCACAGGAGCAGTAGCGATAAGGTATTCTCCAAACGAAGAGAGTGTTGTTTTTCCTAACGCATCACTACCTTCTATACTTGAAATAGTAAAACCATGCTTGGGAAAAGCTATTGCCAAATCAATTATATCTGGCAAGTCACCATGCTCTACATTAAGTTGCGACCTCAGATTAACGATTCCAAATGCAAGACGGACTATCTCATCATAATAGGCATACAGCATTGATAAAATCAGAAATACTTTTTTTGAATTAAATGGTGACTTTTGGCATAGCTTGTAGAACTTTACCCTTCGCTTATAATGCTGTGAAACTATTTCACCTATTGAGTCCAATATGAATTGCTTACAATACCTGTCAGCTACTCCTTGAGGATTATAGTCTATGTTACCTATAAATTTAAAAACAGCATTGTTGATTATTAGATTAAGTTTACCTTTTACTAAGCTCCACCTATAAAAGGTTCCCGGCTTATTGCTCTCAAATTTAATAGCTATATATGAAACACGAAAAATAAAGAATAAAAGTTTATGCATATTAAGGCTTTTTATTTTCTAGCTTATAAAACTGTGGGTTTATTCTTTAATAATGAAGCCAAAGAAAGCATAACATGAAACTGCCAAAGCTATTCTCTTATGGAATAATACAAAAGTTGTTAAAGTAAAAATTATTCTACTGTTCAAACATCTCACCAAGAATTTGCGCATGAATAGGCACGTTCTGCATTATTATCTTGCCATACAGACCCTCCCTGCTTATAAATCCACTTTGAGACGGCTCAGCAATCCGCTTTAGTACAGTATTATCTGGCCCCAATACTGTCCCGGCATTCAATCCTGTAGCTGCTACTGAAACCTTCAGTACTCTTTTTCTATAATCGTTTTCGATATCTGTTAGCGACAAATCGTCCACCCCCAATGTTGGCTCTATGCGACGAACCATGTCAACGAATAATTTAAAGTCGGATGGAGAAAGAGCAGACTCAGAGTCCTCTAGATTCAAACAGGTATCCAATGTGAGATGTTTTTCCAGGTGTTGGACACCGAATGGCAAAGCCATTAGCGGCACGACTAACCTGTCTGGGCTGGCCGCATCAGTATGATCTTCAAATCCAAAGTCAAAACCAGAAAAACGAGAGACGAATGCCCCAAGCTTACGCAAATTATTTTTCTCTAAAGGTGTGGGAGATGCCTGGAAGCCATAAGTAAAAGCTACTTGCTTTCCTGGCTTGAGTGAATGATACGAAATAAACTGTTCGATCTCCTCTGGCGTAAGTCCACCCACAGAAATATAAACCTTTGCAAATTTCTGCAACGCCTCATGTATAAGTTCATTGCAAAAGAAACTAGTTGCATGTAATTTAACGGCATCCGCCCCTATCTTAGTCGAAACCTCAAGACTCTGCTCACCACCAACATTAATTATTAATTCCTGTTTTGAATTATGAATAAATTCGGCGATCTGCTGCCAGACAGATATAGGCATTTCAAGAGTTTTAAAGAATTCATAATGCTTGTACGTCGGTACTGAAATATCGTCCGCATATACACACTGAAATTTGACGGCATCAGCTCCGCAAGCCGCACCAGCGCGAGCAAGAAGTAGGGCCTGCTCTACTTTACCTTCGTATCCTTGTGCTATCTCAGCAATAATTTTCACGCTCATTTTTACTCCTAATATATTCAACAGTTTGGAAATGGCTAAATAAACGCCTTCCAGAAAGAAAAATTATCTCGGGTCCAGCACAACGCTGGTACAATTAAGCATGATCAGCCCCTACTCATAAGGAACAGTATTATTCTCGACAAATCAAAATAATTGATCATAGTTGCCAGGCATTTCGATATTTCAAAAAGATCTTGTCTGCCTTACAGGTTTATTAATAATAAACATCATTGACAAACAGCTCGCCAGTAGCCCCAATCCCGTCATTAAAATCAAAAGCCAGCTTCATGAGAAATAATCAAGCAACTCTTTAATGTTGTTTAATTTGTCAACATCTTCATCAGGCACCTTCTGGCCAGTTATCTCTTCTATCTCAACAAGAACATTAAAAAAATCAAGACTATCAACACCAAGTGATTTAAAAGACTCTTCCTCAGATGTATTCTGAGGGTCCAGGCTCAAGTCATTTTTATTAATAATCTCTATTACTTTTTCTTTAGTCAGCATAAACTCTCTCTTTATATATTTTTGGCAATAATCGCAGTAGCCATAGATAGGCCAACGCCAAACCCACTGATAAGTACTCGATTCAATTTTCCATCAAACCCTCTTTTCTCCAGGATTAAAGGTATTGATGAAGATACAGTATTTCCTGTATCCGTCATGTCTTTAACAAAACGTTTGGCGAGCTTACCGAAGCGTTTGGCAATTGCATCAAGAATTGCAGCACTACCCTGATGTAGACAAAAAAGATCAATGTCATCTGGAGACAAGCTTTCACGCTCCAATAATTTTTTTATATGTGGCGCAACATTGAGAGCGGCAAAATTGAAAACCTGGCGCCCGTTCATTTGCAAACGCCCCTGGGTAACTTTTAAATATTCTGATCCTGAGCCATCTGTTCCATACAAGACGGCACCCAGAGACCAAACTGGCGCTTTACCTAACCAGGTTGCAGTAGAGGCATCGCCAAACAGCAGGCTGGTTATCCTGTCATTCGGATCCACGACCTTCGAATAAGGGTCAGCTGTCACAAGGATGCCATTTTCTAAGCCCGATGCTTCGAGAAAACCTTTTAGAAGAAACAGTCCGTATACATAGCCTGAGCACCCTAATGAAACATCGAATGCAGCAACTGTTACTGGCAAACCAAGTTTGTCCTGCAGGATTGCGGCCGTATGCGGCAAGCTTTCGCCATCCGGATTTTGCGTTACAACTACGAGTGCGTCTACATTGCTCTTTTTCAATTCCGGACTCTTTTCAAAAAGAGCCTTAACTGCCATTGCAGCGATATCGGACGTTTCCTGATCATCTTCTTTTCGTGTCAAATAAATGGCACCGATTTTGTTCGTAATAAATTCCTCAGATTCACCAAACACCTTTCCCTGCGCGATGTTATCGATCACCCGATCTGGCAAATAACTTGCGATTGCTTTGATACCAATCATTAAGAGTTCCCCACAATAAACCGAATACTGCCTATTTGGCGTCCATCAATCTGAATGTAACTTACACTAAAGCGGTTGGCAATAATACTTTTAATCTGTATTACCAGCGCTTGATAATTGTCAAGTAATGGCTCGAGGAGATCTAGCTGACCGAAGGCCCATTGTCCAACGACGTTGGGTGATACGGAATAATTGAGATGTTTGGTTAGTGCAATAACATCCTCAATCGGTGTATATATTGATCGTTCAGGCAAGCATGCCAAAGAAAATTTTTGATCGAAACTGGCACTAGCCAGCAGGAGTGCTTCATCAAATGGCCGTCTATCGGTTACAGGAGTCACCGTCTCCACAAGCAGTACCTCCAAGGGGCTTTGACCATTTGATAATCTAAATCTGGCCTGTCCAGTCAGCTTTGACGGGTCAACAGGTGGAACCGTAGTTAGCTCGCAAGCCATTCGGGCGTAACGTCGAAAAGTCAGTCGATCTACGGTAGCTTCAGGATCGCCTGTTATTTCCGGCGCGATATCTGTTAGCGCATTAAAAAAATCAGTTCCATGAAGATATTCTCTACTGCCTTTAAAAGCTAACTTGAGTGACTTTTTCATAATTTGTCTTATTATTTTTGTAATATAAACATAAGGATGTCAGGTATTAATCCAAAAGAATTCCGACATTCTTTTAATATGTTTAGTAACAGAATCTAAACCACTCCTCCTGCCTTGAAATGATCCCAATTAAGTGCCTCACCAGCAATGTAGTTCCTCGGTGAAATCATATCTATGATCATCCCGTGTTCCTCGACTCGAACCAACCCTTTAACATAATCTACTCTCCGATAATTGAGGTCTAAAGCTAAAATGGGACTGCCCGCTGGAATATTCCTGGCCGCTACCACGAAGCGCCGAGCCACCATCGGGATATTGGCTTCCGAGGCCGATGGTTCTTTTTTGCCGGTACCTAATGCTTCCTCACAGGCGCGTACCGCAGCCACGAGCCGAGCGAATTCTATAGGGTCGGTCGAGAAACTATGGTCAGGACCTTCCATTGACTTGTCCAGGGTGAAATGTTTCTCGATTATGCGAGCACCTAACGCTGCGGCCGCCACTGCGGCGGTATCTCCTATGCTATGATCCGAATAGCCAACGACCCGATCTGGAAAGGCCGATCGCATAGTCGTTATCGCTTTCAGATTCAAGTCCTCAGTTTTGGCTGGATAATTTACGGTACAGTGTAGCAAAGCTACAGAAACTCCAGTTAGTGCTATCAGTGCATTTTCTATTTCACCCAGACGAGACGCACCAGTGGATAGGATGACCGGCCTGCCAAGGGCGGCGATACCCTCAAGCAAGGGGATGTTGGTTATATTTGTAGATCCAATTTTTATAAAGCATGGCTCAAGCTGGTTTACCTGCGGCAACGTACCGAGACTCGGGGCTGTGATAAAAAAATCCACACCAAGGCCTGAAGCTTTATCCCTGATTACAGATAGCTCCTCAAAACTCAATTCTACCTTGCTGAATAGTTTGTGAAAGTCAGTACCCTTGGCGGCTATCTCATCGGCAACAATATATTGAAACTTTATTGCATCGGCACCGGCATCCTTAGCCGCTGAAACCATATCCAAAGCTATCTCAACGGAACCGTTGTGATTAATCTCGCCCTCGGCGATTATATAGGTAGAATCAGAATCTATCGGAAAGCCTTCTTTGCTCATTTATTTCCTTCCACGCTTTTTAAATTTTCTTTTTTTACGGCACGAGCGGGGTTGCCCAGGTACAGATAGCCGGGCTCGGCATCCTTTGATAAAATTGCTCCGGGGCCGATTCTTGCTCCACCCCCCACGGTTACACCATTAAGTAGAGTCGCATTTGGTGCAATCCATACCTTGTCCTCTAGCCGCACACTCCCGGCGAGCACTACGCCCGATGAGACAAAACAAGACTTGCCTATCTGAACGTTATGACCGATATTCACATTATTGCCTATGCGTGAACCTGCGCCCACCAAAGTATTATGGAGGATGCCACGCACTACTGTGGTCCCGGCTCCTATGTCTACATCATCACTTATAATTACATGACCCAGGTGAGGAAATCGGACATAGCTTCCGCCTTCCTCGGCGTAACCCAAGCCGACCGCGCCGATAGTCGCACCGCTCTGGATGCGGCATCTGGAACCTATCACGCTTTTGGAATGTACCGTAGCCATAGGAGATATCTGTGTCTCCTCACCGACCACTGCGTTATCGGCTATAAAATAACCACCGTCCGTAATCCGTCCTTGCGACGGGCCATTAGCATAGCCGTTTTCCGAAAGAAGTCGCACAAAATCGAGCATAGGGTTATCCACCCAAACTACGGCCAAGGCCGAGAAACTTCCCGTATACAACCGCTCGGTGACTGGAGCCAACATAATGGCAGCCTTGCAGTCCACCAAAGCTTCCAGGCGACCGGGTAAGCAAAATGCCAGGCAGTCCACATTAGCGTTTTCCAAGCTAGCCACCTGCCGAGCCAAGGCTTGTGGGTCGCCGGTAATCTTAGTACCGAATTGTGCGGCCGTCACCGGCGCAATGTCATATCTATATTTTACATGCACTATTTTACTTTACCCTTTGTAATCTTTTCTGACCTGTCCATTCAACCAGCGTGCTACATGGCTTTTATAATCAATCACAATCGAGATAGAAAGAGATATCCCCGTTAACCTTAGACTCGGTTAGTTTAAAGCCTAAGTTCATAAAGACAGCACGGGAAGAGTGATTTTCAGATTTTACCTCGGCAAAAAGCCTGGTGGGCTCGTATTGGCACACCAATTCGCTACCCATTTCTACTAGTTGCGAACCCCAACCACGCCCGCGCACCAAGGGGTCAAGAGAGTAGTCTATCTGCGCTACGCCACCATCCAGATCAAAACGAATCTGACCGACTGGCAAATCTCCAGCCATGAGTACAAAAAGGTAACTTTCCGAATGTGCAAGCTTACTCTCAAACCATGCTTTATGTGTCGGCCAAGAAATCATCTCTGGATTAAAAGATTGACGGCGCACTTCAGGCTCATTCACCCAATTAAAATATAGAGCAATATCATCTGGACTAGCAGGCCTCATCTTTAGTCTATCTGCTTGCGTAGGGTTAAGCACTTCCGCAAGGCGCAAGGCACCAAGCCCATCCACCAAGAGCTGACTTTTAGTCGAAAGTTCCAATATACGATCACGATTTCCAATCAATTCTTTAATTGCTTGCGCCAGATCATCAGGTCTAACCGCACCAATATCTCCTACATACTGAATTAATCCTGCTTCTGATAACGCTTCAGATATCGGCCGTTGATTTTCACAGGTACTTACCACAAGAGCAGGCAAGCCCATACACATGCGCTCCCATGTCGTCGAGCCGCCGGCTCCAATTGCAATATCCGCTTGCTCCATCAGGTCCGCCAGATGAGGACGTGACTCATATAGGTTGGTCAGTGACCGTGCTGAAACCTGTTCATGCAACTCCGCTCTTTGCAAGTTGTTGGTGCCAACAACTAAATCAATTTCCAAATGCATGAGCTCAGGTGTGGAAAGTGCCTCCAGTACCAACTCTGTCATATTGTGTCGATCAGAACCCCCAAAAAATATCAATACCCGCTTCACATCTTTACTACCGCGAGGACCTGGAATCTTACGATAAATATTGTATTCTGGTTTCAATAAAGAGAAGCGTGGCCCAAGCAATAAACGACAGTTTTTAGGCAACAGGCCTTTGTAAGACTCCACTCCCTCACCTGAATAGTTCTGATTAAGTAACAGGTCGCAATCATGTCGACCATTAGCGAGGTCATCAATAACCATAAGACTGCCAACATATGGACGCAACCGTTGTTCCCATTCCAGGTTAATCCCGTAGTGATCTACTACCAGCCAATCCGGCTTATCTCTGTTAAGCGCTTCAATGCTCTGCTCGGCGTCTTCGGCTTGAGAAACGCCCAACCATGCGACATAATCTTCGGCACCGATTTCCTTTGTTGGTTGATTGGGTGAAGGTAAAACAGTAACCGGCACAGCCTCTTGCTCAAGCAATTCGATCAGGCTGCCAATATGAGCACGGCAGATAAAGCTGGTTTCCACACCACGCTTTCGAAGCGCTTTTGCCAGGGTCAGACAGCGCATAATGTGACCGGTGCCCATTCGGACCGAAGCATCAACGCGGAAAACAACCTTCATTCCAGTTGACGTCCCAGAATAAACGCCTCTGCAGCCTCCACGCCAACTGTTGCGCCGCGCCATCCCACCAGATGCTCAATACCTTGTATAGAACGTGGATGCGGCCATTCATGCTGCTCTGCAGAATATGAGCCCAATGCAGCGAGCTTTTTGTCAAGCGAATTCGAAATATCCACAAACCAGTTAGGCTCGAATGCAGGTGCACTACCGGGAAGCTGCCATTCCGTACTAGACGGCACCTCGAAACACAGCAACGTCTTAACCGGGTGTCCACGCTGCGGACGGCAAGCCGTAGCTGCTGCTTCATGCACACGGCGGTGGTCGATATTCAGATCTCCAGCATGGTGAGTGAACACCGTATCTGGTTTATATTGATCGATTAAACCTTCTATTATCTTAATAACATCCAGAAGGTCGACTGAATCCATCCGGTTGTCGGCGAAATCAGAGAAAGAGATCGATTGCACCCCAAGAATGTCTTTTGCTTTATGTGCAGCCGTGCGACGAGTCCTGAGTTCATCTTGCAACTCCACCGTGTTGCCATCACGTGATAATACGCCGTCAGCCATGAAGGCGACATTGACTGTCACTCCCTGACTAGTCAGCTTGGCTATTGTGCCACCACAACCCAGGACTTCGTCATCAGGGTGAGCGGCTAGAACAAGCACTGATTTCATCATTAATTCAACCGCCTAAATCCACCATGACAAACCGGGCCAGTAAGCAGGCTCATAACATCGCGCCCTTCTTCACACTCCTTGATGAGTGCAAAAATAGGATCCAGCACTTCAAAGAAACCCTCCACCACTTCCGGCGTATGCTCGGTACAAGCATACACACTGGTACCACCCAGATAGCCATTGATCAACATTTTCTGTGTAATCAATGTTTTGTAGGCAAGTGCATTGGTGCTGTTAAAAGAAAAACTGGTTAGTGCTGGTAGCCCCTTGGTGATGATACTTAGTCCATGCTTGCTAGCCAGTTTATGCCATCCCTCAGTGATATCTCGCCCCGTCTGAGTAATTTGTTCCCAAGACTTAAGACGTTCCATCACTTCAAGAGTTTTGAGTGCAGCGGTCGGACCGATGCGTTCAGTCCAGAATGTGCTGCTGATAAAGGTACTCTGTGCAGCTTGCATAATATCCCTGCGACCAATCGTAGCGGTGATAGCATAGCCATTACCCAAGGCCTTACCGAAAACAGCCATATCAGGTTCAACACCATAGAGTTTATGCAAACCACCGAAAGTCTGACGAAATCCAGAAGTACATTCATCAAAGATAAGAACAATATTTTTGTCGGTAGCCAACTTGCGTACTTTATCCAGAAAGCCATTCTCCGGCCCCATATTACGAGATACTTCCATCTTGATTACACCTATATCATGCTCGCTGACCAACTCTTCGAGCTCAGGAAAATTATTGTAGTGGAATGGCAACACACTGCCACGCAAGTTTTTGGGCACGCCATTCGCTTCCAGTCCTGGCAACAAGTGGCCGGCCAAATTCTGCTCGTCACCCAGATTGGCCGATAAATACCAGTCATGCCAACCGTGGTAGCCACAGATGGCAACCTTGTCGCGACCCGAAGCTGCACGAGCGATACGGATGGCAACGGCATTGGCTTCGCCCCCCGTACGAGCCAACCGCACCATGTCAGCCCAGGGGTGTAGTTCCACCAGCCGTTCGGCCAGATAGACCTCTTCCGGACAGTTTAAAGTGGACATGTTGCCAGCGGTAACGGTTCGGCTCACGGCATTGTCTACTTCCTGATGACCGTATCCTAGTATATTTGTACCGATACCCATAATGGACATATCAATATACTCGCGTCCATCCAAATCCCAGACACGACAACCCTTAGCCTTACTAAAATAAGCCGGCCACTGCAATGGCAGGAACATCTCAGCTCGTTTGGAAAGCAGCATATTGCCGCCAGGGATAACTTCCTTCGCACGTTCCCAGAGTTTTTGACCCTTATTACTCATTTTTACCCCAATGGTACATTATTGCATAGCCATCTTCTGTAAATGGAGCGACCGCCTCAATCAGTTTCGGGTTTGTGTCCAGAAACTTTACAATTTCAGTGACTGGTATTTTGGGGGAAAAATTTTCGAATACTCCATAAACAGTGCGACAAACCGCCAGATCTTCAGGATTGTCAACTGTCAATCTAAGATCCATTCTGATCAGTTCTGCAGGCGGATTTGCTTTGATTACCTTGAAATCCTGATAGTGCTCCCGGATATAGAGACCACATAATTCAGAACGATGACGACTATCTCCCTTTGTGTGTGAAATTTCAAGCGCATTAAGAGTAAAGATTTGAAAACCGCAGCCATCAATTATCTCCTCCATATACGTAGCGTCAGCATCCTCCGATTTATGCCTCAACCAGAGTTCTTCCACTGGCTCAAAATAAAGGAATGGAGATTCACTAGTTACACGAAATATATCTGTCGCTTCTGCTAGCTGCCCACACTGCACAAGACGTGACAAAACATCAATTTGATCGCCGACAACATAGCGCAAACCCAACTCTTCGGCGATAGCCTTATATACCTCGTTCTCGCCCCCCTCCGATATACCTAGAACAATCTCATCAATACAATTAATTGTCTGCAAGCAAGCAACAATGTTGTCAATAATTCGAATTCCCGCCTTGACATCCAAATTCTGGAGTGGCTTTCCATACAAGCGTGTACCTTCATTACGGCAAGCGATAGCAGCTACAAGCTTTCTTTTCATATCAGCTTCTTTTCCTTTTTATACGATATTGTTAGATTCGACAACATATTTTGTTATAGAAAGAATTATGCGAGAGCAGCCCAACGGGCTGGATTCAACAAATCTTGATCATCAGTTTTAATTACATCAACCCCCTGAGGAGACGGACCTTGTTCTGCCTTAATAATATCATTAAGCTGATTTAAACTATCTACACCTATGACGACTCTACTGATTTCAGAAAAAGACAGGGCATAACGAAGACACGCCTGCAGTGGCGTCTGCCCAATATCTTTCAGCCACGCATCCCATTTAGACCAAAGTGATTCCCAACGGGAATATTTTTTTGGGCGATCATTTGGTGCCATCAATAATAACCCCTGGAGAAAAATTGATCGGACATGCAATTCTATATCCTCACCTCGAAAGCGTGACAGCCAACCTGAATCGATAAGGCGATGATCCATGACATTGAAAGGTGCCTGGACGATATCGAGTTGATACCGACTATAGAGTGAATCAATCTCTGTAGGGTCATAAACCGAGACACCAATTTTTTGAATGAGTCCATCATCTTTCATTTGCTGCAATGAATGATAAAGCTGATCGCCGTCTTGCTCCAGAAGCTGCTGTGGTCTGTGTAACAGAAGGCCGTACAAAGATTTTACTTTTAGCCGTTGTAATGATTTGCAGAGAGTGTCTGCTACCCATTTAGAGATGTTACTGCAATCCTCTGGTATAACAGGCAACTTCGATATAATCCGCCAATCTTGCACCCCAATCTGGCCAAGCCGCTGTTCACCATCCCCATATGCTATGGCGGTGTCCAAAGTGTCGATGCCGCAGTCTGATGCGTACTTTAGAATCGCCCTTACTTCAGCCAGATCAACCTGGCCTTGCTCATTGGCAATACCATAATCAAGACCGAACTGTGCAGTACCCAAAGCAAGTCTCAAAATAACAACTCCTTGAAGGTTTTGATAATATATTGCTGCTGCTCGTCTGTTAAATCATAAAAGAGCGGAATGCTCAATGCTTCCTGGTAATAGTTCTGGGCATTAGGATAATCCTCAGGATTGAAACCAAGTCGTCTGTAATAGGGTTGGGCTGGTACAAGTATATAATGCACCTGACTTGCAATATGACGATCTCTGGTTTCCTGTATAAACTGTGCCCTGCTTATACCAGCCGCATCAAAATCAACCCGAAGTACATAGAGATGATGAGCACTCTGATCGCGCCCCATAATCTGAGCAGGACGACAATTTCGCATACCCGCAAATGCCTTGTCATATTCTTTCACAAGGTCTCGTCGACGCTCAATAAACCTGTCTATCTTTTTGAATTGCGAAAGAGCCAGAGCACATTGAATATCAGTTATACGATAGTGGTATCCGAGTTCCTGCATTTCGTAGTACCAAGGGTCTATCACGCCATTTTCACCGGCCTGCTCCGGGAGCTGAAAGGTATCATCCAGTTTGTTGATGCCGTGACTTCGTAAGCGTAGTAACCTACGATAAATCTGCTCATCATTCGTAGTAATCATGCCCCCTTCACCTGCGGCAATTGCCTTAACAGGGTGAAAGGAAAAGACCGTCATATGCGAATTGGCACAGCAACCAACCCGTCCATCATCGGGGTACCGTCCTCCGAGGGCATGGGCAGCATCTTCAATTACCATTGCACCAACTTCATCTGCAGCTTTTTTGATAGCGGGCATATCGCAGGACAAACCCGCAAAATGAACCGGTACAATGGCGCGCGTACCCGGATTTTTACGAAGCGCCTCTCTTAAGCTGTTCGGTGACATGTTGACCGTATCAGAATCTATATCCACGAAGATTGGTCTTCCACCAGCGTACAACGCGGCATTCGCACTTGCAACGAAGGTAATGGGTGATGTAATTAATGGTTTTCCCGGCCCGACTCCTGCAACGAGTGCGGCAAGATGCAGGGCTGCGGTACAACTCGACACGGCAACAGCATATTTAGAACCTACATAGGAAGCGACCGTCTGTTCAAATGCTTTTATTGTAGGGCCCTGGGTCAGTGACCCACTTCTAAGAACATCCACAACTGCACTTATATCATCCTCATCAATATGATGGTGACCGTACGGGATTATAGTTTCTGTAGCTCCCATACATGCATGCACAGACTTTTCCTGCTGCTGAAGCTTCAGGACTTGCTCATCTATATCTCCGAGTTTTCTACCAAGCAATTCACAAGTTTTTTTATTAGATAGGCTCATATCATATGGACGCTTAACCAACATGTCTTTGTCTTTCAGATATCCAGATTTAATCAGACTGGCATCAAGTTGAAAGATTTTTGCAACCTTAATCCCGAATTCGTATTTTGAAATGCGCTCATCACCAACCACATTGTAGATACCATTAGCTTTTTGATTGACCAGGTCGTGAACAGCATACACCAGTGCTTCAATGAGTATTGGTGTATAAAATATATCCTTGAATAGGGTCAATGCCTTCCCCATCCGGAGAGAATCAATGATCATATCGCTGAAAGAACGCCGGTAGAGCGGGCCCCAGCCATAAAAATTTGTGCGCACAACCAAGGACTGAGGGCATACTTCTAACACCCGCTGTTCAGCTTCAGCTTTGGTTCGCCCATAGACATTTTGCGGGGCTACAGGATGGCTTTCATCTACCAGAGGTGCCTCCCCGGAAAACAGATGATCAGTTGAGATATGTACAAGAGAAATCCCTAATTTAGCACAGGCCATGGCGACATTTTCCGCCAAGTCAATATTTACATGGTTGGCTAGCTCAGGATTAGCTTCACATTCTTCAACATTTGTAAGGCCAGCTGTGTGAATAACAAGCTGCGGACGGATTTTCTCAAAACTAGCAAGAATCTCATCAACTGAATCAAGTGAGATATTCCTTGATGCAACTCCCGGGAGTGAAACCTTCCGGCTATGCAAAGCAAGGGTGATCAAATATTGATCTCTTGTTGCCAAAGCCCAATTTAAGGCTAGAAGTCCGGAACCCCCAGTGATTAATATGCCGTCTTTCACTCTACCCCGACATCTGTTACATCATGGCATGAATGCAAAATCAGATGACCCCCATCTTACTACGGCATGCTTCGATCCATGTCTGCAAATCATCTGCAGACATCCACTCTGCGTTATTGTCTGATGTATAGATAAAATGCTCATCCACTTTTTTGCCTCCATCTATACGGGATTCATCTGCTGACCAATTATGGATAGCGGGTAGTATTTTGTAGTGCCCTTCGTACTCATAGGTGTGAGGCGCATCCTCCGGGCCAATCATTTGCTCGTTGATTTTCTCACCTGGCCGAATACCGATCGTCTTGAGCTTGGCCTTAGGGGCAACGGCTTTGGCAATATCAGTAATAGTCATCGAAGGTATTTTCTTCACATAGATTTCTCCACCTTGCATATCATCAAAGGCATGCCAGACTAACTCGACGGCCTGCTCCAGAGTGATCATAAAGCGGGTCATGCGGGAATCTGTGATTGGCAGTATGCCAGTATTCGCCAAAGACATGAAAAATGGTATCACCGATCCACGCGAGCCCATTACATTACCATAGCGTACAACTGCAAAACGTGTGTTATGAGTTCCTGCATAAGCATTACCTGCTACAAACAGCTTATCTGATGCAAGCTTGGTTGCACCATAAAGATTGATTGGGTTGCTCGCTTTATCGGTTGAGAGAGAAACAATTCTCTTGATTTTTCTGTCAATACAAGCATCGATAATATTCATTGCACCATTAATATTAGTCTTGACAGCTTCGAAAGGGTTGTATTCTGCCGTAGGAACAATCTTTGTGGCCGCCGCATGTACGACATAGTCAATTCCGTCCAGTGCGCGTCCCAATCGATCCTTGTCTCGAACATCACCGATAAAAAATCGAACGCGAGGATCTGAATCGTATTTCTGCGCCATCTCCCATTGCTTCATCTCGTCACGAGAATAAATCACAAGGCGCTTGGGGTTGTATTTATCCAAAGTCATTGGTACGAAAGTATTTCCGAAGGAACCAGTGCCTCCGGTGATAAGTATTGATGCATTTGTCAGCATAATGAAATCAGCCTGTTGGATTAATTTAATAAAAATATTAGTAAAAATAGATTGCCATAATACAATATACTGAAATAAAGATTACTTCGTTGTCCATGCCAGGATATATTCATATTCCAGCACTATATTAGATATTTTCAGCATTCAACATGGCTTCCGGGGAACCCTCATCAACTACAGTTCCATGATCTATGCGATAAATTCGATCGCAATGTGCAACTGTAGACAGGCGATGAGCTACAATAATTATTGTCTTGTCTCCCTGTAATGCGGTGACCGCCTCCATAACATGGCTTTCAGTTGAAATATCCAGTGAACTGGTAGCTTCATCCAGTACAAGCACGGCAGGATCATTGTAAAGAGCACGCGCAATACCAATACGTTGACGTTGACCACCAGATAATCGAATACCGCGCTCACCGACAATAGTCTCAAGTCCATGCGGCAAACTGGTTACAAAATCCTGCAATTGAGCAGCATTGATTGCCCGTATAACCTCAGCTTCGTCAATCTCGTTATCAAGCAGGCCAAATGCTACATTACGCCGCAATGTGTCATCAGTCAGGTATATGGATTGCGGCACATAACCTATCTGGCCTTGCCAGCTCATGATATTATTACGAATATCAATACCGTCTACCGTAATACATCCTTGATCCGGCTTGAGCAAACCAAGAATAATATCTACCAGTGTACTTTTGCCTGCGCCACTAGTACCGATGATACCCACTGACTCACCTCGCTGTATGGTAAGTGAAAGGTCGTTAACTGCTGGAGCAGGGGCATCGGGATACGTAAAGCTTACCTGCCTAAGTCCAATCATTCGTTGAAATTGAATGATTGATTCACATTCGTTCATATTATCAGTATTAGTAATAGTAAGCTCTACTTCTTTATGTAACGTATTAATCACAGCCAGGCCAAAACGCAATGACTGTACCGCACTTAGTATTCGGCTGAACGAGGGCAATAATCGGAATGCAGCCGCAGCAAATAAAGCAAGCGTGGGAACAATAGTTGAAAATTCGCTACCCTGTACCAGCAAGACCAATACCAGCACAGCGAGTCCTGTTACAGCGATAAACTCAAGCCACAGGCGAGGCAATTGTTGAACAACAGCACGCAACTTACCAGCACGAGCACTCCGTATGTTATGATAATGATATTGGTCTATAAAATTATTTTCAAGACCAAGTAATTTTGCATCCTTAACTCCACCCAAACCTTGTTGCAAATGCTGGATGCGAAATCCTTCATGGTATTGTCGCGCCTCACCCCAGCTTGTTATTCGTTGCCTGGTAAAACGATAAAAACCCAGTCCAGTAAGACCTAATACAGTCACCACTATAAAAGCACCAACAGGTTCAACAGCAAACAAAAGACTTACAATACCAAGCAATACCAGTCCTTCAGTAAGCAGTATAAGGCCGGGGTTGATCCCATTGAAAATAAACTGATTTACCTCAGTTACAATATTACGTATCAAATGTGCCGAATTACGTTGCAAGTGGAAAGTATAAGGCTGGTGCAAATAGAGACTGAAAATATCCCTGGAAAGCCGCATTAGAACTCCAAATGAAAAACTAGCCTGCCTCCAGGCAAGAAAGGTAAGAAAAATCGTTTTGATCAAGTAAATGCCAACCAATACAAGCATGCCACCCATAATAATCATCTGCTGGCCGGGATTACCTGCGAAAGCCAAAAATGGCTGAAGAAATGGGTAACTCTCTCCCAAGTCATCTTGAGTCATCGCAGCAATTGTGGGTATCACCAGGCCAATACCAAGTGTTTCCAATACCATACCAATGAACATGAAAATCATTAGAAAAACTGCACTGCGTTTCTCAGCCGCAGTAAGGAGGGCCCATATTTTTTGGGCCGTTGTCTTTTGTGTTTTAGATGCTGAAATTGAATCAGTTCGCATTGAAACTACTACTTAGTAAGCGTTTGAGAAATTTGGTTAGTCTCGATTATTCTTCGGAACTCTTAATATTTTTGAACTTACAAAATACATGATACTGATCAATCTGACTCTTCGTTGCAGTGCATACTAGTAATGAGAATTCTTTATTCGGCTTCAGAAATTAGAAATACCATTCGATACGAAAAATTGCACTCCATACAATTTACTGTCCATTTTTATGTGTTTGTATAAAACTAAGGAATATCGCAGCAAATATACCAAATGCGGCACCTATGAATAATCCTACTATCACAATCATCCTTCTATTAGGCCCAATCCTTTCCTGCGGAACTACAGCTGGATCTATGACTCGAAATGCATATTCCCCACCTGCGTTGGCTAGCATAGCCTTCTTCATTTCTGTCTCTACTAGCCCATACATTAGCTGTCGTATTTCTACTATACTCGTTTTCTCAATCTGATCCTTTAAATACTCCAGGCTCCTTTTGCTTTCTTCGAGTGCATCAGCACGAAGGCTGATATTTAGACGAGCCACCAAATCATTGGCCCAGCTAGATACAATAACCGGATCTTTCCATTCAATAGATAGCGTAATAAGTCCAGTTTTTTTATCTTTAGAAATTTTCCTAATCTCATTGAAAACTTTATATGCATCCCACATTGTAGGTATATCTTCAGAATTCCCCTGGATCCAACGTTGATTCTTATTATCCCAATTGTCTTCATATAAAACAGGTAGCAAATTATATTTACGTATAAATTGCTCTGTAAAAATACGCGACTTTAGAATGGCAATTGTTGTTGCTGTGCCATTACCGCCACCACCAAGATCAATACCTACCATCGAAGCCAGGCCGCCAAACTGGCCACTCAAACCAGATAATCTTCCCTGGTCTTCCTGAGATACCGGCGCTAATACTACCTCCGCTCGATAAATAGGTGGTGATAGTAATGCTTTTAATGTAGCCGCAGCGGTAGTAAGGACAATAATTACCAAAATCATCCATTTATATTTTACGACGATTCTCCAGTAGTCCATAAGATTAATCTCATCTTCTTCGTATGACGACGGGGAGATTGGCTCACTTCTTACATTGATGTTTTCTTGATGATCCATTTTATATTTTTCAAGATTAGATTAAAATCATAATTACTTTCAGTCAGCTTTATAATATAGCACTAACTGTTCCGGTAAATGCTAACGCTCAGAATATATCTGTCCTGTACTATTCAATAATATTCTCGCTTGAAGTTATTTGTTCGGATTCCTTGCGCAGATCTTTTATTTCTTGTTTTAGTAACTCATAATCGAGTTGTTTTTGTTTTAAGAATCGATATGTAATGATTGATTTTTCTTCAATTCCTTTTGGTGTTAACAGATATGAATACGCCTTTTTGTTAGGGCTATGACGAAAATTCGATGCTTTAATAAAACCTTTATCAATTAACGCTCTAATGCAGAAATTCACCTTACCCAAACTGATACCCAATAGATTGGCAACCTGCCTCTGATTTACTTCCGGGTTATCCGCTAATAATCTGAGGAATCTATAGCGATTTTCGTCACTTATTATAGGCATGTTATTTACTACTGATATAAGATTTTAGTATCACTCTATACTGATTTATAAAAATGAACAATTGTTTAGGCACGCTACCGCCCTGTCACGTCGGCATTCGACATAACCAGTAAACCATTGAAGTAAACTACAGATATAAAAGACGCTAAAAACTTGAATTTAATTATTGTTCACTCAATGAACAATAATACTACTTTATTTTGGGGGAAAGTAAAACGCATATTACGAGGATATAATTCATTATAATACATAATGTTAATATATTTATGCAGATTCTAATATGCTACTAGTGTCATGTCACGCTTCAAATGTCGGATATAACCGTTTGAGGTTGAGCCGTGCATTTTCTGCCGTGAATTGCCAGTTCACCTTGGCGCGAACCTGATCGCGACGCGCTTGCCAAGCAGCAACCTCACCGCACATTTTCTCCATGCTGT
>VAPH01075841.1_pt1 | contig 32981 bp, 27 predicted proteins | sample 3393861 | NCBI WGS metagenome assembly VAPH01 (sample SAMN08290439, study PRJNA428436) | hydrothermal vent metagenome | isolation source: Deep-sea hydrothermal vent chimney | place: Atlantic Ocean: South-mid Altantic Ridge | reverse complement strand
TCCTTGCCTGAACGCGCGGCCCATTCATGCATGCGCTCTGCAAAGGCATCGGCATGCGACGTTTCGGTGAGGTCTCCGCCCATCGTTGTCGTTCCCTGCGAGGAGTGGCACAGCAACGCTTTGACTTTGGTGTCGATGTGCGCGCCAATGTCCTCCCAGTGGTTGTCCCGATCGGCTCGCCAGAGGAGAATCGCCGACGGTCGGTGCGGGGCAAGGTCTTGCTCGGGGAAAAACAGGTGGTCCCGCGCTGCGATGACGCCATCGGTCGCCGCAAACCCGGTGACGCGATGGTCGGGGTGGAGCTGGTAGCGCATCCACGGGTCGTGACTCAAGACAATGTCTGGTTTGTGAATGCGAACCTCGCGGCAGATACGGCCGCGCAGATCCATTGAATACTCGAGTTCGCCGTCGATGTAACCGAGCTGGACCGTGGTCGAGGCGCCAAGTATATCGGCTGCTGCCTTGAGTTCAGCGCTGCGCTTCGCGACGAGTTCGTCCTGGCCCTGATCCGGGTCCCAGGAGCCCTTGGATCCGTCGGTGACAATCACCATGACGACTCGGCACCCTGCGGCGGCCCACTTGGCGAGCGTGCCACCGGCGCCGAACTCGATGTCGTCGGGATGAGCGCCGATCGCAAGGGCGGATTCGGGGGTCGGTAGGTTGATAGAGCCGTCGGTTGAGGCGGGGGTGATGGGTGAAGTCATGGATGCAGCCTATCGGATGACGTCCTCGATCCAGACGCCATCGGGATGGCGTCGTACCGCAGCGAGGTCTGTTGGTGAATCAAGGTCAATGCACAGATTCGGTGACACGAGCACCTCGGCAAGGGGCATCTGGCGGTAGTGGAGCGCAAACGACCCGGGACCGTAACGAAAGCTGACGACGGGGCCGCTGAGCAGGTTGGTTCCGCCGTCTCGTGACGGCACGATCACACCGTGATGTGTCATGTCGACCGCCTCAAGCGCGATCGTCGCACTCGCCACAGTTATGAGAGGCAGGTCGGCGTGGACTGCGAGCCATCGTGAGAAGGCGATAGTCGCCGTCGCCCGACCGACCGCCACCGCGCCGTTGAGGCCGGCTCCGTACATCGCGGCGTGTTCAACAATCACCCGGTATCCGCGACCCTCGGCCCACTTTTCGACATCATGGTCGGCAGTCACCACGGCAACGTGCGCGCCGGCGGCAGCAAACGTGTCGATCGTCTTCGCGGCCACGGCCTTGCCGAGACGGCTCCGTTGTTCAGCGTTGAGAACGGTGGCCAGCCGTTGTTTGGCGACACCAAACGCCTTGACGGGAACGATGGCCCACGGGGCGCTCATCGCAGCGCGAGATACTCGTCGAAGGTGATGTGCATGTCCGTGCCGTCGCCAACCTCATCGTTCCACTCAGCGAACTGGATCACGATCCCGTGGGTCGACTTCGGGTGGAAGAACGCCTCCTTCCACACGTCGTTGTCAGTGTTCATGCTCGCAAGGGTGAATCCGGCCTCAGTCGCTGCCGCGACGGCGGCGCCGAGTTCGGTGACCTTGAACGTCACATGGTGGAACCCCTCGCCGCGTTGGGTGAGGAACCGGTTGAGGAAGTTGGTTGCGTCAGCCGGATCAATCGGCTCGATCATTTCGAGTTTGCCCTGCATCGGCAAATCCCACTGTGCGTACTTGAATCCCGCACTCTTCTCGATACCGCCACCCTTCCAGGTCCCGCCCATCGCCTCAGCGACGAAACGGGAATCGGCCACGGAGTGAACACCCATTGCGACATGGTCGAACCGTTCGATGTGGGTGTGGAGGGCTGCTGGGATTGTGCTATCGATCATTCGGCCAGCCTAACGGGCTCATCACGATCGTTCAGCGCCGACCGGAGATGTATCGGTGTGGGTGTGGCGACGAGATTCTCTCGACCAACCGTAGGCCCGTACCGCTAGTGTGAGATACGCTTTCAAACCCACAGCTGTGGGGACAAAAAGACAAGGGAGTGAATTGACAATGAAACGTATGACGAAGCTTGGTGCGCTTCTTTTCGCACTGATGATCGTTGCCGCAGCGTGCGGTGGCGGTACCACGGGCGCTGCGACCGTTGCAGAAGGCAAACTGACGATCTGCTCGGAGATTCCGTACGAGCCGTTCGAGATGGAAGACGGCAGCGGTGGATACACCGGGTTCGATATCGAGCTGGCTGACGCCATTGCGGGCGAGCTCGGTCTTGATCTTGATGTGAAGAACACCGCGTGGGACGGCATCCTGCTTGAGGTTGCATCGGGCGGTTGCGACATGGTCGCATCAGCCATGACGATCACCGCAGAGCGTGCGGAGAACTCGTCATTCTCCGATCCGTATTTCAACGCCGGCCAGTCGTTGCTGGTTCTCACCGAGTCGGGTTCGCCGAAGCTCGCTGACATGGGTGGCAAGACCATCGGTGTGCAGAGCAACACGACCGGTGAACTGTACGCTCAGGAGAACGCTCCAACTGATGCCACGATCAAGTCGTTCGAGGCGGGTGAGGACCTGTTCCTGGCGCTGACGTCGAAGGACGTTGATGCGGTTCTTCAGGACCTGCCGGTGAACGGGTTCCGTGCCCAGAACGATGCGAACTTCACGTTGTCCGATACCTTCGTCACTGATGAGGAGTACGGGTTCGCCATGAAGAAGGACAGCGACCTGGTCGCTGAAGTCAACAAGGCGCTCCAGACACTGCGTGACAACGGCAAGTACGGCGACTTGCACGAGAAGTACTTCGGGACCCGAGGTTAACAACGACCACGAGATGACTGCTGGGGGACCTTCGGGTCCTCCAGCTCATTTCTAAGAAGGAACCGAGAGTGGCGACCTGGGCATCACTGTCACGACGACGGCGCACGATCCTGTTGCGTCGTATCGCCTATGGCGTGTCGATCGCCGGCATTGTTGTTGTGGGCCGCGGGATCAACTGGGGGGACCTCACGAACTCGATGTTTCGACCATCGCTCATGGCGGAGCAGTTCCCGGAGATCGTGACGATCGCCGCCAAGAACACTCTGATCTTTACGTTCTTCGGGTTTGCGGGCGGTCTCGTCATCGGGCTCATCGTTGCGCTGATGCGGATCTCTCAGGCGAAGCCATTTCGGATAGTCGGCAGCATCTTCGTTGATGTGATCCGCGGCATTCCGCTGCTTGTCTGGATACTTATCATCGGCTTCGGTATCCCGATCGCGACCGGCGCCCGTATCCCGGGGTCGTATGGTGCGGGTTCGGTCGCACTCGCGATCGTTGCCGGCGGGTACATGGCCGAGACGATTCGTGCCGGCATCGAAGCCGTGCCACGAGGCCAGATGGAGGCAGCACGTTCGGTCGGTATGACGTACTCCCGAGCAATGTGGACCATCATCCTTCCCCAGGCGTTCCGCATCATCATTCCACCGCTCACGAATGAACTTGTGCTCTTGATCAAGGACACGTCGCTTGTGTCGGTTCTGGGCGTCACGATCGGAACCATGGAACTCACCAAGTTCGGGCGGTCGGCCTCAGCCTCGGCATTCAATGCCACACCGCTGATCACGGCGGCGTTGGTATATCTGATTATCACGCTTCCGATGATTCGAGTGGTTGCAGTTCTTGAGAAGAGAGCAGCGCAGTCACGATGAGTCTTAACGCGGGCGATCCGGTTATCGAGGTGAGGAACCTCCACAAGTACTTCGGCGATCTTGAGGTGCTCAAAGGGATCGATTTCACCGTGTCAGCGGGTGAAGTTGTTTGTGTGATTGGTCCATCCGGATCGGGGAAGTCGACACTGCTGCGTTGTGTGAACCGCCTCGAGGTGGCGACCTCAGGCAGTATCCTCATTGAGGGGGAGGACATCACCGACGTCGATGCTGACGTCGATGCCCTGCGGACCAAGATCGGGATGGTGTTTCAGCGATTCAACCTGTTCCCTCACCTCACGTCTATTGAGAACCTCACTATTCCCCAACGCAAGGTGTTGAAGCGGTCCAAGGAACACGCCGAGGAGGTCGCACACGCCAACCTCGAGCGGGTAGGTCTGATGGAGAAGGCGAATGCGTTTCCGCGCACCCTGTCCGGTGGCCAGCAACAGCGTGTCGCGATTGCACGTGCACTCTCGATGGAGCCCGACATGATGCTCTTCGACGAAGTTACCAGCGCCCTCGACCCGGAACTGGTCGGTGAGGTGCTTGCCGTCATGCGAGGCCTTGCGGAAGACGGGATGACAATGATGGTTGTCACGCACGAGATGGACTTTGCCCGGAGTGTCGCAGATCGGGTTGTGTTTATGGATGCCGGTGTCGTGTGCGAGGAGGGACCACCGGGTGAGATTCTCATGAACCCGCAAACTGAGCGTCTGCAACAGTTCCTGCGAGTGCTGACGTAGGTGCCCCCGGCGAGTGTTCGCCTACATGTTCCGCCGATATTGGCCACCGACATCGTAGAGGGCTCCCGACAGTTGGCCGAGTGAACACACCTTCGTGGCCTCAAGCAGCGACGTGAAGATGTTATGACCTGCAAGTGCGGTTTCCTGCAGAGCGGCAAGTGCGGTGGCTGCGGACTGTGCGTTGTGGGCGTGATACCTGTTCAGTTGATCAACGAGCCGATTTTTGTCTTCGTCCGTCGAACGGATCACTTCATCGGGGACCATGAACGGACTTCCGGAATCTGAGAGAAATGTGTTCACGCCGACTATTGGGTACTCGCCTGACTCCTTGAACCGTTCGTAGTACATGGACTCTTCCTGAATCTTGGTACGTTGATACTGGCTTTCCATCGCACCGAGAACGCCGCCGCGTGCTGTCAGCCGGTCGAACTCCGCCAGTACCGCTTCCTCGACAAGTTCGGTGAGGTCATCAATGATGAACGACCCCTGGAGAGGGTTCTCGTTCTTCGCAAGACCGAGCTCGCGGTTGATGATGAGTTGGATCGCAAGGGCACGGCGCACAGATTCGACGGTCGGTGTTGTGATGGCCTCGTCGTATGCGTTGGTGTGCAGTGAATTGCAGTTGTCGTAGATGGCATACAGCGCCTGAAGTGTCGTGCGGATGTCATTGAAGCCGATCTCCTGGGCGTGCAGTGAGCGACCGGATGTCTGGATGTGGTACTTGAGTTTCTGCGACCGCTCGTTGGCGCCGTACTTGAGCTTCATGGCTTTCGCCCAGATCCGACGAGCGACGCGACCGATGACCGCATACTCGGCGTCAATGCCGTTTGAGAAGAAGAAGCTCAGATTCGGCGCAAAGTCGTCGATGGCGAGACCGCGGGACAGGTAGTATTCGACGAACGTGAACCCGTTCGCAAGCGTGAAGGCAAGCTGAGAAATCGGATTCGCGCCGGCTTCGGCCATGTGATACCCGGAGATCGACACGGAGTAGAAGTTTCGGATGTCGTGATCGATGAAGTACTCCTGGATGTCACCCATCATCCGAAGTGCAAACTCTGTTGAAAAGATGCAGGTGTTTTGCGCCTGGTCTTCCTTGAGGATGTCGGCCTGTACCGTGCCGCGCACCGCGGCCATTGTTCGTGTTTTGATCTCTTGATACACCTCGGCCGGCAGGACCTGATCGCCGGTGACTCCGAGCAGCAGGAGGCCGAGTCCGTCGTTTCCTTTAGGGAGGTCGCCGGCGTAGGTCGGCGGACTGCCCTCGTGTAATTCGTTGATGGTCTGTCGCACGTCTTCAACCAGCCCGTGGCTGCGGATGTAGCGCTCACACTGCTGATCGATCGCGGTGTTGAGGAAGAAACCGAGGAGCATTGGCGCCGGTCCGTTAATTGTCATCGACACCGATGTGGCGGGATCGACGAGGTCGAACCCGCTGTACAGACGTTTGGCATCGTCGAGCGTGGCGATCGAAACCCCGGAGTTGCCGACCTTGCCGTAGACGTCCGGTCGTGGATCGGGGTTCTCTCCATACAGGGTTACAGAGTCGAACGCTGTTGAAAGACGTTTCGCCGGCATCCCGACCGACACGTAGTGGAACCGTCGGTTGGTCTGTTCGGCGCTGCCTTCTCCTGCGAACATTCGGGTCGGGTCTTCGTTCTGGCGTTTGAATGGGAACACCCCGGCGGCGAACGGGAACTGCCCGGGCACGTTCTCGTGGAGTAACCACCGCAAGCGATCGCCCCGGCCGCTGTAGCGGGGGAGTGAGACCTTGGGAACGTTGGTGTGTGCGAGCGACTCGCTGGTCAGGGCCACGTTGATTTTCCGGCCGCGGACCTCGTACGTGAGGACGTCACCGGAGTACGTGTCGACGAGCTCATTCCAGGAGTCGAGTAGTGCCGCGTTCTTCGGGTCGAAGTCGACCAGGAGCTTTGCTTGGGCGCGGTTGAGCGCGACCGCGGCAGACTTGTCGGTCACTTCGTCGATCGCCACGTCAAGGGCGTGGATCCGCTCCGCTAGATCCGACTGTCGGTCCACCCAGGAGCCGTATCTTTGGATTGTTTCGGTGATCTCCGATAGGTAACGGGCACGCTCGGGAGGAACGATTGCCGCGCCGTGTGGTGGGGCCGGAACTAGCGGCCGTTCGAGTTCGAAAGACGCTTCCGTGCTGTCGCCGAGCAATGTCATGAGCTTCTCGAACACCGTGTTCACTCCGGCGTCGTTGAACTGGCTCGCTATCGTGCCATAGACGGGGATCGCTTCGTCGGGTTCTTCGAATAACTCGTGGCTGCGGCGAAACTGCTTGCGAACATCGCGCAATGCGTCGAGGGCACCTCTCTTGTCGGCCTTGTTGACGACAATGACGTCGGCGAAATCGATCATGTCAATCTTCTCAAGCTGAGTTGCCGCTCCGTATTCAGGAGTCATGACGTACAGCGACACGTCGGCGTGGTCCACGATTTCGGTATCGGATTGGCCGATGCCCGATGTCTCAAGGATGACGAGGTCGTACCCGGCGGCCTTAACGACATCGACCGCATCCTGGACGTGAGACGACAGCGCAAGGTTCGCCTGGCGAGTAGCGAGGGACCGCATGTAACACCGGTCGTCGGTGATGGAGTTCATCCGAATGCGGTCCCCGAGCAGCGCGCCGCCGGTCCGCCGTTTCGAGGGATCAACGGAGAGCACCGCCACGGTCTTGGCGGTATATGCGGCGAGGAATCGACGGACGAGTTCGTCGACGAGCGACGACTTGCCCGCTCCGCCGGTACCGGTGATGCCGAGGACCGGTGCCTGGGACGCTTCTGCTCGAGTTTTCACATCGTCGTACATGGCAAGAAACGTGGCCTGGTGGTTCTCTGCCGCGCTGATGACGCGAGCTGTGATCGTCGGGGTTTCGGTGGACAACGGCGCGATCGTCGTTGGCTCGATCGCCGGCAACGTATCGGAGGTCGTTCTGGCAATCATGTCATCGACCATCCCCTGAAGCCCGAGGCGCCGCCCGTCGTCGGGGGAGTACAGAGTGGCGATACCCTCTGCCTCAAGGGTTGCGACCTCACTCGGCAGGATCGTGCCCCCACCCCCTCCGAACACTTTGATGTGGCCTCCTCCGCCGTCGTCGAGGAGTTGACGGACATATCGAAAGAACTCGTCATGGCCACCCTGGTAGGACGTGATCGCGATCGCGTGGGCGTCTTCCTGGAGGGCGGTTTGGACGATGTCTCGTGCGGTTCGATTGTGGCCGAGGTGAATTACTTCTGCGCCGGATGCCTGCAGGATGCGGCGGAAGATATTGATCGATGCGTCGTGGCCGTCAAAGAGCGAGGTCGCGGTGACGAAACGCAGCGGCGTCTGCTGTGTGTCTTGACGCGCTTCGTGATCGGTGCGGGTCTCAGTCACTGCATCCTCCGCGGTGTGATCAATCTGACGGCCTGGCACGCAATGGTTTCTGCGACGTCGGCGGCTGATGTGTTCGATTCGGGGCGATACCATTGGTACACCCAATTCATGAGCGACAGGATTCCCACGGCTGACGCGCGTGGGTCAAGTGTCGGCTCGGCTTCGCCGGCTTTCTGCGCGTTTCTAACGAGCTCCTTGACGAATTGATCGTAGGCGAGCCTGTCCTGCCAAATTCGATCCGCACTCGACGCATCAAGGGACCGGAACTCCTCAAAATAGACCCGGATACCATCGCGGTGATCAATGTTGAACAAGACGTGGTCCGTGACGAACCAGGTCAGCGTGTCAATCGGCGACCCTGTCCTACTGCGTGCCTCGGCGAGGCGGTGCAATGCGGAATCGTGGACACCCTGGATCACGGCCTCCAGGAGTGCCTGCTTCCCGGAGATGTGGTGATAGAGGCTGCCCTTGAGCATGCCGACCTCATCGGCGATATCTTGAATCGACGTTGCTCCGTAACCCTTCGTCGCGAACAGGCGGGAGGCGATATCGAGGATCTCGGAGTAGCGGGTCGTAACAACGGTCATGAGTGAAGTGTACCAAACGTTTGGTAGGTTGGAAAGCGGAAATCAGTTCCCAGTTTGGTGTCTGCACGTATTGCAGTAGATTCGTGCTGATGGAGCGCAAGACAAAGATCATCGCCACACTCGGGCCCGCAGTCGCAAGTTTCGAGGGGGTCTGTGGTTTGGTTGAGGCCGGCATGAACGTCGCCCGCCTCAACTTTTCTCATGGCACCCACGAATCGCATGCCCAGATGGTGTCCTGGGTCCGTGATGCGGCAGATCGGTTTGAACTCCCGATAGCGATCCTCCAGGACATTCAAGGACCGCGCATCCGGGTCGGGTCATTCGCCGGCGGAGCGATCGAACTCACCGACGGTGACGTCGTCTACCTCGAACCCGGTACGGACGAGATGAGCGGATCGACCATCTTTGTCGAGAACTTGCAGTATGTGACGCTCAGCGCAGGTTCACAGATTCGGATGTCGGACGGCCTTATCGGTCTTGAAGTTGACGCTGTTGACGGATCCCGTGTGACGGCCCGCGTTATCGAAGGTGGTGCTGTCGCGGACCACAAAGGAGTCGCCTTCCCGGGCGCACCCATGACGGTACCGGCCGTAACCTGGAAGGATGAGGCTGACCTTGCTTTCGGTCAGGAGCAAGAGGTTGACTTTGTTGCTGCCTCGTTTGTTTCGTCGGGTAGCGATATCCGCGACGTCCGCCGTCTCATAGGCGCAGACACACCGATCATCGCCAAGATTGAGAGCGCCGTCGGATACGAGAACCTTGACGACATCCTCGACGAGGCCTACGGGACGATGGTGGCCCGCGGTGATCTCGGGGTGGAGCTTTCCTTCGAGTCGGTGCCTCGGGCGCAGAAGGATATTCTGGCTCGGTCGAATGCTCGCGCTCGGTTGACGATTACCGCCACTGAGATGCTCGAATCGATGACCCACGCTTCGCGGCCGACCCGTGCCGAGGTGACCGACGTTTTTGGTGCAGTCCTCGATGGATCGGACGCTGTCATGCTTTCAGCCGAGACCGCCATCGGCAAGTATCCCCAGCGGACGGTTGCTGCGATGGATCGAATCTGTCGGGAGGCGGAGGCGAGCTCGCAGTACGGCAAGACTGCTGATCTCGAGCTTGATTCGGATGACGCGCGGTTTGCTGTTGCCACCGCGCAGGCGTGTGTCGAGGCTGCCGACTCTCTCGGACTTCACGCGATTGTCGCCTTCACCGAGTCTGGAAGTACCTCGCGTTTGATCTCTAAGTACCGTCCCCGCGCCGATATTTACGCCTATACGCCAAATCTGCGGACCTACCGACGTATGGCGTTGTATGCCGGTGTTAGGTCGGGTCAGTTCCGTCGTGTCAACTCGACAGATGAGATGATCATCTACGCCGAGAAGCAGCTATTGGACGAGGGGATCGTGCAACGCGGTGACGGTGTTGTCATGGCTGCGGGCATTCCTCCGAACCAGGCGGCCTCGACGAATCTGATGAAGCTTCACTCGATTGGCTCAACGATTGTCGGAGTGCCGACCGGCGACTAAACACGAACGCGCTAGAGTCGTTGCGGCATCAACACAAGAGGTTTCGAACATGGGTCAGACTATTGAGATTGGTAACGTTCGCGTTCTCGGGGACATGGCCTCGTTCACAACGGACCGCAACGTCTCTGCCCAGGACGGCGGTCAGTTCGCAAGCGCGGAAGAAGCGTCCGCGTCTACGACCTACCCTGCCCTGCTCGCCACCAGGCTGTTCGGTGCTGTCGACGGCGTCGATCATGTGTTTGCCGCCTCCAACCAGATCGTGATCCGTCGCCCGGGTGGTTGGGATGATGACACGACTGCGGCAGCGTCATCGGCAATCGAGACATTCTTCCTGTTCTACACCGACGAGGCTTAACACGCCACGGACTCTGGTCGATGCATCCTCGAGGAAGGCGCGGTCGGTCAGAACGAGTTTAAGACTCGGTGTAAACGCCAAGCCGGAGGGTGATGATCGCACCGGCCTCAAGGTAGCTCCCGCCGTCGGCGCTCTGGCTCTGCACAATCCCGTTCTGAGATGTGTCGCCGACCGGAATCGGATCTCCGACCGTGAAGCCGAACCCTGCGGTAGATAACGCCGCTTGAGCGTTGGCCAGGTTCATACCTACGACCGAAGGCACAAGGATCGGACATTCCTCGGGAGTTTCTCCCTCCTCGACCGGCATGTTGCACGGGTGGACTTCAATGATCCTTGACCGCGGGCGATAGGTGGCGGTGTCTTTCTCGGTTGTCACGGTACCGTCGGGTGCGGTGATGATGCGGGTGATGGTGACAGACCAGCCACCGGTGCCCTCGCGCTGCACATGCTCCTCGCCCGGTGCGATCTCGGCGTTCGCCTCATATTCGATCGGGGGCTCCGTAAGGGCGAACCGTCCCGACTTTTCTGATGTGCAAACAAGCCCGCCGTTGTTGCCGTAGAACTGCACGGTGATGGACGTCGGTGTGTACTGCGTCTTGATGATGAGAATTGCGTCGGTGTTGTTGCGGATGATGAGGTTAGGCGTTGGCCACGAAATCGTTGCCTCCCGCCCTTCCGGATAGCGACTGAAGTACAGCGAGTGGGGCTGGTGGATGACATCTTGGTAACACCCGAAGAACGAGGCGTTGTAGAACGTCGTCGCGAATTGGCTCACCCCTCCGCCGATATCAGGAACGAGCTCACCACCGAGGATCATTCCACCTGAGACAAAACCCTTTTCTACGGTCCGCTGGCCGACAGCCTCGTTGAGTGAGTACTCTTCTCCGGGCCACACCTTATCCCCGTCGACGATCTCAGCAAACAGCTGAATATTGACCACACGGCTTTGCCCGGCGGGGTGGTATGTGGTGAATCCACTCACATATTTTACTTCCCCCATTGCCTCGGCGTCAGCCGTCGTGAAGTTGGCGGGTTCGCCTTCAGCGAAGGGAAACTCCCCGATGCGCAGGTCGGATTTGGCTGTGGCGGCAATAGCGTCAACAACGAGGTCGATGTCGAGAGAAGTGGCTGGTCGGGACGGGATGAGAGTGACGGGGAAGCCTTGATGCTCCTGTTCGGCGTCGTCGTGCTCGGGCACCGGGGCATCCTCGTCGATGAACCAGTCGGCATCGCGGGGTTCTGAGTTTGCTGCTTCACGAAGCGGTTCGATGAGTGGTACAAGTTTGTCGCGGTCGAAGCCGAGTTCGATTCTTGGTGTCCCGACGGTGATGACATTCGACACAAATGCGTTGATGAGTTGTTCCGATGTGATGACCAGCTCGATTGCCGGTTCTTCCGAGCGCAGCGTTACCGGGCCGCCGATGAGGAGGTTTGCCTCTGCGACGGCTTTGTCGATATCACTGTTCGTGAGCGAAGGTGTGACTTCGGCCGTCGGTAGGGAGGCAGTATTGGTGTTCGGGTCGGTGAGTACCGCCGTCAGGATTTTCAGCGCCTCTTCTCGTTCGATGCCCTCACCGGTGCGTGGGTAGTCGGCCCTGGCGAAACCATCGTTGACGATGACTGCGCCCTCGTAGGCTGGTGTGGTGATGGCGGATTGTTGCCACTCGTCGAGTTGGTCGTCGAGAAGCGCCGGGTCAACGGTGACGCCGACCTCAAGTTCGCGGACCGAGCTCAGAGACCCGAACCATCCGATTACTTGACCGATGAGCCCGGATTCCCGACGCTGTTCCATCGCTGCTTCGACCACTTCTTCGGCGTTTATCGCCAGACCGACCTTCTTGGGGTCGAGCTCGAAGGTGGTGTCCTTGACGGTGATCAAGGTTATTTCGTTGCGGAGTTCGTCCTGATACTCGAGCACCATTGTCGTGGCGTCCGCAGGGCTAAGTCCGCCGACATCCAGGCCGGCAATGGTGACGTTTCGGGCAATTTCGTCGTTCCGAGAGGAAATGTCGGCAACGACAACGAGGAGAGGAATGAGAACCAGAGCCGGGATTGCGATCTTCAGATTTTCTTGAAGCTTTGCGAACACGCGTGGAACCCTCTACGAACTTCTGTTGGCTGGCGTCCATCCACCATATGGACAACGAAGCAACAGTTTAAAGGGTTTCCAAGTTTGCACAATCCCGTTCGTGTGAGGTGTGGTATACGATGCGGAAATGGAACTCCCGATCACGGTCCAGGGCGACGAGCTTGCGGTGTCCGCTACGACGTATGTGGCGTTCAGGCAATGCCCGGCATCGGCCGTTGCACGCCTCCGGGGTGTATACGGGCCCGAGTCGCGAGCGTCGTTTAAGGGGACGTTGGCACACCGAATTTTCGCTCGCCATCTCGAGGAAGGACCGATCGACTCAGCTGTCGTGGCGCAGGCATGCCGGGAAGAGATCGGTAAGGGGCTGAACGCGAAATTGGCGGCAGTGGGTCTTAAACCATCGGAACTTGAAATGGTCATTCAAGAAGTCGCCGACCTTTACGAACGGTTCCGGGCGTTATCGGTCGAGGGATTCCGTTGCGCAGAGGTGTACATCGATGCCGATGCCGGCTCCAGCGTCACGCTTCGTGGTCGCATCGACGCAGTGTTCGACGCCGATGACGGCGGCACTCGTCTCATTGACTGGAAGACGGGCCAGCTTGGGGATGCCGAGGATCAGCTGGCGTTCTATGCACTGGCCTGGGTCGCGAATACGGGTGATCGACCATCGCGAATCGAAGCGCTTTCCGTGCAGACCGGCGAGAGGTCCGAGCAGACTCCCTCCGCGGGATCGATACAAGCGACTGCGGATGCGATTGGTGACCTCGTCGATACCGTTCGGACCATCTTCGCATCTGAGGGATCGGGGGAGCGGCGAGCCGGACCGTGGTGTCGATGGTGCCCGATTCTCAGCGACTGCGCCGAAGGCCGAACCGCAATCGAGGTTTACGCTCACGGGTAGCCGCATTGTCGGCCTGGAACTCGTGTCGTCGTTTTATACATCAGGTATCTGGCATACTGCTGCGCTATGGCAACCCTGATGGCGCTGCATGCGCACCCGGATGACGAAAGCTCCAAAGGAGCGGCGGCGGTCGCTCGTTACGCTGACGCCGGCGTTCGATGCGTCCTTCTGACTGCAACCGGTGGTGAGGCGGGAGATATCCTGAACCCTGCAATGGACAGGCCGGATGTTCGGGACAATCTTGCTGAGTATCGCCGCAAAGAGCTCGAGGACGCGGCCCGCATAATCGGCTATGACGACATAGTGATGCTTGGATACCGCGACTCGGGTATGCCGGACTCTGAGGACAATGCCAACCCGGAGGCGTTTGTCAACGCCGACTATGACGAAGCCCTTGGCAAGGTCGTTGAGTTGGTGCGGTCATATCGTCCGGATGTTTTCGTGGGCTACGACTCACATGAGTTCTACCCTCATCCGGACCATCTCCGAGTGCATGCCCTCACGATGGATATCGTTGCCGCTGCTGCGGACCCGGAACGGTTCCCGGCCGCGGGCGAGCCGTGGCACATCAAGCGTCTGGTGGCATCGTTATTTTCACGTCGTGGACTGCTCGCGATACACGATGTGCTTATGGAGCGCGACGGTGAGTCGCCATTCACGGAATGGGTGGAACGGATCAACGTCAGCGACTGGCCCGAGCGACCGACTCTTTCAGTTCCCGTCCGAGCGACAATGCAGCGGGGAAGAGATGCCCTGCGCGCCCATGCAACCCAGGTCGATCCCGATGGCTTCTGGTTCAAGGTTCCAATCGAGATCGCTCAAGAGGTTTATCCCTATGAAGACTTCGAGATCATCTCGGGTGTCTTGCCGACCGCTGGAGGCGTCGGCAGTCTCTTCGACGGCATCATCTAGTGGTGTCACCCCTACACGATGCCGGATCAGGTGTCGGGTCGCGTGACGGGATCTCACGCCAGTAGCGGAGAATGGGCTAGTGGTCGGTCTGAGAAACACGCAATCAAGGAAATCATTCGGTCTTCGGTGCCGGATGTGGTCTAATTCAGGTCTATGCAAGGTGACCCACCAACCTTCCCCGGTATTCAAGACGACCTCGGGTTCCTCTCCACTCCTCTAACCGGTGTAGGAGTCGATACCGCCATCGAGCAAGAACGTCGTTCGGCTGTTGCCGAATACATGTTGCGCCGTCATACCTTCAATCAGCAGGCTCCCCTTGTTGTTGTGTCAGGTCTCACGGGTAGTGGGGTGTCGACGGTCGTGAACTCGTTGGCCATGACCGACGTCAGCGAGACCGGAGTCCGCAGACCAACAACCTCCGCGCCGGTCATTGTGGTCGATTCCGATGATCTCGATGCTCCTGAGGCCGGCCTCGTGCTCGCCATTGACGGCAGTCCCGCAGTAGTAGAAGTTGCAGGCGTGCCCTTTACGATTGTTGATACTCCGGCGTGGGAGATCGGTTCCAGCGGTGATGTCGCAGCCCGCCTCATTCCAATCGCTGATGTTGTTGTCCATGTGACAACCCCGTCTCGCTACGCCGATGCGGGCGGATGGCGTCTCATTGAGGCGGCCGTGAACGCCGAGGTGCCGGTCGTCATCGTTTTGAATCACCCTGCCGACGGTCCACTTGCCGACCTCAAGAGGCGTGTGGCCGAGGTGTACGGAGCGCTCGGCCCCAAAGTTCTTGCGGGGATTGATCGCCAACAACTCATTGAGGCTGTGAATCTGTCAGTTGCTGAGGCGCCGTTACGCACCGCGGACCACGCAAAGTCTCGTCTCCACACCATCGTGGAGCGCGTCGCGCACCTTGTGGAAGAGGCTTCCGTCCTCACGGACACGGTGGACGTTACCTATGCCGAAGTCGCCGACACACTGATCGCAGAACTTGAATCCGGCGGTCTCGCTGCCACGGCCTCACTGGCTTCACTCACCGATGCGTCATTTGATCTCGCCACGATCATCACGGCCCGGGTCGGGATCGCCGCAGAACGTTCAGCCACCGCATGGGCGGCCACGCCGGTCGGTGCAGAAGCGGTCGCTTCCGACTCCGTCGGCCTGTGGCGCTACGGAACGGAGACCGTGTCGCTTACCCAGAGACACATCGCTGAGACGATCGATGACATCCGTGTTGTTGTCCGCGATACGACGAAGTGGCGACGCCCATCGCAACGACGCTTGTCATTGGCCTCGGATTACCTGTGGCGTGCAGCATTGGGAATCGACAGACCGACATGGTCGGTCAAACGTGCATTTGGTGACCGCCGCGAGGAGTCCGTCAATCGCGTCAGGGGACTCTTTACTGAGGCGATTGTGCGCGTGTTTAGCGCTGATTCCCAGCGTTTCGCGGAACGCCTTCACCACATCCCGACGCCGGCCGGCCTTGCCGCTCTCCGTCTGAAACTCGCAAGAGAAGACACGTTGACGCCGCAGACACAACCAACGGTCGACTTCACCATCACGATTGACCTCTCCAACCGTTCGGACCCGTTGCTGGAGAACCCCGACCAGGCTGTAGCGGCTGGGAAGACGGCCCAGTCACACGATGCGTGACATCGCAGAGCTGATTGACGCGCTCGACAGAGTGGTCGCAGCTGCTCCCGGATTCGTCGATGAGGACCTTGTCGACGAGGCGCAGACACTCGCACGCAGGCTCCGCCGAAGGACCGGATATCTTGGTGGCACACTTGTGCTGGCAATTGTGGGAGGGACAGGAGCCGGGAAGTCCAGTCTGTTGAATGCCATCGCAGGCGATACCGTTGCGTCCGTGAGCGACATCCGCCCACACACACACGAACCGCTGGCATGGATGCCTGAGGCTGCAGATAGTGGGCTGACAGCACTGCTTGACGAGTTGGAGGTTGTAGTCCGGAGGCGACAAGATCAGTTCGACACCCTCTGCATCATCGACCTTCCGGACTTCGACTCCTACGCGCACGCGCACCGCGACGTTGTCGAACGTTTGTTGCCGCACGTAGACGCGGTGGCCTGGCTCGTCGACCCGGTGAAGTATGCCGACCCTGTTCTGCACAGCGAATTTCTGGAACCTGTTGCGGAGCACTCTGCTCAGTTCGTATTCATCATGAACAAGATGGACCTTCTTCCAGAAGCCGATCGCGAGACCGTCGTAGCCGATTTCACCCGACTGCTCGACGAGGACGGGTTCGAGAACGTCACGGTGATTTCGGTTGCTGCTGCACCCGCCGATGGAGACCCGCAGGGAATCGACGATCTCGCCGAGCACCTTCGTTCGCGTCTTGACGACAAGCGGCTTGCCATCAACAAACTCATCCATGAAGTGAGGGATCTTGTGCGTCGGGTCGGACGCGATGCGGGCGTCTGGGGTGGAGTCGGTCAAACCTTTGGCGAGCTGTGGACAGTCGCTCGCGATGTTGCGGTCGAGGGGCTAACGGGGCCGCCCGGGTCACCGCAGCGAGAGGCCGCGGTGTGTCAGCTATCGGACTTTGTTGCTGCATTAGCCGTATCGGCCGGTCCGAGAGGTGCCGAGGTTCGTGAAATCATGCCCCCCGATGTCGTGGCGAAGGTCGTGAATGATGTCGCTGCGACAGCTGCGACAACGAGCGCCGACGCTCGACGGACGTATCTAGATGACACGATCGGAGCGCCCTTGCGGCAGTGGGCTTATCGTCGCGCGGTATTCGGGGCTACTGTCGCGGTCGCCGGGTTGAGCGCGTATACCGTAGAGGAGAGACTGTGGCGTTGACGAATGTTGAACTGTTGGGGTACGAGCTGCCCGACCAGCTCTCGGATCAGATCGGTCCCACCGTTGCGACGGTCGCCTGGCTGATCGTGGCCTGGTTGGTGTGGAAGGCCCTGAAACGAATCGGCGACCGTACGGTCACTCGGTTGACAAATCGTGCTGACAAGCTGACCGTTATCGAGGCGACGGACCGAAAGCAGCGTATCGACACGCTGTGGGCTGCTGTCCGCACCTTGTTGTTGGTGCTCGTCGTTGTCATAGTTTTCCTAGGCGTCCTCAACGCATGGGGTGTCAACACCGCCCCATTCCTTGCTATCGGATCGATCGTCGGCATCGCGATCGGTTTTGGCGCCCAGGACTTCGTAAAGGACGTCATTGCGGGGTTCTTGATTCTTGCGGAGGACCAGTACTCCATCGGCGACGTCGTCAAAATCAATGGTGTCAGTGGAACCGTGAAAGAGATCACTCTTCGCTCCACGATCTTGCGTGACCTTGACGGCAACGTTCACTACGTTCCCAATGGGTCGATCGAGGTTGCCTCGAACTACACGCAGGAGTACAGCCAGGTCGTCATCGATGTCGGTTTCGGATACGGCGAGGATGTTGACAAGGTGATCCCCATCATTCAGGACGAGCTCGATCGGTTCGCCGCCGACGAGGCGTGGACGGGCGCGTTCATCGACCCGCCGGACATCCTCGGCGTGCAGGATCTCGGTGATTCGGCGGTTACCGTGCGGTGCCTTTTGCGGGTCACACCGGACTATCGGTGGTCGTCACGGCGAGAGTTCCTGCGACGAATCAAGGCTCGTTTCGACGCCGAGGACATCGAGATCCCATTCCCGTACATGACAATCGCCCAACCCCCGCACAAGACCTCACCCGACTCTTAGGTTGACGCCCCCGGGGATCGATGGATCTACCGGGGTACCAGGATGGACAGTGCATCGTGGTCGGGGGATATCACGACCCGGGAGGCCGCTCCGAGGAGCTCACCGTCAGCCTGCACCTGAGTCACCGGATCAGCCTTGACGACGAGGTGGTGCACGTCGTCGAGCATGGTGATGCCATCGATGCCGTCGAGGGGTTTGCGAATGGCGGCCCGTCCTGCCAGGTCGGCGCCGGTGAGCGGCGACAGGTGTTCTATGACGATCGCGGTTGCACCCGGGAAAGGGCCGGGACCGAACTTCAGGGGTACCCGGCCGAAATAGGTGTAGGTGTGGTGAAGCTGCATGAGCAACGTCACACCATCGAGATTCTGTCCCTCACATTCGACCCGTAGGTTGGGCTGTTTCGATCCGTACGTGCCGAACAGCTTGGAAGCCGCAGCTCTGGCGTAGTGCATCGAGCCAAACATCAACTTAGCGTTGGGTCGCTTCTCGGCTACCTCCACTACGTCGGCGTCGAAGCCCACCCCGACGTTGAACGTTGCGAGAGATGTGTGCTCTTCATTGTCGACGGTCGCTGTTATTCGAGCGACCGGCCGAGGGGCAGGAATTGCATCAGCCAGAGCACGTGCGGCGTTGCGTGGTTTCTTAGACACACCGAGGATCCGTGAGAGGACGTTTGTGGTTCCGACGGGAACAATCCCGAGAGCGGTCGGAGAGTCGACGATTCCGTTGGCCACCCTGTTGACAACTCCGTCGCCTCCCATGGCCACCACCGCGTACATGCCTCGCAGGGCCGCATCGGCTGCTACTTCTGTTGCTTCCTCTGCCGTTTCCGGCCAGATCCGTGTGACATCGAAGGACTCGCCGAGGATTGTCACAATGTCGCGGAAACCCGCACCGGTGAAACCGGACGATGCAGGGTTGGCGATCAGGACGATATTCCGCATAGAGATGCCAGGGTACCGCTGTGTGGTGTCAGCTCCCACTCGCCGCCGGCGCGGCGCGAGACCGTCTCGATGCGAACCCATCATCGACCTTGTGGAGCACCACTCGCGCCGCAACCACGAACAGCGCCAAACTGCCGAGCGCGGTGGCCCTGGGCCAGCCGAACCTATCGACCTGGATTGCCCACACGAGCGGACCGAACAGTGTGGCGAAACGCCCGACCATGGCGTAAAGACCATAGAACTCGCCGAGATGTTCCGGCGGTGCGATCGCCGTCATGTACACCCGGTCCGACGACCAGGTGAGACCGAGAGCGATGCCGGCTCCGATTCCGATGTAGGGGGCGAGGTAGACAAGTCCGTTCGATCCGGCGGTTACGGCGATCACGATCGTAGCTATCCACAGGTACAGGGTCCCGTGGAGCACTCGGCGCGGTCCGAATCGATCGACGAGCCGGCCACCTCCGATGCCTCCTGCGATTGAGAAGATGATCGATATGCCGAGGAGGCTGCGGATCTCGGCATCGGTGAGTTTGAGATCCTCCTTGGCGTAGATCGCAAGGAAACCACCGATCATCGTATTGATGGCATCGGTGTACAGGAACCGACCAACCAGGAACCGCGCCACCTGGGGGAACGTTCGAGCACGTTTCCAGGCGCCGACGAACTGCCGAGGGATCGACCGCACCGTCGGGCGAGGTGTTCGCGCCGGAGGTCGGGGTCGCTCCTCAATCCAGAAGAACGACGGCAACGCAAACAAGAGAAAAGCGACGGCGATGGCCTTAAAGACGGCCGGGTACCCGAAGTCGTCAAGGAGTAATGCACCGATGATGAGGGCAATCGCCGACCCGAGATACCCGATGCCTACACCGAGTCCCGATATTCGTCCACGGGTGGCCGGTGTCGACACGTCCGGGAGTAGGGCGTCATACGGTACTCCGCCGAGGTTGAAGCCGATGATTGCGACAGTGAACAGTGCAAGCGATGGAAAGAGCCCGCCGGAACCCAGCAGGAACGTGCCGGTGATTGCTAGGAGCGTTGTAGGAATGAGGAGGCGAACGCGCTTTCCCGTGTAATCACCCACAGCGCCGATCCATGGCGACAGAACAATGACGACCACCATTGCAATGTTAAGTGCGACCGCAAGGTTGGTATCGGAGCCGCCGGCTTCCTTCATCCAGATCGGAAAGTACAAACTGCCGATGCCGAGGGCAAAGACAGTATTGGCCAGATCGTACGTCACCCAGGACGCGACTGAGCGACGGGAGGGGATGTGGTTGGCAGAGAGCGTGGTCACGGGGGGACCGTAGCTGATTGACGCAGTTGTGTCAGGCGTCGAGCAGTTTTTCGATCCGTTCTCGCAGCTCTGTCGGCCGGAACGGTTTCGTCATGAACTCGTCCGCGCCGCCGAGGGCCGCCTGCTCGGCAATCTCGGGCTGGGCATGGGCGGTGAGGACGAGGACCTTGATGTCCTTCGTTGCGTCATCCGACCGGAGGTGGCCAAGCACTTCCCAGCCATCCATCCCGGGAAGCCCGATGTCGAGCACGATAACCTCAGGAAGCGAGGTCCGCGCGGCGTCAAGACCGGAGATCCCATCTTCCGCGGAGGAGAGATCCACATTGAGCACGCGTAGGCAGACCTCGATGAGGCGACGAACGCTTGCTGAGTCTTCGATAACGAGAATCTGGGGCATTGGAAGTCCATTATCGGGCGGATTGACGTTCTCCTTCACCTTTTTGTTGATTTTGCCGATAGCCCGGTAGCGTCAACTGAAGGGAAGGCGCACGCGTCGCATGCCCCAATCAAGCTACCAAAGTTCTCAACACATTGCTGATCAGTCGCTAGCGTCCACCACAGGGGAAACCGGTCGTCTCGTCGGCGAAGTCTTCGGGGCGCTCGAAGAAGGCGTTCAAGTTCCGCACCTCGCCACTGTTGTGGCACGGAACCTTGCTCGTGCCGCTGGCGCCACGCGGGCAACCGCCATCCTCTGGCACTTTGACGGCTCCCTCTGGGCCGGTGCTACCAGGCTCGCTGACGGCACACCCGACCTTCAGGTATGGGCCGCGCTCCATGCTCGTATCCGGGGGATTCCTGCGGTCATCCGTGCCATCGACGAGCGCTGTGTTGTGTACGCCGAAGGCCTCCAGAACAACGAGGCGGACACCTGGCTTGCTTCGCTTGGTTTTGAGACACTTGCGGCTGTGCCTCTTGTCCATCGCGAGGCAGTTGTCGGAGTCGGACTCATTGATGGTGTCGACCTGCCGATGCCTCAACATGTTGCGAAAGCGATCGAGGCTGTGGCGGCAGCGGGAGCCGGTGCAATAGCCCTCGCTGACACAATCGCCAGAGAGCGACTGGAGTGGCAGCGCGCTAACCAGGTACTGGCGACGGTCACCCGCGCAGCGAGTTCGCTTGACGCGGCCAGTGTCCTGTCCGCAATAGCGGAGGGCATCGGAGATGCCCTCGGTGACAGATTGTCCATGGCCTTTCTCGTCGCGGAAGGAAGTGCAACGCGCCTGGCGATCTCGGGTGATGGTATCGGCGCCGTGGACCTTGCCGACACGCTCGTCGAGCGTGAAAGTTCGCGGATGCCGGGGGTGGGTCCGATGCTGTTGTACCCCGCACTCGATGGGGAGCCCGAACTTGCGGCGCTTGGCTTCGGCAGGATACTTGTTGCCCCACTGCGACGAGGTGGGGTAGATCTCGGGTGGGTCGTGTCTGCCGACGGGTCGGATACGCCATACTCTTCAAATGACGTGAGAGTCACATCGGCGATTTGTGCGCAGGCGGCCCTCTCACTTCACACGGCGTCACTCCTTGAGACAGAACGATCCTCAGTGTCGCGTCTCGAAGAGCTCGATCGTCTCAAGACGGCGTTCGTCGGAGCGGTATCTCACGAACTCAGGACACCGTTGACGGCGGTGATCGGTTACGGTGAAATCCTTGCCGAACAATCCGATGATCCGACGATCGCGATCTTCGTCGATGAGATGCGTCGTGAGGCAGGCGTACTCGAATCCATGATCGGGAACCTGCTTGACACCACACGGCTCGAGGCCGGCATGCTCCAGCTCAATCGGACCGACGTCGATCCAGTGGAAATTATCCGGCGAGCGATCGAAGTAGTTATCCACGGTCACCGGACCCGGACAATCAATCTCACCGAGTCCGGCACACCGGCGGAATGCACCGGGGACGCCGCAAGGTTGCGTCAGGTGTTCATCAACCTGATCGAGAACGCCGCGAAGTATTCGCCCGGCGACCAACCGATTGATGTGATCGTCGACTGGGGCGTGTACTCGTCGATCGGTGCGGTTGTCAGGATCACGGTTGACGACCAAGGGACCGGGGTGCCGGTGAACCAACGGGATGCCATTTTCCAGCGTTTCCATCGGTTGGCCGCCGATGGAGGGACTCCGGGTACCGGCATTGGGCTGTACCTTGTACGGGCGCTCGTAGAAGCTCACGGAGGGACCGCCGAGGTGATCGATCGTCCCGGTTCAACCGGTGCGAGATTCGTGGTTGAACTTCCCGTCGACTTGTAGGACTTCCTCAGTGTTCGCGTTTTCGTTGGGACCGCGAACGCCGTAGGCTTCGGGTAACCGTTACAGAGGGACCCGTCGCGGTCTCTCAAACAGGAGGCCATCGTGCTGCAACCGTACGTCAGCGAAGCCTATTCAGATTTCTCGGATCCCACGACAGCTAGTGCGTATCGGCAGGCGCAGCGTGTTGTTGTGTCCCAGCTCGGGCTGCATTGTCCGCTTGTCATTGGCGGTTCGTCGATCGATACGACCGGCGTTATTACCTCGGTAAACCCGGCGAGACCCGATCAGGTCGTCGGCACAGCCGCCTGCGCGACATCCACGCATGTTGGCGAGGCCATCGATGCGGCCTGGCGTGCGTTCGGTGGCTGGGCGGCGACTCCGGTGCGAGAGCGTGCCGAAATCGTGCACCGCATGGGCGACCTCATGAACGACCGCCGTTACGAATTCTCAGCCTGGATGACGTATGAAGCGGGCAAGAACTGGACGGAAGCCGAGGCCGACACCGCCGAGGCGATTGACTTCTGTCGTTATTACGCCCACCAGGCAATCGCGATGGCCAACCCGGTGCCGACTGCGGACTTCGTCGGCGAGTCGAATGAGTCATGGCTTCAGCCACTCGGTGCCGGGATTGCGATCCCTCCATGGAACTTCCCGCTGGCGATCCTTGTCGGAATGACAGTGGGTCCGGTGGCCGCCGGGAACACGATTGTGCTCAAACCGGCTTCGGCGACCCCGGTGGTCGGCTACAAGTTCATGGAGGTCGCCGCAGAAGCAGGGATTCCACCCGGGGTTATCAACTTCCTCCCAGGTCCCGGGAGCGAGATCGGTGACGCGTTGGTTGACCATCCCCGGACGCGCTTCATCAATTTCACGGGCTCGAAAGAGGTCGGACTCCGGATCGCGGAACGGGCCGCGAAGGTCAACCCTGGTCAGAAATGGTTGAAACGCGCCTACATGGAAATGGGCGGTAAGGATGCGTTGATCATCGATGAGACAGCAAACCTTGAGCTTGCTTCCCTCGATGCGGTGCGAAGCGCCTACGGGTTTCAGGGGCAGAAATGCTCGGCATGTTCGCGTCTCATTGTTGTTGAGGATGTATACGACACGGTCCTGGAGACTGTCGTTGCGCTCGCCGGGGATCTGTCGATCGGCGACCCTACCGATAACAATCCGATGGGGCCGATCATCTCGGCTGCTCAACACAAGGCGATACTGCGTGAGATCGAGCTCGGTCGAACCGAGGCCGATCTCGTCGCAGGTGGTGGTCCTGCGGACCTCGACGGCGGGTACTACATCACACCAACGGTTTTTGCGGACGTGGACCCACAGGCGAGACTGGCGCAGCACGAAATATTCGGACCGGTGCTCAGTGTGATCCGAGCCCGAGACTTCGATCATGCGTTGGAGATCGCCAACGGAACAGAGTTTGGCCTGACCGGGGGTTTACATTCCAGCGATCCGGCCCGGATCGATCGCGCCAAACGCGAGTTCCATGTCGGGAACCTGTATATCAACCGGAAGATCACCGGGGCACTCGTCGGCATTCAACCTTTTGGCGGGTTCAACATGTCGGGTTCGAATGCCAAGGCGGGAGGACCCGACTACCTGCGGCTGTTCATGGAGATGAAGACGGTGGCGCAACGTCTCTAGATGATGACTTTGGTTGTCGCGCGTAACTGCGATAATGCCGTCCACGGCGACAGAGAACAGGTGAACTAGGTGAGAGGACGGGGTTGGACGATAGTGGCAACCCTGGGTGCGCTGTCTGTTGTCGCTGCGGCGTGCGGGTCAGTGGATCCGACAATTGCCGGCGCCGGACCCCGCGGCGTGCCTACGACGCTTCCGCCCCCGACAACAACAACTACCCTCGATCCGTCGCTGACAGCAACCGAGGGATATTTCCAGATCCCTGTCGGCGGCGCCGACCTCTACAACGTCGCAAACGGCACGGTGGTGCAGACGATCGCGCAGGGACTCACCCTCGGGTTCATTTCCCGATCCGGCGAGTGGCTCGAAGTGGTCACCCCGTGCGGCACCACGGCGTTCATGACCGACACCCAGGTAACCCCTGTCGCAAAGACGGTTTCACCTGCGACGTCGGATCTCTCCCAACTTGTGCTCGCAGTGGATCCGGGCCATGGCGGACGTGATTGGGGTGGTGTCGGTCCGACAGGCGCGTCAGAGAAGAGTATCAATCTCGACATCTCACTTCGCTTGAAAGAGCTACTCGAGACGCCGCACGACATCGATTTCGTGACTGGCGCTATCACTCCCGGATCGTCGTACCCCGCGGTGAAAAGCGTTCTCTTGACACGATCGCCGGACGGTCCGGACGGCGGCGATTACGAGTTGGGTCTCGCATACCGGGCCGGCCTGGCGAACGCTGCCGGTGCTCATGCCCTTATCTCGATCCATAACAACACGGTGCCGACCCAGGAGACTGCCAAGCCGGGATCTGAGGTGTTCTATTCGTTGGCTGCGCCGGATTCAGATCGTCTCGCCGGGTTGATCTATGACGAGCTAGTCAAGTCTTTGGCGCCGTTTGACGCCAACTGGTCCGGTGGGACTCTGCTGGGAGCTCGAGCTCGGATGGACCCGAAGTCCGGTGAGGACTATTACGGCCTGCTCCGGCGTGCGCAGATGCCGTCCGTCATTGTCGAGGGCGCCTACCTTTCTGAGCCCGAAGAGGAGGCCTTGCTAAAGTCCGCTGACTTTCAACAGGCGTACGCAGAGGGTGTGTATCGCGGCATTGTCCGATTCTTCACGACCGCTGATACCAGCAACAGCGTGTTTTCCCCCGAGCCGTTCCCCGACGATGCCGGTACGGTATCGACTCGGTCCTGCAAGGTTCCGTCCCAAGCAGACGTGACACCGTGATGGCTCGACGACTGAGCCTGGGAATCGCCCTTATGGTTGTGGCCGCGGCCTGCTCCGCCGCACCGAGCCAACCACCGGATCCCGGTTCGTCGACGCTCGGGACCCTCGCACCTTTGGTCACGACCACAACTGTTGCGGTTGCTACGACCTCAACGACATCTACCTCGACCACCACGACTTCGACCACTACGACGACCGTTGTGCCCATCGGCGTACCTGATCCGGTCGTCCTCGGGGTCCCGTCCGAGCCCGGCGTTGACGGGCGATTCGCCGGTATCGGCATGGCGACCATTCCCGCCGGAGGTGCTGCGATTTTCACCGAAGGAGGCACCGAGCAGCTCGTTGTCGCGCGTGAGGGTCTTGTCTTTGCGGTGACACAAGCCCTCGAAGATGGGTGGGTGGAGCTTGTCACGATGTGTGACACGACGGCCTGGGCGCGAAGCGCCGACCTCGTTATCAACGGACCGTCGCCCACGCAGACCGTAGGAAAGTTGTTCGACTTCTCGCGAGCTGTGATCGTTCTTGACCCCGGTCACGGTGGTCCATGGAACATCGGTGCTGTTGCCGAGACCGGACTCAAGGAAAAGGACATCAACGTGGACATCGCCCGTCGGGCCCGTGATCTGTTCCTCGCTCCCCATACCGTCGACTGGGAAACCGGCACAATCTATACCGGGGATCAGGTGCCGGCAGCTTCCCGGGTGATCGTCACGAGGACCGGAGCTGACGAGCTTGCAGATTATGAAGCCGGGTTATGGTTCCGTGCAGAGCTGGCAAACGCCATGAACGCCGATGCGTTTGTCGCCATTCACAACAATGCCGGTGATGACAACAAACTCGAGACGCCCGGGTCTGACACCTATTACCAAAGCCAGCTTGAGGACTCGCGCAGGTTCGCGACGATCATGGTTGAGGAATTCAGGCGGAGTTTCGCCCCCTTTGGAACGGATTGGGTGGGTGTGCAGGATGTCGGCGCCAAGTCGCGGCTCTCGACAAAGTTCCCTGGACAGCAATACTACGGAGTGCTCAAGAGGACGGAGATGCCCGCGGTCATTGCCGAGGGCGCGTTCCTGTCCAACCGGTCGGAGGCTGATCTGTTGGCTACCCCCGAGTTTCGTCAGGCCTACGCCGAAGCGGTGTATCGTGCCGTCGTTCGGTTTCTCACCGACGATGCCTTCGGTGATGCTCCGAGTTTCGATCCCAAGAGCTGGGGTGGATTCGCGGGTTCCGGTGATGCCCGACCGGAGTGTGTGATCCCTTCACAAGGCGACCAGTAGCCAAGCACCTCCATGTCGTCGCCCCTCGTGCACACGATCGGGGAGGGCAATGGTCCGGGGTTAGGAGCCTGCGTACGCCAAGCGGTCGACGACCGCGCCGTCCGGTGTTTGCAGAATCACGGTATCGCCGCCGTTGTTCCACACCGGCGTGTCGCTGCACCAGTACACGTCCTGTTCGGTGTCCTGACCGCATCCCGTGTGGAGGCGAACCGCCGATCCGGCGGAGAGGGTGAACCCAGCCGGGAATGAGAACCGGTGAGTCGACGACTCGTCGCGGACGATGAAATTACCGAGACCCGCCGAATCGGTACCGCTGTTTGTGAACTCGATCCACTCTTCGACGAGGTTCTCGTCGTCAGGGCCGGGAGCGTTTGGTTGCAGATCGGAGATCCCGAGGTCGCTGGGAACGGTGCCGCAGACATCCCATCCCCACATGCCGAGGGCGCCCTCGAATGCCGCTTGCTCAAGTTGCTTCATATTCGTGGACACTATCGAGCCGTCCTGGAGGCCGAGGGCGTATCCACCCTCCACCAGGTCGGCATTGACGAAGGACGTCGGGGTGAATACCAGACGCAGCAGACGTCCGAATCGGTCCGTGTCGTCGCCGTCCGCGATGAGCCACACGGTGGAACCGGCGAGCTCTCGCAACCGATCTCCGGCGTTTGTGCCGAAACATTCGTCGCTTTCAGGAGCATTGATGCCAAGCAGTCGAACTTCTTCCCGGCGTCCGTTGACTTCTACGAGCATCGAGTCCCCGTCGAAGACCTCGACTACGGTTGCTTCCTCCGAGCCATCGGGCTGAGTAATCGTGGTCGGCGGGCTGGTCGCATCGGTGGTTTCATCCGGCAGAGTCGTAGATCGCCCAAGGTCGCGCGGGCCGGGGGTCCTGTCCGGCGCTCGACTGGTGGGAGAGCAGGCCGTCACCACGAGCGCGATGACGATGACAAGTCGGATGGTTCGCATGTCGAGACGCTAGCTGTTCAACATGCGATCCGTTGGATCGTTGGCGGATCGGGGTAGAGCCGGGGCGGTCCTACGCAAACATTGGGAGGACTTCGTACGAGCCGTCGAGCAGGGTCTCGTGGTCGGCCTTAAGCCATCCGCCGAGCACTGATGCGTAGTACGAACGCGTGTCCAGCGTGTTGAGCACATTCCCACGGTTGTCGAGGTTGGTGAGGCTGGCCTGTTCGCCGTAGCGACCACCGTTCACACCGCCGCCGATGATCATGTGGCTGCTTGCGGTGCCGTGATCGGTTCCCGAACCATTCCACCCCGCACGTCTGCCGAATTCCGACGTTGTCATCACCGCCACATTCGAGCCGCGCCCGGCGGCGTCGACGGTGGTGAAGAAGCTCTGGAGTGCGTCATCGAGCTGCATGAGAAGTTCAGTTTGTAGATTCACTTGATCCTTGTGGGTATCGAAATCGCCCCATCCGTGTACGTAGATCACGCGCGGCGGTATTGGACCGACGACGAGCGCAGCAGCTACTCGCATCGACTCACCGAGACTCGATGCTCCACCGGTGCGTTCCTCCGTCTCTACGGAATCCGCCGCCCCCAGGATTGAGTCAACCGTTTCTCCCGCTTCGACCGTGGTCGCGATTGCGGCCCGGACCCGATCGATGACGAGGGTGTCATCGAAGGGTGCAGGCGCAAACTGTCCCCACATTGCCATCAGCTCATCGTTCGTATCGACCCAGCGTGGCAGCGTCGGACTCAAACCGGACATGTCCTGGAGGCCGATGACCGTTGCCGACGCTGCCAGCATGGCGGGGGAGACACCCGGTCCGACGGCGATCCCGGCGAGTGGGTCACCGGCGCCGACAGTACCGTCCAGATACCTTCCTAGCCATCCGGTTCCGGTCATTCCTGCGGGTGATCCCGACCACCATGTCGCCATCGAAGCGAAGTGGGAGAGGTCGGGACTTGGATATCCGACCCCCTCCACTATCGCTACCCGGCCCGCGGCATACCGTTGAGCAACAAAAGCCAGCGAGGGATGCAGCCCCAGCTCCGCATCCACCGTGAGTGGCTCGTCGATTGCCATGTCGCGGCGGAGGTCGAAATACGCGTCCGTGGAATATGGGATGAAGGTGTTGAGTGCGTCGTTGCCACCTCCCATTTCAATCACGACCAGCGTGCGGTCGATCCGGGGAGCGAGTGTTGTGGTGGGTGTGAGAGCACCCGCAGTCGTCGTGGTCACGAACGGCGCACCGGTGGTTGTGACGTTCGTTGGGTTTGCACCAAACGTGTTGATCGCCCATCCCCCGACTGCGCCGACAGCAACCGTAGCCCCGAGGCCGGAGACGAACTGACGGCGCGTGAACGCTTTCTTGGACAGTTTCTGGTTCGGGTTCGTCATGTCAGGTGGTACTCCGGGGAATTGATCGCGAGAGCGACACGGATGGGGACAGTCGGTGCGGCCTCAAGTACCGCTGTGGTGTTTGGCGAAACATCAAATAGGCCGAGTCGTCGCAGGATGTCTGACGATGACATGTCATCGGGGATCTCTCGGATACTGCCGGCAAGGTCAAAGGCGTGAACCAATGAGAACGGACTGAGCAAGCGGTCACCGGTCACGAAACCCGCGACATTCGGCGGGTTGAAGGGGAGGTAGTTAACCCGCTCAAGGGACCGACCGAGCAACCGAAGTTCGGCGCCGGTGCCGAACGCCTGCAGAATTCCGGCCGCTCGTTCCAGCGGGGTGCGGATCTTGATGCCGATGACGTCACCATCGAGGAATCCGGCGGACGTCACGATTGCTCGCACCAACGGCAGTATCTCGTAGTCAGCGCCGAAGGCCGCGCTGAGCTCGTCGAGAGTTTGAGGGTCCGGGGCCGCGCCAACGAGTTCCCGGTAGAGCTTCGTGACAACGTTTCGGGACGTCGTCGGCTGGTCGAGCAGAATGTTGATGGCGTCCGCGGACCCAAGGTTCCCGGTAACGCCGAGATATGTTTTCTCGCCGTCATCGTGGAACGCGGGTACGAGCTGGCTCTGCCAGGGTCCGACCGAAAACTCATCGCTCCTGCGCCTCGAGGGTCGGTTGATGACCCATCCCGAGAAGGCGCGGGACGCCTCGATGACATCTTGTTCCGTGTAATTTCCTCGCCCAATGGTGAACAGCTCCATGACTTCCCGACCGTAGTTCTCGTTGATGGCCCCGAGGCGGTTCTCGACGCCGTCGAGAAATACGAGCATGGCTGGATCGACAGTGATGGCGTGAAGCAGGTCGGCAAAGTTCCTGAGGGCGTTGTCCCTGATCGTCAGGTGCTGCTGCAGGATCAGCCACCCCGCGTTCACCTTTCGTGCGCCGGTGGCGAAATGATCGTGCCAGAACCAGGTCATCCGCTCTTCGAGGGGATCCCGACCGGAGGTCAGTTCGGTGAACAGATAACGCAGCGGCGCCTGGCGCTGTTCAACACTGCGCGCCTCTTCGAAGTCTCCCGGTGCCTCCACTTCGGGAGCGTGTCGAACCGGTCGAGTTCGATTGAGGAGGGTGTCGATGGCGTCCTGTGGCGTGGAGAAGTCAGCGATGGTCGGGCCTGCGGCTCCCATTCCCATGCGTCGTACGACGTGACTGATTTGTTCCTGTGTGCTTGGCATACCTTTTCCCGGCGTTTGCTCGGGAGGCGGCCGCCCGCACGAAGGTCTGTGACCTTGTCGCCCCAAGGGAGGTGAGGTCCTCGACGGAGTTGGCGACTGTGTGCGGTGCGGCCGTCTCCGGTTGCGTTGTTGCTCACATGATGCGACCCACTTGTACGAGAAATGTGAGTGCACTGTTCATTGTCTGTATGTGAGCCGAATCGCAGCGATTCCCGGAGTCGGTGCTACACCACTGTCAGGGAGTGCTGTCGGTTGTAGCCTCAGGCACAGCTTCTACATGACGGTCAGCGACCGGCTCCCGGAACCGGGCCGTCTCACGGCGGCGGCGACGGACGGCCCAGACCACCGCTGTACCGCCTCCGAAAGCAACCGTCATTGTCGGGATCCAGAACGAGAGTACGCTGACGACGGCATCACTCGGCCGGATCGCCAGGGCAATGGCATAGGTCACCGCAGCCGCCAAAGGCATCATGAGCATCGGTGCGACGTTTGCGAACGGTGGTCGACCAGTGAGAGAGGGGAACACGGTCGCCTCGTCGGGTCGCCGCCCCCGACTTGCCCACCCGAGCAGTCCCAACAGGGCGCCGAGCTTGAGAGCGCCCCATGGCACGCTGGCCAGAACGGGGATCGACACGATCAGGATGAGACCCACCGAGATAGCGGTCCAGCGTCGAGTCGGGACCCAGCGTTCCGGCCAGACGTAGCCGATCAGCCAATGTGCGAGCGTTAGCGCGCTACCAACTGCGAATGCGTACACCGCGAACTTGTTCGCCGGCCAGACACCGACATCGAATCCCATTTCGATGAGTTCCGGGTCCTCGATCGTTTCGGGGAGCCAGTACGACATCGACCACCACCCCCAGAACACGCCAAGGGCTGTCGCGGCCCGAGCCAGCGTCCGCCGATCACCGGCAACGGCCCACCTGCGAAACAAGTACCAGAGGGTGACCAGGCTCAGCAGCCCGTGCCAGCCGGCGAAGTAGCCGGGGAAGAACGGGCCGATCGGTCCGTCGCCATATAACTCGGGCGTTATAACCCCTTCGACGATCCATCCGAAGGCTGCGCCGGCGAGAACCATCCCGGCAAGTGTCGTCCCGCCGCGGGCGACGAACCAAAGACCGACGAGCACCGGCATCATGTAGAACGACACGAGAATTGCAGTATCACCACTGCCGATGCCCTGGATGTACCAGTACATCTTCTCTGATCCAATGACCATGATGAAGGCACTTAGCGCGACAAACGCAACCGTACGCCAGAACCGGGTAAACCGGGTGAGTGTGAACAGCGATTTCATGGCTCCAGCCTGCGCCCTATCGGCACCGCCCGCCATCGGGTATTCCCCTGAGGCGACCCTGAGGTGCGCCGGGGTTGTCTACGTGGAGCTGGAGGCGATCTGTTGCTCGTCCTCGCGGTACCGCCGGACAACACCAAGGAGCTCCCAACCCAGCAGCGCGAAATCAACTGTGAGAGCGAGACCCGCAGCGCGCACCCACAGACCTCCGAGCCAGGCGGCCAGAATTAGCAGCCCGAGGGCGACAAGGTGGGCGACGAACTGGCGCCGTGGCCCCTTCACCGGGAGAAGCTGGCGCATGTTTCGTATCTTGACCTGGCCCACCAGGTTGTGGCGGGTTAGAACGTTCTGCAGGTGTAACCAGGAGAGAAACGGCACGATCTTGTACAACATGCCTTGCACAACGGACACGGCGAAACCGACGACCAACACGACGCCGAAGGTGAGTGCAAGTTTCGGTTGCGCCAGATCTAGCAGACCCGTCACTGCACCGATCGTCATCAGCCCGGCAAGGGCGAGAGAACCCATACCCGTTCGCCAGGCGTCGGTGGTGACATCGCGAATCTTGCGTCGACGCCGGGTCTGAAGCCAGAGCGTTACGATCGCATAGGCGCTGAGGACCAAGGCGACTCCGACTATTCCGATATTGGCGACAACCGGCCATCTGTTGAGTCGTCCAAGGGTCCACGCAATCAGTGCAAGGAACCCAACAGCGGGTAGATACTCCTGGACGATCCGCGGATACGGTGGTGTGACCTGGAACAGGGGGACGACCTGGTACGACACGCCCATGACAAGAAGACCAACCCACCCGCCTAACGCCCAGGCGGCGTGAATGTCGGTGAGGTCACGGCGCAGCGGCACCCATCCGGCGTGGCCCGCAAGAAGATACACACCGAGTCCCGCGACCGCGAGCAACGAAAGGATGGAAAGGCCCATGGCGCGCCCGGTCGGATTGCGCCGGGTCTTCCAGGCTGCCGCGAGGGCCGCCGGAATGAATAGGCCGACGCCTCCACCGAGCAGGATCGCCCCGAACCGTGTGATGCCGGGTAGCCCGGCGCTCAGTCCCCAGGCCATGGCAAGGACGCCGGCCGCGACGCCGAGCTGTGAGGTGGGAGCAACCCAGTCACTGCCTGGAACAGGGACACCGGTGACGACGGGTAGGACCTGGACGATCGCTCCGAGCATGACCAGGGTGATGAATCCGAGGGTCACCAGGTGTGCCGCAGCTAAGAGCGAGGGTACCCAGCGGTTCGAGAATGCAGCGTCCCCCGCGAACGCGAGGAGCAACCCGCCGGCGGAGCCAAGAAACGGAGCGACGAGAAAGGCCCGCAGGGGTACCCATAGCCGTGGCATCCGGTCGAAGTAGAGGTCATTGCTGCCAGGAATCACCGTTCGACGTCTCGACCGACGGCCGCTTCAGCCGCTTCGTCACCCACCCGCCACACGAGTATTTCGAAAGCGGTGTGGCTACCGGGGCGGGTCTGATGAGCAAATCCGCGCGCTTCCAGGATGCCGTACAGTGGGAATGGCTCGCGCCTGTGGAGGATGCGGAGGTGATCGCCCGGGCCGAGGTCTTCGACGGCTGCAAGACTTTCTTCCAGAGG
>VAPH01025532.1_pt1 | contig 33165 bp, 39 predicted proteins | sample 3393861 | NCBI WGS metagenome assembly VAPH01 (sample SAMN08290439, study PRJNA428436) | hydrothermal vent metagenome | isolation source: Deep-sea hydrothermal vent chimney | place: Atlantic Ocean: South-mid Altantic Ridge | reverse complement strand
TTATTATTGCTATTTTTTATACAACTGATTTGTCAACGTTATCCATTGTTGCTGCATTTATTTCTTTAGTTATTTTAATTACACTTAATATTTTTGGCGTTACTAAAAAGGCCGCTTATTTTATAGTTGGTGCAGTACTGTGGATAAGTGTCCTTAAATCCGGGGTACATGCGACCTTGGCCGGTGTAGCCCTGGCATTTACCATTCCATTGAACGCAAAAGATGGAAATAAACAGCCCATATCACCACTTAAGGAAATAGAACATAATCTTCATTTCTGGGTTGCATTCTTTATTCTTCCGCTATTTGCTTTTGTTAATGCAGGGGTGAATATTACCGAGATTTCTTTCAGCCAAATGTCCGGTTCTGTCCCGTTAGGAATCATGCTTGGCTTGTTTATTGGTAAACAGCTTGGTGTTTTCGGATTTAGCTGGGTTGCTATAAAACTTAACCTGGCAAAATTACCGGAAGGCAGTAACTGGAGACAGCTTTACGGGGTATCAGTATTAACGGGCATCGGGTTTACCATGAGTTTATTTATTGTCTCTCTGGCATTTAAAGATGATAGCATCTTTCAATACACGGATAGATTGGCAATACTTGCAGGGTCATTTACATCAGGTATCGTCGGTTATTTGATATTGAAAACAGCTAAAAATACTTGACGCATAACACTGCCGCCCAGCTAATTTTATGAAGCGCATATCAAGGTGAGGACATGGAATCGGTATAGCCATGAACACATATGTACATCCAGTCTGGCAAACACTCTCTCGGGCAAAGGCCAGCCACTGCAATATTTACATATTATTTTGCTATTAAATGTAACAAAAGATTTCAAACATGCCGTTAGGGCCTGTGACTATCGCATGTGGTCTTGGTAAGATCTATCTTCCCTTGCATAGACAAAGAACATGAGAATACACACATTGTTTTCCATGCTGTTATTAGCAGCCACAATGATACTCGCCCCCGGGGAATCATGTGCTGAAAAAATACGGGTGGCGGTGGCGAGTAACTTCACGAATGCCATTACAACCATTGCACGACGTTACGAGGCAAACTCGGGGCAAAAAGTGGCGCTGATCTTTGGCTCTACTGGCAAGCACTACGCACAGATAAACAATGGTGCGCCCTTTGATGTGTTTTTCGCAGCCGATATTCGTCGACCGAAACTGCTGGAAGAAGAAGGCCTGGCCCTGCCTGGCAGTCGCTTCACCTATGCAACTGGCAAGCTGGTTCTGTGGAGTACCATGACGGGGTATGTAAACCCGACAGGCAGCGTTCTGAAGCTCGGTGAATTTCGCCACCTGGCCATTGCGAATCCCCGGCTCGCCCCCTACGGCAAGGCAGCCCGGGAAACATTGCAGGCGCTCGGACTATGGGATCGATTAAGCGGGCGTCTCGTCCGCGGCGAGAATATTGGCCAGACCTTCCAGTTTGTCAATAGCGGTAACGCCGAACTTGGCTTCGTGGCATACTCGCAGGTGAAATATCCAGGTCAGCCGATAACAGGCTCATTCTGGAAGGTACCACAAACGCTTTACACCCCCATTGAACAACAGGCCGTATTGCTGAAAGACAACGAGGCTGCCCGTGCTTTTTTATCTTTTGTGCGGAGTGAAGAGGCACTGAAAATCATCCATGATTATGGATACGACACACCATGATGCTCAGTGAACCCGATCTTACTGCGCTTGCGATTACCCTGAAAATGGCGTTACTCACCACCTTGATCCTGTTGTTGCTGGGGACACCGCTTGCCTGGTGGCTGGCGCGCACCCGTTGGCGGTTCAAGTTTTTACTGGAGGCAGTGATTGCCCTGCCCCTGGTATTACCGCCTACCGTACTGGGCTTTTATCTGCTGATAGCGCTTGGCCCTCATGGCCCGGTGGGGGAGCTGATGGAATCTCTGGGTGGGCGACCGCTGGCCTTCACCTTTACTGGCCTGGTCATCGGCTCGGTCATCTATTCAATGCCGTTCGTGATCCAGCCGTTGCAAAGTGCCTTTGCAGCCGTCGGTCGTCGTCCGCTGGAGGTGGCCGCCACCCTGCGCGCATCACCGCTGGACCGGTTTTTTACCATTGCCGTTCCGTTGGCCCGCCATGGTTTTCTTACCGCGGTGGTACTGGGGTTTGCCCACACGGTGGGGGAATTCGGCGTTGTGCTGATGATAGGCGGCAATATCCCCGGTGAAACACAGGTCGTGTCCATTGCTATCTATGACCATGTTGAGGGGCTGGATTACACTCATGCCCACTGGCTGTCAGGTGGCCTGTTATTGGCGTCTTTTCTCATGCTGATGGTTGTATATGCCATCAACCGGCGTTTCAGGTCTTTCCAGCCATGACCATCGAGGCCAGATTCCATATTGAAAAGGCCGGTTTTACCCAGGATGTTGATTTGTGCCTTCCTGCCCGGGGCATCACTGCATTGTTCGGACCTTCGGGCTGCGGCAAGACCACGCTGCTGCGTGCGATTGCGGGGCTTGAACGTCATGCCGGTGGTTTTCTGAAAGTGGGTGATATGACATGGCAGGAGGGCAATCGTTTTATCCCGCCTCACCGGCGCCCGCTGGGTTATGTTTTCCAGGAGGCCAGTCTGTTTGCGCATCTCACCGTACGGTGTAACCTGGAATATGGCATTAAGCGTGTACCGAAATCAGCGCGCAGGATCTCTTTGCAGCAGACCATCGAACTGCTGGGTATCGGACACCTGCTGGATCGTAAACCCGGTCTCCTCTCCGGTGGCGAGCGTCAGCGGGCGGCAATCGCCCGCGCGCTCGCCGTCAGCCCCAGGCTGTTGCTGATGGATGAACCGCTAACAGGCCTTGACCTGGCGAGTAAACAGGAAATATTGCCCTACCTCGAGTCCCTGCACGATGAACTGGAGATCCCTGTTATTTATGTCAGCCATGTGCTCGAGGAAATTACGCGTATGGCGGATTATCTGGTTTTGCTGGAGGCAGGCCGCGTTGTCGCCACGGGTGCCATCCATGAAATGCTTACCCGGCTCGATCTTCCCCTCGCCCACGACAGCGATGCCTCGGCGATTTTCGAGGCAACCGTTGCCGGCAACGACAAGGACTATCATCTGACTTACCTGGATTTTGCCGGGGGCCAGTTTACCGTAATACGCAAGGAATTACCCGTGGGCAGTGCCGTGAGGTTGCGGGTTGCCGCCCGCGATGTCAGCCTTACCCTGGAACACCAGTCCGATACCAGTATACTGAATATATTTCCCGCAACCGTTGATGAAATTATCCCCGAGGGCAAGGCCCATGTGACCGTGCGGTTGATGGTGGGAGGCATTTCCATGTTGGCCAGTGTTACGCTCAAATCTGCCTCGGTACTGGATTTACACCCCGGCAAGTCGGTGTATGCCCAGGTCAAAAGTGTTGCCCTGCTCTCCTGAAGCCGATTGTCGTTACCGGCTCGTTGCAGGCCTGCCGTTTCCAGTGCTAACCCTGACTGCGTATTTTTATTACCCTGTCCAGGTATTCATTGCCCCACACCTGGATTTCCTTAAGCAATGGAGACAGCGTTAATCCAAATTCTGTTATTGAATACTCTACCCTGGGTGGGACCTCTGCATACACTTTTCGATGTATAATCTGGTCGGCTTCCAGTTCCCGAAGCTGTTTTGTTAACATCCTCTGCGTTATGCCGGGCATCAGTCTTCTTAGTTCATTAAAACGCTTCAGGTCTTGCTGTAAATGATAAAGGATAGGGGCCTTCCATTTGCCACCTATCACATCTAATGCCGCTTCAATAGGACAACCAAAGTTGCAAGCCGGTTCTCTGACACGATTCATTTTTCCCTTACCTGCGGCTATAGTATACAAAAGGGTACTATAGCACATTTATGTGCGTACTTACATTTCTATGCATTATAGAATATTGTCATACTTGTTTACAATTACCTGAAGAATGGAACCGAACATGATTACACAAGAAGCGATAGAAAAACGCCGGGCAGTCAAACACTTTGACCCTGAACATCAAATGACGAATGAAGAAATCACGAAACTGTTGTCACTGGCTGTCTTGTCACCGACGGCCTTTAATATTCAAAACTGGCGCTTTGTTGTAGTGCGCGAACCTGCATTAAGGCAGGAAATACGGGCTGCCGCGTGGGACCAGGCACAGGTGACTGACGCTTCCCTGTTTATTATTCTTTGTGCAGACCTGAAGGCATGGGAAAAACAACCCTTCCGTTACTGGAAAAATACAGCCAAAGAGGTTCAGGATTTTATGCTACCGGCAATTGATGCATATTACCGTGACAAGGACCAGGTTCAGCGCGATGAGGCGATGCGGTCCTGCGGTATTGTTGCCCAAACCTTGATGCTGGCTGCCAAATCATCCGGATATGACTCCTGTCCAATGGACGGGTTTGATTTTGACAAGGTCGCAAAAATTATTAAACTGCCTGAAGATCATGTTATTGCCATGTTTGTGGCCATCGGCAAAGGGACAAAGGATGCGTGGCCACGCCCCGGACAATTACCACTGGAAGATGTTGTCATATCCAATCATTTTTAATCGTCAGGTTTGAAGAGGCCCGGGAACTGGCAAGAGTGAAATTATTGGTGGCACATTTACTCGAAGCTTATACATAAATCAGGATAATGGCATGCATGAACACGAAAAAATAAATTACATAGAATTTCCATCAAGGGACATTGAAAAAACCAGGAATTTTTTTACTACCGTGTTTGGCTGGTCGTTTGTTGACTACGGACCTGAATATACGACCTTTTCCAATGAAGGAATTAATGGCGGGTTTTATAAATCCGACTTATCGATCTCCACCGATAATGGCAGTGCGCTTGTCGTATTCTATAGCAACAATCTGGAGCAGACATTGTCCAGGATTGAAGCCGCGGGTGGCACTATCATCAAGCCAATCTTTTCATTCCCGGGTGGCCGCCGTTTTCACTTTAGTGACCCTAATGGAAATGAATATGCCATTTGGTCGGATATAAACTCATAGACACATCGGCAATAATTAGTCGGTTGAATCATAGCGAGGGCCAACAACGTTATAAAAAATTCGAGAAAAATAATTGTATTCCTGATTTTTTTTCTGCTTGCCCTCCATCCAGAGATGGTGCATTTCGCATTATTTATTGATGCCGTTGGCTTGGATATCCTTCTGTTACTGTTCGAGATCCAGATAGTTGTGCTTATTTCTGTGGCCCTTGGCAAAATTACCGGGCTATTTTCCGTTTTATCCGGGAATCGTTTTTATCAACTCACCTCTGGCAGGGTCATTGACGCGACTGAAACAGCCAGGTCTGCGGTGCTTGTCCTGTCGTTCGAAACCATTTTCATGCAATTTCTGGTTATTGCTGCCATTACCGGAATGATTGTCCTTTTCTGTAAATTTTAAAAGTACCCTCTGGTGTATCCGGATTAGTGCCATGTATAATGAATATACATACCATAAGGTATGTTTACATTTATTTCTATAGATACATAATATTTATCATATTATATTGATATTTGGCATGTTAGACTTGACATATAAAATATATTACATACTATCTGGTATGTAATATAAACCTCATCGCGAACAACATGATATCTAAAAAAGGTCAGGAAACACGCGTCAGAATTCTCGATACTGCCCAGGTGTTGATCCTGGAGCGTGGCTTTTCCGGTGCATCGATTGATAACGTGATCGAACGGCTCGGCATGAGCAAGGGGGCCTTCTTTCACCACTTCAACAACAAGAATGACCTGGCGGATGAACTGATACAGCGATATGCCGATCTTAATACGGGTTTTTTCAATGCGTGCCTGGCGAAGTCAGAAAAACTGAGTCATGACCCCTTACAACAAGTCCTGATCCTGATTGGCCTGTACGAAGACCTGTTTGATAATCTGGAGGCACCACACCCGGGTTGCCTGCTGGCATCCTATATCCATGAACAACAGATGTTCGGCGACCGGATCAACGAAATAATTCACCGGGTATTCCAGCGCTGGCGTGAAGCCCTGGTCAAAAAACTGAACGGTGTCATGGAAAAATACAGCCCTGCCTGTGGTGTTGATATACCGTCACTGGCAGATGAATTTATTGTCATTCTACAGGGGGCATTTATTTTATCGAAGTCCCTTAAAGACCCCGGAATTGTTGCCCAGCAGCTGCACCACTATAAACAGTATGTTGAGCTGATTTTCAGCCTGCCTCCCAAGCTGACTGATATGATTCGAACCGATAACAGGCATGCCCGATCCCTTTAGATATTATCACTATAGCGGGCTAGGGACTCCAGGGCATCATCGTGCGAATACCTGCCATGGCAGGTGAAACATTGCGTGACATTACATTCATGTCACGGGTCATGGCCTGTGTGTTACTGGACATGTCTTTCATGTTATCCGCAATGGTCTTTGTGTCTTTACTCATGCCGTTCATCGTGCCGGACATTTGCTGTACCGATGTTTTCATTGCCAGCATATCCACGGACATGCTACTCATGGCCCTTTCCATAACATGTACTGTATAAAACATGTAGATAATTGCAATAAATGCCAGGGCGATACTGGGTATGGCAATCAACCGTGTCGTACGCATCTTGTCGTCCTGCATACGTGTCATGGCCTTCAGTTTTTTCTCCTGCAATTTTTCCTGTTCGCTGGCCTCTTCCTGCAACAGTTTGTGGTCCAGCATGATTGACTCACTCAACCTGGACAGGATCTGGTCATTTTGTTTATCACGTTGCCGGGTTGATGACTCACTGCTCGAAAAGGCCCGGGTCAACCCGGACGCCATCTGCTCGAAGATTTTTGTGTTCTGTTGCTCACGCTTGTCGCTGTCTTCATTAACGGCCGTAAAACCCTGACGAATCTCACTGACCAGGGCATCCAGTTGCTTGTCCCTGCTCTGCCTGTCTTTCCTGAGTTCCTCCAGAATAGAATAAAAACTATCGCTGCCGGCCTGTGTTACAACCTTTGCTACGGCCTTTTTCTTTGGTGCCGTTTCATTTGTCACTGCTGTCTTTTCAGTCATGATCCTGGTCCCTGTTCATTGCAGTTCGTAGTTTGAGTGATGTATGTTTTTTATGATGTGAATAATATCACATTATTAGTATCTTCTTATATAATAAGATACGCTAACGAATGTTAGTTCTTGATTAATTATGAAAATGATTGGTGTCAAAGGCTGATATTCACTACCATAAGTTGATGGGCCATACGGACATGTTGAACAGATCGTACAAAAAATGAGCAGAATCCATCATTACATCTCCATACTGGTATTTACTGCCGCGTTGATGCTGGGTGTACAACTACCCAATTTTGTCGATCAGTATGTAAAGCGGATCGATGCAACCCAGAAGGAAGTCACCCTGCAACACAAGGAATACCTGACCATTGCAACACGACATGGCCAGGGTTCGATCGATGCATTGATAAAAAAACATGAGGCCAGTCCTGACGGCACTTTCAGGGCAGAGGCGGAACCCATCAGAAAAAATCAGGTACGAAAGAAAAGGTTCGATCTGGAGTTACAGGCGCTGGAAGGCTCGTTCTGGTCACAGGCCATGCATGTCCTTATATCCGGTGACAGGGAAATACTGCGAGAAACCTATAATAATTATTCCGCCAACCTGCCCCTGAACACCAATGCCGCTATTTGTGGCCTGTTATTCGGGATGATCGCCAGCCTGTTGCTGGAAATGTTCTGGTCGTTGTGTTTCAGGCTTGTCAGGGTAAAACCACGCAAGCGCCCTGAAAAGGAAACCCCCAAAAGCGGCCCCAGAACCGAACCCTATATCAAGACCTGAAAATAATCACCTGTTCAATAAAACAGTTCCGCCAACCGCTCACCCGGATCATCCGCGCGCATAAGTGCCTCGCCTACCAGGAATGCATTGACGTTATTATCCCGCATCAGTTTCACATCATCCGTTTGCAGGATACCACTTTCGGTCACGACAATGCGTTCGTCTGTGATTTTATTTATCAGACCCAGCGTGGTTTGCAGTGTTGTTTCAAAGGTGTGCAGGTTGCGGTTATTAATGCCAACCATGGGTAAAGGTAACGCCATGGCCCCCTCCAGTTCTTCGGCATCATGTACCTCGACAAGCACATCCATGCCCAGCTCCCGGGCCAGATCTGACAGCTCGTTCATCTGTGCGTCCCCCAGACAGGCAACGATAAGCAATATACAATCGGCGCTCATCGCACGTGCCTCATACACCTGGTATGGGTCTATCATGAAGTCCTTGCGCAATACCGGAAGCTGACAGCCACTGCGCGCCTGTTTCAGGTATTCAGCCGAACCCTGAAAATAATCGGCATCGGTTAGCACCGACAGGCAACAGGCCCCACCCTGTTGATAACTGGCTGCGATTTCTGCCGGGATAAAATTCTCACGTAACACGCCCTTGCTCGGTGATGCCTTTTTGATTTCGGCAATAACGGCAGGATTGCCTGATTTTATTTTGTCTTTAATACTGCTCACAAATCCACGCACAGGTAATGCAGACTCAACTTGTTGCCTGATTTCATTTAATGACACCTTTTTGCGGGCATTAATGATCTCTTCCTGTTTGCGGCTAATGATTTTGTTCAGTATGTCGGGGATGTTTACCATATTCGTCATTTGGTATTAATTACTGATTCTGAAAAATCGCAGGGTGCGCAAACCAGCTATCCGGCATTCCGATCCTGTTTTTCTTGCGGCCTTTGCGTGCTTTTGGCCACGAAGCACACGGGTATGCAAGCGTGGCCTGCGACCTTTGCGTTTAGACTACCCATGTTAAAAAGAGTTGCTCAGTTCAATCAACCCGTCCAGTTTTTGCTGCGCACCACCATTGGCAATCACTTCAAGCGCCATGGTAACGCCATCGCCCAGGCTGTCCTCCAGACCGGCTGCGTAAATAGCAGCACCCGCATTCATTGCAACTATATCACGTGCCGGGCCTGCCTCGTTGTTAAAGATTTCACGGATAACCTCAAGGCTCTGTTTTGCACTATCAACCGCAAGCAGGGATATATCGGTACGCTCGAAACCAAACTCCTCCGGTGTTATAACATAGTCACGTACCTCACTATCCTTCAATTCGGCAACGTGTGTCGATGCACCGATGCTGATTTCATCCATACCGTCTTCGGAGTGGACCACCAGTACATGATTGCTTCCCAGTTTCATTAATACATTAGCCAGTGGTTCGACCATGTCATCACTGAATACCCCCAACACCTGGTTTGGTGCACCCGCAGGGTTGGTTAACGGCCCGAGGACATTAAACAGTGTGCGCACACCCATTTCACGTCGAGGACCGATCGCATGTTTCATGGCACTGTGATGCATGGGTGCAAACATAAAACCGATACCCGTTTTATTGACACACTGCGCGACCTGCTCAGGCGTGATTTCCAGATTCACCCCTGCAGCCTCAAGCACATCGGCACTACCGGATTGACTGGTAATGGAACGGTTACCATGCTTGGCGACCTTGCCTCCGGCGGCGGCCACCACAAATGCACTGGCCGTTGAAATATTGAATGTCCCGGATGCATCACCACCCGTACCACAGGTGTCAACCAGATATGGGCCACTAACATCTACCTGCGCCGCCAGTTCACGCATCACCGATGCGGCAGCGGCTATCTCGTCGATGGTTTCACCCTTCATGCGCAAGCCCACCAGGAAGCCGCCAATTTGTGACCGGGTTGCCTCACCGGTCATAATCAGGCGCATGACATCAATCATTTCCTGATTAGACAGATCTTTTCTTTCAGTAACCGATTTTATCGCTGATTGCATATCCATAGTTCACCCCCGGCATTGACCCTGAATCTATTATACCCGTCAACAAGAGATTGATTCGTCATGTCGCAGTATAACTGCTTTATTATATCACCACCCCATGGCCCCTCCCTGAAGAAGGGGTATAAAGGGCAACCCTTTCCCTGAAAGATGGAACAAAGGGTAATCAGGGTATTTGTGAATACTGAATATTCAAAAAGTTTTTCAGCATATCATGGCCATGCCGGGTCAATATGGATTCAGGATGGAATTGCACCCCTTCCACTTTTAAATCCTTATGTCGCACACCCATGATTTCATCTATTTCGCCTTTATCATTTTCTGTCCAGGCGGTCACTTCAAGGCAATCCGGCAGACTTTTCTTTTCGATCACCAATGAATGGTAACGCGTTGCCTCAAAAGGATTATTGAGCCCGCTAAACACACCTTTACCGGCATGATGAATCATGGATGTCTTGCCATGCATGATTTTACCGGCGTGTACTATTCTGCCACCAAAGGCCTGACCGATACTTTGGTGCCCCAGGCACACACCCAGCAACGGAACCTTGCCTGAAAAATACTTTATTGCCTCAACCGATACCCCTGCCTCATCGGGCGTGCAGGGACCCGGGGATATCACGATGTATTGTGGATCCATCGCCTTCATTTCGGCTACCGTTATCTGGTCGTTACGGTGGACATGCACGTCCATACCCAACTCACCAAAGTATTGCACCAGGTTATAGGTGAATGAATCATAATTGTCGATCATTAAAAGCATTGGTAATATCCAGTTAAATAATGGCTATTTATGTACGGTATCCAGCCCGGCTTCCGCCTCGGCAACGGCACGAAACACGGCGCGTCCCTTGTTCATTGTCTCTTTCCACTCATAGGCCGGAACGGAATCGGCCACAATACCGGCACCTGCCTGTATGCTGAGTACACCGTCCCTGATTACTGCGGTTCGTATCGCTATGGCGGTATCCATATTACCATTCCACGACAAATAACCTACGGCACCTGCATAGATGCCCCGCTTGACCGGCTCCAGTTCATCGATGATTTCCATTGCTCTTATTTTAGGTGCGCCGGATACGGTGCCCGCCGGGAAGGTTGCACGAAGAACATCCATGGCGGACATGCCTTCCTTTAACTGGCCGGTTACATTGGAAACGATATGCATGACGTGGGAATAGCGCTCTATAATCATGTTCTCTGTCAATTTGACACTGCCAATCTCGCTGACGCGCCCGGCATCATTGCGACCCAGATCGATCAGCATCAGGTGTTCGGCACGTTCCTTCGGATCCGCCAGCAGTTCTTCTTCCCATGCCTTGTCGGCCTCTTCCGTTTCACCGCGCGGGCGTGTGCCCGCAATCGGGCGGACGGTGACCTCATTATCCTCGAGACGTGTCAGTATTTCCGGTGATGAGCCGACAATCTGAAAATCTTCCAGATCAAGATAATACATATAAGGTGACGGGTTCAGGCTGCGTAATGAACGATACAGGTTCAGTGGCGGCGCCTGGAACGGAATCGACATGCGTTGCGATAACACCACTTGCATAACATCGCCTTCAACAATATATTCCCTTGCCCGCTCAACCGCCTGTTCGAACCCTTGCTTTGTAAAACCTGACACAAAATCATCTTCGTGAACCTTTCGTGTCTTGCTGCTGACGGTATATGAGGGTACGGTTTTACGTAATCGCTGTACCAGCCCGGACAGCCTTGACTGTGCCTTGCCCAGCGCCCCGTCTTGTGACGGATCGGCATGGACTATGAGATAAAGTTTACCGGCAAGATTATCGAACACGATAATCTCTTCGGATACCATTAGCAGGATATCCGGCGTTTGCAGTGTTTCCGGATTCGGGCACTCGCGCAACTTCGGTTCAATATAGCGTATCGTGTCATAACCAAAGTAACCGACCAGCCCGCCATTGAATCGCGGCAGGTTCTCAACCTCGGCAACATTGAAACGCGCCTGAAATTCCTCTATCCATGTGAGTGGGTCATCTACTGTCTGTTTTTCGACCACGCGGCCATCTTCGCTCACTTCGACACCAAACCCGTGGACCTTCACAATGGTCCGGCATGGTAAACCGATAATGGAGTATCGCCCCCATTTTTCACCGCCCTGTACGGATTCAAATAAATAGGAGTAAGGCCCGGCGGCCAGTTTCAGATAAATACTTAACGGGGTATCGAGATCGGCCAGAACTTCGCGCATAACCGGAATACGGTTATAGCCCTGCCCTGCCAGTTTGGAAAAAAGTTCGCTGTTCATGTCATTACGCCCGGTACAAAAGAATAAAGAAAAAACTACAGGGTCGCACGCCTAAACGTGCCAGCAACCCGCTTCACCAACGCGTGTTGATCTGTACCTTCCTGATTTTTTGTCCGTCTGTAACAACCATACCACTGTTAGCCCAGAAGTGATGGCAATTCTGCCATGCTGTCGATAACGGCATCCGGATTAGCTTCGCGGATGTCGACTCCATGATTATAGCCGTAGCTCATGCATATAATCCGGAAACCGGCGGCCCGTGCTGCCTTCACATCACTGACCGAGTCCCCTAACATTAGCGCATTTTCCGCACTGACGCCAAAGAATTCTGCCGCATGCAGCAGGGGCTGCGGGTCCGGCTTTTTCTTCTCCAGGGTATCGCCACTGATAACGATGGAAAAATCATCAAACAAGCCCAGCTCTTTCAGCAGCGGTTCGGTAAAACAGGCCGCCTTGTTGGTCACACAACCCAGCTTGAAGCCCGCTTGTTTCATCCAGTTTAATCCTTCCTGTACACCAGGATACAGACAACTGCGCTTACAGGTATTTTCTGAATATAACGCAAGAAAAACCGGATAGGCCTTGTCGAACAGGGCTTCATCCGGCTCACCGTCCAACTGCCCTGCCAGGGCACGCCGGACCAGTCGTTCAACACCATTTCCTACCCACTCACGCACCTTTGCTTCACCACACACCGGCATGCCAATTTGCTTCATCATTTCGTCAACACACCAGGCAAGATCCGGCACGCTGTCGACCAGTGTGCCATCAACATCAATCAGTATCATCTCAGGTTTTTTCAGGTTCATAATCTGTCACTGACATTCAGCACGAGGGCACAAAGAACGCAGGGTTATTGCAATAAAGCTCCTCCACATACTTTTTGCCCCGGGCCGTATTTTTTAACCGGCCTTGGCCAGTTCGGCACGCATGGCGCCAATTACCGTGTCATAGGCATTAGCATCACCGTCATTCCTGGCACCGAAAATAGCAGAACCGGCAACAAAGGTATCGGCCCCTGCTTCCTTGATCTCGCGAATATTGTCCACCTTGACACCGCCATCAACTTCCAGGCGTATGTCCAGCCCACTGTCTTCAATAATTTTGCGGGCCTCACGTAATTTATCCAGTGTGGCGGGAATAAAGCTCTGACCACCAAAGCCGGGGTTAACCGACATCAATAAAATCATGTCCACTTTGTCGATGACATATTTCAGACAATCCATCGGGGTGGCCGGATTGAAAACCAGGCCTGACTTGCAACCCTCTTCCTTTATCAGTTGCAGGCTGCGATCTATATGCCCGGAGGCCTCCGGGTGAAAGGTAATGTAACTGGCACCCGCCCTGGCAAAATCAGGGATAATACGATCAACCGGCTTGACCATCAGGTGGACATCAATGTCAGCCGTCACACCATGACTGCGTAATGCATCGCAAACCAATGGACCAATGGTCAGATTAGGGACATAATGATTATCCATTACATCGAAATGAACAATATCTGCACCTGCTGCCAGCACGTTATCCACTTCCTCACCCAGGCGTGCAAAATCTGCCGAAAGGATGGAAGGGGCAATCAAATTATCAGTAGCCATGTTAAAACCTCACTGTTTTTTCCTGAAATTTTTTTTGTTTCCAGCAAAACCGGATTGCGCACTTTACCCTATTGGCCATTATTTTGCAGCTATCCTCCGCTATTGTCCCTGGAATTCGAGGGTTAACAGGCACTATACCCTGCCCTTAAACCAGGTAATTCTTATTTTTATTCAAATGCTTATGAATATATGTCACCCGAATATAACCACCTCGATAATTTACAGGAATGGATTTAAACGGCCATGTTTATCCACTATGATATCCATGATGAAATTTGTTGCAAACAGAACATTGAATTCTATTATCCCCCGCCTGCCTGTTTTGGTTGGTATGCTATATATAGTATCCATGACAGGCCCGGTTATTGCTGCACAAGACAAACCCGCCTGGGCCACAAAAATAGAAAAACAGTCCCCGCCCGGAAAACTTGAAAAACTGAATGCTTCAGGTAAGGATTTTTTTGCCATACTCACCGGGCAGGTCACAAGATCCCCAAAGGGTTATATCCTGATCCTGCACGGAATCAGGCAAAATCCCGACTGGAGATATGTTATCAAGCCCCTTCGGCAAAACCTGCCACGCTACGGCTGGTCTACATTGTCTGCCCAATTGCCTGAACCCGGTGAGAAAGCCACCAAAAAAGACTATACAAAACTGCTTGAACAATCGACTGCATATATCCTTGCGGCACAGGGGTTGTTGAAAGAAAAGAAAGCTGACAAGATAGTTCTGATCGGTTATGGACTGGGTGCGCAAATGGCCGTTGACTGGCTCAGCAAAACACCTGACCCCGCCATCGATGCATTAATCCTGATTTCCATGGCGGACGACAACAAGGATTCAGGGCTCGACAGCAACGCCGATCTACTGAAAATAAAAGCCCCGGTACTGGATATAATCGGCGGGCTTGATCCGGCCCGGATCAAAAGGGCTGCAAGGGAACGCATGCAGAAAAGTAATGAGCAGGACCAGGGACAGTACAGACAACTTGAAATAACCGGTGCCAATCAAAACTACAGTCACCAGGGCGATGAGCTGGTAAAGCGCATACGCGGGTGGCTTAACAAAACCCTAAGGATCAAGAAACCACAATAAAAGGAAATCTTCGTGACAAACTCTATCATGCTTGCCCTTCACCTGCTGTCTGCCATTATCTGGGTAGGCGGAATGTTTTTTGCCTATATGGCATTACGTCCCGTCGCTGCCAGTATACTTGAGCCGCCTGTACGTCTACGACTCTGGGTCGGAGTGTTTTCAAAATTCTTTCCATGGGTATGGATTTGCATCATCCTGTTACTGGCAACCGGTTACTGGATGGTATTCAATGTGTTTGGTGGTATGGGCACCGCGCCCTCATACATTCATGTCATGAATGGTACAGGGATCATCATGATGCTGATATTCCTGCACGTATTCTTCGCGCCCTACAAACGTCTGAAGCAGGCGGTCGAAAATGAAGACTGGCCAACCGGCGGTAGCAAACTGGCACAAATTCGTATGCTGATTGGCATCAATACCATTCTGGGTCTGGCTGTATCACTTATTGCCGGCGGTGGTCGATACCTGGCCTGATAATCCGCCTGGTCCGCATTTCTCACCACCGACCGTAGCGAGACGGTTCAAGGGTGCGGCATGATTGACTTTCGCGACCGAGGGCCGCGCAGGCATAGTCGACACTATGTCGAGCAGCCCGACCAAGTGAAAGTCAAGCAGGGCGTGCCATTGGGCCGTCGCAGTAGAACGGTGATGAGAAATGCGGGCTAACGCATGCCGCGCGCTTTCTTGACATCCTCGTAGGCAGACCGGATCTCCTGGGTCTTTTCCTTGGCGATGGTTATCATTTCTTCCGGCAGGCCCTTTGATACCAGCTTGTCGGGATGGTGTTGGCTCATCAGGCGACGATAGGCTTTTTTCACCTCGGCATCGGTGGCTTTTTTGTCTATCCCCAATACGGCATAGGCATCCTTCAGTGTAACCCTGCCGGCACCTTGTGCGCTGCCTGCATATTGCTGCTGGCCTTGCACCATGGAAAGCAGGCGGTCAAAAAGCTTTCGTGGAAAATGCAGATGATCACTGATCCGGTACAACAATATTTTCTCTTGTTCGTGCAGCACGCCATCGGCCATCGCCGTGCCTATCATGATCTCGAGAAACATCTGCACCAGGCTGGTTCTGCGCGCACATTCCTGACGAAACTGTTCCAGCACATCATTGAAAGGAAAATCATCCTGTTTGCCTTCATTAAAGAGCAGCATCGCAGCCTTTTTCTGGTCATTTGACAGGTGCATCTGATCCATGACATGCCGCGCCATGTGGATTTCATCTTCAGATACCCTGCCATCGGCCTTGGCCAGGTGACCCATAATGGAGAATGTTGATGTAAAAAATGCCGTCTGCACACGCTCGGTCGCACCCACACCGAGGGTTTCATCACTCATCACACCTGTCAGGCCATGGTCGAACTGATGGCCGAGGGCCGCACCCAGCACAGCACCGATTGGTCCGCCAACCATAAACCCGAAGGCACCACCCACCAATTTGCCCCACCAATTCATATCTTTTTACTCGTTGTCATATACTCAATTTACTTCATTCCCGCCCTGGTACATTTTCATCTGACAATCAAATCGTGCGCCCGTTGCAGATTGACGATATTCTACACATCATGAAACGTCATCAATTTACCTGGACACCCCTGCTTCGTGCAGGTTTCCTACTGTACATGCTATTGGTCTGTTCATACAGTCAGGCCGACTGGTTCAAGGATGAACAGGCAATTATGGGTACCATCATTCGTGTCGAACTGTGGCATACAGATAAGGGCAGGGCCAAACTGGCGATCAATCGGGTAATGGGGGAAATGCGTAGAATAGATTCGATGATGTCACCCTACAAGACTACCAGTATGCTGTCACAAATTAATCGCGAGGCGGCCAACCACCCCGTCGGTATTAATCAGGAACTGTTCGAGTTGATTGAAAAATCCCTGTATTTCTCAACATTGACCCATGGCGCCTTCGATATCACCTACGCCAGTGTCGGCCGTTTCTATAATTATCGAAACAGAATATACCCGACCAACAGCCAGATCAATAAAAATATCAATAAAATCAACTATAAACATATTTATCTGAACCAGAAAAATCACACTATCAGCTACGCGTTAAAGGGCGTTTTTATCGACCTGGGTGGAATAGCAAAGGGTTATGCCGTCGATCGTTCTATAAAATTATTAAAAAACATGGAGATACAAAATGCGATCGTCACCGCTGGTGGCGACAGCCGGATTATTGGTGACAAGCGTGGTCGTCCGTGGATCATTGGTATTCGTGACCCCCGCAAGGCCCGTTCGGTCAAGGGAATGATTCCGCTGGTGGACTCGGCGCTGTCAACCTCCGGTGACTATGAACGATATTTCATCAAGGATGGCGAACATTACCACCATATACTTAACCCGAAAACAGGCAGGTCAGCCAAACAGCTTCGAAGTGTCACGGTTATTGGCCCCGATGCCACGACCACGGACGCCCTGTCTACCAGCGTCTTTGTGCTGGGTCCGGTAAAAGGCATGGCCCTGATCAACCGCCTGCCAGGAATCGAGGCCGTACTGATTGACCAGCAAAACAAGTTGATATACTCCTCGGGATTGCTTGCAAGGGGCAATCAGGACAAAAAATAATAATCTCTATATTTTACAAATATTTACACACTGCTGGCCCGTTAAGCTGTAACGAATGTGGCTGAAACATAAGCGGCAGGCAGGTTTTGAGTTAAATTGAATACTGCGGACATAAAACCGGTATCGCCAAATAAAGACCGTCTGCCGCACGGATGCGGCAGCCGAGCCGCCATGGACGGCATGTTTTGCGTGTCTTGATTTGGCGATACCGGTTTTATGTACTCACATTTATACGCGCTTCATAAAGTTAACAGAGCAGCAATGATATTTACAATATATCCGGACCTTATAGCAATAACACAACCCGGCTGAAAAAACCCGTAAAAACCCCGTAAAAAACCCTGTAATCTGACCGATTTGTGATTGACCCAACAGAATAATAGTTTGATGTCGTTAACAATAAGTGACAAGAAAACAAACAGATGCATATCTTTTCTTAAGCGTTTATCATAAATAGCATTAATGGATAACAACTTATAATCAAGTGCAGGACTCGCACACATTACAAAAGACATATTTTTGAATTCCAGGACACTCCAGGGAGGATTCACGTGAAAGTTTTACTGAATATCGCCTTTTCTGCGCTTTTTTTGTGTAGTCAGGTCTATGCCGCCGAACCTGCCGGCAAGCGTGCTGCACCCAGGCCCGATATGCGTGGACTGGATAACCAGATCCAGGACCTGAAAAAACAGGTGCTGGCCCTGAACCGGGATCTGTTTATTCTCGAAGAGGAACTGTTATTTCCGGCGACGACACAGATTGCTGTTTTTCTGTCTGTCGATGTGGGTGAATTTTTTAAACTCGACTCTGTACAACTGAAGATAGATGACAAGGTCGTCACCAGTTATTTGTATACCGACCGTGAGATCGATGCCCTGCATCGCGGTGGCGTACAGCGTTTACATGTCGGCAATCTGAAAACCGGCAAGCATCAGCTGGTTGCCACGTTTGTCGGCAAAGGCCCTCGCGGCCGTGAATACCGCCGGGGGGCTACGCTGACATTTGAGAAACAACTGGATGCCAAATACCTGGAGTTACAGATTGTCGATTCCGAATCCAGACGCCAGCCGGAATTCAAAGTCAAGGAATGGGAATAATTAACCTGGAAGGCAACCGATGAAGTCCTTGTTGTCAACCAGCCTCATCGTCTGCATTGCGGGCTTAATGCTGCCTCTGCAAGCAGGGGCAGTAAAACCCATACCTGAAAAAATTGTCTTGCGGGAAATACGTGATGTCGATTTTGGCAACACACTTTTTTATTTTTTCCAGCGCCAGTATTTTTCCGCGATCATTCATCTCACCGTTGCACAACAAAGAAAAACCATACCACACCATACCGATGACGCCGAGCTGTTGCTGGGGGGCATGTATCTTTCTTTTGGCATGCATCGTGAAGCCGGCAGAATTTTCAACCGGCTCATTACAGAAAAGGTTCCCCTGCGCATACGCAACCGCGCCTGGTTTTATCTGGCCAAGATCCGTTACCAGAGAACCCTGTACCCCGAAGCAGAACAGGCCATCGGCAAAATCGAGGGGGCACTTCCGGGGTTACAGGAGAATGAAAGACGTCTGTTATATGCAAAAATCCTGATGGCGCAAAAACGTTATGCCGAGGCAGATTCCTACCTGAGTGAAACCAACGATAAATCCATCTGGTCTGTATACATCCGTTATAACCTTGCAGTCTCGATGATCAAGCAAAACAATATTGAACGGGGGCGTGAATTACTCCAGTCAATCGGAAGACTCAAGGCACCGGGAAAGGAATTGCAGGCCATCCGTGACCAGGCCAACCTGGCGCTTGGTTACTCATACATTCTCGAAAAAAAACCCGCCCAGGCGATCGAGGATCTACGCAAGGTCCGGCTCAAGGGCCACTTGTCCAACAAGGCACTATTGGGCCTTGGCTGGGCCTATGATCAGCAAAAGGAATATCGAAAGGCGCTGCTTCCCTGGCTGGAGCTGAATAAACGTAACCCGCTTGATTCGGCCGTGCAGGAATCATTTCTTGCAACGGCATACGCACTGGGAAGATTGAATCAGGATTCCCGCGCCCTTGATCACTACCTGACAGCCATCGAAATCTATGAGGGTGAAGTCCGCCGGCTTGAAGACACCATTATCAATATCAGCAATGGTTCTTTCATCCAGCAAATCATGGCAATACAGTCACAGAACGAGATGGGCTGGTTCTGGGAAATGGAAAACGTACCCGTTACACCGGAGAGTCACTACCTGATCAACCTGCTGGCAAGTAATACCTTTCAGGAATCACTGAAAAACTATCGCGATCTGGTTCTACTCAGAAATAATCTTGACTCCTGGTCGAAAAATATTGAAGCATACAACACCATGCTGAACACACGAAGTACTGCCTACTCCGAACGCTTGCCTGTCATCCGGAAAAACACTGAACGCATCAAGAATGGCAACCTGAAAAAACAGCGCGACCTCTACGCCGGGGAATATAAACGTATCATTCTGACAGATGATCTGACTGCACTGGCAAACACCGTTGAAAAGCAGTATTTGTACAAGCTCGATAAAGTCGGCAAACTACTCGGCGAGCTGACGCCCCGTCACAACATGAAAGCGGCAGAGGATAAATACAGATTATTACGTGGTGTTATAAAATGGAATATTGCCAATGAATACGGGCCACGCACCTGGCAACTGAAAAAAGACCTGAAACAACTCGATGCGGCGCTGGAAATATATGAATCATACTCAAAAGGTATCTTGTCCGTTGAAAAAAATGCCCCGCTGCGATTTGAGGGGTACGGGTCTCGTATAGCTAACCTGCGAAAACATATCGATGCCCTGTTGAAGCAGGCCAATACCACGCTGACCAAACAGGAAAAACTGATTGAATCACTGGCTGTATATGAACTCAGACGGCAACAGGATCGGATCGACTCTTACCTGACACATGCGCAATTTTCGGTTGCACAAATCCAGGACAAGGCATCACATCCTGACAAGGAAGAACAGCCGTGAAGTGGCCTTGTTATATTTGCATGGCCCTGCTCGCTTCGGGTTGCTCATTTTTCCGGGATGACTACAAACCTGAACCGGCCACCATTGCCAGTATAGAAAACAAGCCGATCACCATTGAGAAAGGCGGTACGCTTGACTCAACACGTAAACAGGCCGTGCAGAGCTATCGTAAATTCCTCAATAGCGCACAGCAAAACCGCTACCATGCTGAAGCCATGCGTCGTATCGCCGACCTGGAACTGGAAGACCTGGAGGAAAGAGCGGCCCGGTATAGCGGTGGCGCAAATGAGAAATCAACCAGACCCGCTGACTACGAAAAAGTGGTTAAACTGTACACGTCGATGCTCGACAAACACCCCGACTACCCCGATAACGATGGCGTACTGTACCAGCTTGCCAGGGTTTATGAACAAAGCGGGGAAATAGAGAAGGCCCTGGGTGTATTTGATCGAATGATCGGCCAGTATCCCGGCTCAAAATACCTGGTTGAGGTCCAGTTTCGGAGGGGTGAAATACTCTTCGTACTACGCAAATATAAAAAGGCATACGCCGCCTATGCCGCTGTCCTGAAAGGCGGCAGGGAAACACCATTTTACCTGCGTGCATTATACAAACATGGCTGGTCGGAATTTAAACGAAGCCGGTTTGAAAATGCATTGACTTCATTTTTCAGGCTACTTGATATTAAATTTACCGACAAGGACACTGGCAAGATCGAGGAGGAAATAGCCTACCTCAGCCGCGGTGAAAAAGAGTTGATGCAGGATACCTTCCGCGTCATCAGCCTCAGTTTCTCCTACCTTGATGGTGCTCGCAGCATTGGCGAGTTCTTCAAGTCTTATGGACATCGGCCTTATGAATACCAGGTCTACAGAAACCTCGGCAACCTGTATATGAAACAGGAACGTATACGTGATGCCGCCGACACCTATAATGCCTTTGTACGCATTCAGCCGGGGCACCGTCTTGCGCCGGATTTCCAGTCTGAGGTTATCAATGCCTACAAAAAAGGCGGCTTCCTGTCACTGACTCTGAAGGCCAAGGAAGAGTTTGCCGAACGATACAATAAAAACAGTCGCTACTGGCAGGTACAATCCGACAAGGACAAGGAACGCATCGCCAGGTTATTGAGGACACACCTGGAGGACCTGGCCAGGTATTATCATGCCCAGGCACAAAAACAGAAAAAATCTGCTTTATACCAGCATGCCGCCCGTTGGTACCGTCTGTTTGTGGACTCGTTCCCGAAGGATCCGAAAACACCTCTGATGAATTTCCTGCTGGCAGAACTATTGTTTGAATCCGGTGATTACCTGACGGCGGCCAACGAGTATGAAAAGACTGCGTATCATTACGGCACGCACCCCGGGCAGGTGGAAGCCGCCTATGCCTCCCTGTTGGCAATGAAAAATTATGAGAAAAAACCGGGTAAAAGCAACCGTGAACGCTTCCATACACGTACTATCGAAGCCGGCATACGCTTTGCTGACACCTTCCCGACAGACAAAAATGTAGCCGGTGTACTGACATCGGTAGCCGAAGACCTGTTCAGAAGAAAACAACTGGATCGGGCCGAGAAAATTGCACGCCGTGTGATTGATATGCAACCACCGGTGAAAAAGAATTTACGCCGTACAGCCTGGACTGTGATAGCGCACAGCCAGTTTGAAAACAGACAATACGCACAGGCAGAACAGGGCTATATACAGGTTCTGCGCCTGACATCCCGTAAGGAAAAAAAATATGCGCAGGTACACGAGCGCCTGATTGCCACGATCTACAAGCAGGGTGAACAGAGCCGTGATAACAACAATTACCGCGAAGCCGTTAGACACTTTATGCGCCTTGGTGTGGTGTCACCCAGGTCCAAGGTCAGGCCCATGGCTGAATATGATGCGGCCATCAGCCTGATTATTCTGAAAGACTGGAAACAGGCAGCCCGGGTACTGGAGAATTTCCGACGTCGATATCCAAAACACACTCTGGCAAAAACTATTCCAGGCAAACTGGCACTGGTTTACCTTAACAGCAAACAGCACGGCAGGGCCGCAGCGGAGATGGAACGTATTGCCAATAGCAGCAAGAATCCGAAAATCGCCAGGGAATCACGCTGGCAGGCCGCCGAACTTTATGAAAAAGCCGACAACACTGCCAGGGCCATCAGTGCCTACATCAATTATTACAAAAAATTTCCGAGGCCATTTGAAAGGGCCATGGAGGCAAGAAACCATATTGCCGGGATATACAAAAAAACGGGCAAACGCAAAAAATATAAAAACTGGTTGCATAATATCGTATTAAATGAAAAAAAAGGTGGCCGTCAGCGTACTGCCAGAACACGCTACCTCGGTGCCAGTGCTGCCTATATCCTGGCTGAACCAAAATATACAGCCTTCAAAAGAATACGTCTGACCGTGCCATTGAGGCGCAGCCTGAAACGTAAAAAGAAAAGTATGAAAAAGGCCCTTAAGGCTTATGAGAACATTGCCAGATACAAGGTTTCAGCATTTACCACTGCGGCCACCTACCGTATTGGAGAAATCTATAACCAGTTCAGCAAGGATCTGATTAAATCACAACGCCCGCGAAAACTGAAAAAAGATGAACTGGAACAATACGAAATTCTGCTTGAAGAACAGGCCTTCCCGTTTGAGGAAAAGGCCATCAAGATACATGATACCAATGCCAGCCGCACCGTACAGGGCATTTATGACAAATGGGTTAAAAAGAGTATCAAGGTGCTGGGCAAACTGAACCCCAACCAGTACCTGAAACAGGAACGAAGCGAGGCATCCAGTCATGACATACGGTAGACTGATAACATACCTCCTGGTGACTGTCATGCTGATAATTCAGGGTTGCAGCACGGGGCCGATTGCCAGGGTCTCTGAAAAATCAGACTCGGCGACAGATAAAGGTAAGACCGCAACCAGCAAGGTAGACCCGCGTGCACAGGCCGTCTTTAAACGGGCCCTGCATGCCATTGATCAGAGCAACGATGAACAGGCCATCAACATCCTGACCGATATGGCCAGGGCCTACCCTGACTTGTCCGGTAGCCATACCAACCTGGGATTGATTTATTTCAGGACGGGGGATATGCAAAAGGCCGAGGCGGCCTTCCGGCAGGCCATCAGGGTCAATCCCGGTAATGCCGTTGCCTATAATCATCTGGGTATTCTGTACCGCATGGCCGGCCGATTTTCCGAGGCAGAAAATGCCTACCTCAGTGCGATACAGAACAAGCCGGATTATGCCAATGCCCACCTGAATCTGGGTATTTTGTACGATGTTTATTTACGCAGGTTAGATGTTGCCTTACGCCATTATAAAACATTTCAGTCCCTTCAGTCTGAAAAGGACATGACGGTAAAAAACTGGATCATCGGCCTTAAGCGTCGCGCCAGAAGGTCGAAATAATGGAAGAGGTTTGCTCATGAATAAATCAACTGTCATATTACTGGCCCTGTTAATGTCTTTACCGGTACGGGCAGAGGACCGTGTTGACCTTGAAGGGACATCCATCATCGGTAACCGTGAACTGCCCAAAATCCTGTATATCGCACCGTGGAAAAAACCCTATATGAGTGAGTTGGGCAGGCCGGTCAATTCACTGATTAATGAAGCCCTGGCACCGATCGAACGGGATGTGATGAACCGGACTATCCGCTATCATGAGCAGCTGATGGCGGAACAAAAACAGGCAAAATCAACAAAATAGACAATAAATTTACCCATTCTGATAAACCGTTATCAGAACACGGTATTACAAGTTTCTACAATACACTGAGTAAGATGAACCCGGGCTGAAACCTGGATCAAAGCTAAGGAGAACATTATGGATACCTATAGTGCAACAGTCAGTTTCTTTCAGGACGGAGGCATATTCATGTACCCCATCCTGATTGTATTCGCCCTTGGGATCGCTATTGCCATCGAACGTTACATCTACCTGACCATGGCCAAAACCACCAACAAAATGGTCTGGAAACAGATCATGCCGATGATCAAGGCAGGTCGCTTCGACCAGGCCAATACCATTATCAACAAATCCAGATCGGCCATATGCAAGATACTGTCCTACGGTATGGACCGCATCAAGATAGCGCGCCGACGTGATGACCTTGAAACGGCACTGGAAGAGGGCCTGATGGAGGTCATTCCCAGGCTGGAAAAACGTACCCACTACCTGGCCACACTGGCCAACATTGCCACGTTGCTTGGCCTGCTGGGCACCATCATGGGTTTGATCGCCGCTTTTACTGCGGTATCCAATGCCGACCCTGCTGACAAGGCCAGCCTGCTGTCATCCAGTATCTCGGTTGCGATGAACACCACCGCATTTGGTCTGATGTCGGCCATCCCGATGTTGCTGGTCTATACAATCCTGCAGACCAAGACCACCGAAGTGGTCGATAGCCTGGAAATGGCATCGGTTAAATTCATGAATGCCGTGCAGGAAGTCAAGGAAAGGGCCGACAAGAAATAATGAACAGATATAACCGTTACCGGGACAACACCCCGCCGGAATTGAATATTACGGCCTTTATGAACCTGATGGTTATCCTGGTTCCGTTCCTGCTGATTACAGCGGTGTTCTCACGCATTACTATCCTGCAACTGAACCTGCCGGAAGGCAGCAACCCCGCAATGAACAACCTGAAAAAAGAGATGCACCTGGAGATACTTATCCGTGACGACTACCTCGATGTCAGCACACGTGAGGCCGGCAGGATACGCTGCATCAAGGCCAGTGAAGGTGGCTATGATTACAAGGCATTATCCGAACTGATACAGCAGATCAAACTGCGTATTCCCGACAAGAAAAATATTACCCTGCTCTCGGAAGCCAATACTACCTATGACGTGCTGGTCCATATCATGGACTCCGTCCGATCTGTTAAACAAACACATGTTCTGTCGGTCGTCGACGCCGAGCTGTTTCCGAATATTGCCATTGGTGATGCCCCTCCCCTGAACCCGGCCCGGAAAAAGGCAGGCTGCCACCCATGAAAATGTCCCGTCGCGCAAGACGCATGTCGCGTCATCACAAGCGTAAAAAGGGAACCATGGGTTTTAACATGGTTTCATTGATGGATATATTCACGATACTGGTGTTCTTCCTGCTGGTCAGCTCATCAGACGTAGAAGAATTACAGAACAACAAGAGTATCAGGCTGCCTGAATCGACTGCCGAGAAGAAACCGAAAGAAACACTGGTTATCATGGTCAACAGCGAAGATATTATCGTCAAGGGCCGCAAGGTCGCGTCGGTTGGTAATGTCATCAATAACTCTCTGCCGATTATTCCACTGCTGAAACAGGAACTGGAATATCAGGCCAGCAAGTCTATCCAGTCCAACCCCGGCCAGAAATTTGCAGGTGAAGTCACCATCATGGGTGACCGGGAAATCCCCTACCGTTTGTTAAAGAAAATAATGGTGACCTGTGCCAAATCCAGTTACACCAAGCTGTCTCTGGCGGTGAACCAGGCAGGTTCAGGGAAGGATGGTAAATGAACCTGGCACTGGATAGGGCAGTCGAATTACCCTGGACTCTCTACCCGGAAGAGAGTCAACGCTTCCGTAAAATTCTGCTTGTCATCTTGGCCATCACCACGATCTTAGCGATACTGGTTCCGTTTTTAACGGTCGAAAAACCGGATAGAAAAAAGGCAGAGGAACTGCCGCCCCGTTTTGCCAAGCTGATCCTGGAAAAGAAAACACCGCCGCCCCCTCCTCCAGTCAAGGTTGTGAAGAAAAAACCGGTGAAAAAGAAAGTCGTCAAAAAGAAAAAGACGATGCCGAGGAAGAAAAAGATCGCCAGGAAAAAACCCCGGCCCGTCGATCCTGACCGCGCGCGCAAGGTTGCCGAAAAAGCCGGTCTGCTTGCCTTCCAGGATGATCTCGCCGACCTGCGAACCAGCATATCCGATGAGGTACTGAAAAACAGGAACCTGCAAAAGGGCGGCAATGAGGCCAGAAAAACGACGCGCAATATCATTACTGCCAATGCAACGTCCGGCAGTGGTGGCATCAACACCTCACGCCTCAGTCGTGATACCGGTGGCAGCAACCTCGCCAGCCGTAGTGTGACACGGGTCAAAAGCAAACTGAAAAGAAGTTCGTCTCGCGTCAAACGATCCGGTGGCAGCCGCAAGGCCTCCCGTTCAATCGAGAATTTGCAACTGGTATTCGACAAAAACAAGGGCGCAATCTATACCATCTACAACCGCGCATTACGCAGGGACCCGTCACTACAAGGCAAGGTCGTACTGAAACTTACCATTGCACCCTCCGGCAGGGTAACCCAATGCACCATCGTATCCAGTGAATTAAACAACCCGAAACTGGAACGAAAACTGGTTGCCCGTGTAAAACTGTTCCGCTTCGGCAAGAAAAAAGTCGATGTCATGGTCACAACCTACCCGATCGAATTTTTACCCTCCTGAACAATCAATAACAGGGGTCAGGGAGGCATGGTACTTTCTTAAGCCGCATACCACTTTCATCCCGGCGCGGGATCAAGACTTGCCCGGTATTATCATTTCCGGATTCCGGCCTGTACCGGATGAATGAGATGGAGAAATGGGAAGGTAACGCTTTGCTAAGTACCATTCGGGCCAGAGAACAATTCCCGCCAATATTAATAATAATTGTTCTCTGGCCCCTGTTTTCCCGTTTTCTTATCTTAGTGAACGATCCATTGTCTTCTCAAACTGAGCTTGCTTGACTGCCATCACGGCCTGGCCCTTTGCCTTGTTGGCCAACTTGATCGCTTTGGCATTTTTACCTTTTTTAGCAGCGGCCCTGGCCTTTTTGATAAACTTGCCTGTATCCCTCCACTCAAAACCCGAAGCCTTTGCCTTTTTGTTGGCAGCCCTGGCCGCCGAGATGGCCTGTAACGCCGCTGACGAAGCTCCCGACTTTTTCGGTGATTCTGTGGCACACCCTACTATCAATCCTCCCGACAGCAGCAACACTGCAGAGCCTCTCAATAATTTTTTTAAATTCATATACTACTCCTCTCTTTAGTATTCTACTTTAAATAATGGTCATTTCCTGAGTGACTGCTCAGCGTCATTCTCGTAAATTCAAACCAACAAACAGATTGCTTGCTCTTATTGTCACTGGCAAGTCTCGATCAAGGTTAAACCCTGACCAGAAAATAATCCAGATAAAAAACTTAAAATTAGAAACTTCTTTTATTATAAAATTAAGATATGCTTGTGGATTACTGTATAGTAAGCTGCCGAATAAGGGGATACATACATGGAAGCGTGTATACCATTCCACCATAAGAAAAGCTGTCACGGGGTTAAGGAATGGGCTGTGACGTCCTTTAAAGGGGCCCTGACTCCCTTTAGTTGTTATGGTCACGTATCGTATACGAACACTGTCAGGGGCCATTTGATAGTATACTCAGACTATCCGGTACAAGGGGACGGGTTTATGGCATGGCATCGGCATATCCGGAGTTAACATATCAGTGAAAAAGAAATTACGAACCTTGTTCTCTCCAATCCTGAGTATCTTCGAGTCCGGCTCTGATCCTTTTGTCTATAAATCTTCGCATCGAACTATTCTGATTTTTATGGGCTGCCTGTTTTCCGGTCTGGCTACACTGGTATTTTTCTTTGCACAAGGGGAAGATGCCGGTTATCTGTTACCGGTGTTGATATTTGGCGGTGGTGGCATAATGTGCTTACTGATCGGGCTTATCGGGTCAAATCGGGCTGTGGCAAAAATCTGGGGTTCTCGCTGATGATAAGATTATCTGAAGAAATAAAACAGATCACTGCAGTCCCGTTATAATAAATAGACTTGAAACGTAAACGGCAAAACCATTTTGAGCTAAACAGGGCATTGCGGACATGAAACCGGCATAGCCAGATCAAGACACGCAAAAGATGCCATCCCTGGCCGCTCGGCTGCCACATCCCTGCGGCAGACGGTCTTTATCTGGCTATGCCGGTTGCATGTCCTCACATCGATGCTCGCTTCAAAAGTTAACGGGATATTAGCAGTGAGAACAGGTACAAAGACAGACAATATACATACTATAAAACAGGCCAATGATCATGAAAAACCACAGCCTCTTTTCGTTCGGTAACTGGTTCAAACCACTCTTCCAGCTCGACAGGTTACTAAACCCCTACGCGGATGTAATTACAACTGACATCAACGGAAAAAATATTGAGGTCAGCTTGACAAAACGTGCCACCGTGGCACTTTCCAGGCTATCTCAACCACTGGTCGTTGAAATGCAATTGTATTTTTCCTGTGTGGTAAAAAAACGTGTGCTGTTCCATACCACACCGACCGATTTTTCCTCGACACAGGTTAATGACAATCTCAGTATCGCATTTCGACCTGTGCAGGCGAGTTCCTGTGACCCCGAGGAGTTTGTCCGGAACTTTCCGGCCAAAACGCAATTTGACTCACCTGCCGCAATAAAGATGCGCCCGCGAAGCCTGCAGATAGACTACAAAGAAAATCACTGGGCCGGTGAGTACTCGGTTTAACCGCAGCAAGACATAAGAGCATAAAGTAATAAAGGGGTAATAGATTAAGGGGCCGACTTTAAGGGCTCTGCTACTCGTATAATTGAAAGAAGCCAGTCAATCATTCATAATGATTATATCGTAACAATTAACAATACCTAACCCACAGTAACTATTGGTGCCTTTATACCGCATACACCATAGGTTAGCAGTGCATATGTGTTAGAGAAGCTTTCAATTCGAAATTCAAATGTATCACCATTAACATCAATCAGAGCATCCTGTGCATCGATAACAGGACCACGTTTATTTCTGCTGGCATGTCTCTCTAATAAAGAAAATACCTCGTCAGGATTAATATTTTTAAATTGATCCTGGAAACGTACAGATCGCATAAAATATTGAATATTACCATCCTCACTTTGACCTATTTCGGGATGATGGGGATGCACAGATATCATACCAAATACCGCCCTATCAGGTTCGCGTTCTTCCACTATTCTCCATAAAGTTGATGTAATAGTATTACTATAACGTGTTGCCAAATTCTTGATGGATTTGAAGTTCATCTCTAAATCACGCGCTTCTTTTCCGAATTTATTACCCAAGAATAGCAGTCTTCCTGCGCCGTAATTTGCTTCTGCTTCCACAATCGCATCACAAGTAGGACTAAGAGTAGTCCGATTATCACCAAAAAGAAAATCTTCATGCCACGGTATTATACCGTGTGAAATCTCATGCCCTTCTATCCAGCGATGTTTCCGCTTAGGAACGTCCCTATCAATTAGTATACGTTTACTATCTGGAACCCAGAGTGCAGATAAATTAGCTTTTTTGATCACATCAATAATGAGGCCTGGTCGGGCTAAAAGTTGTTTGCCGGCCACCAATAACCTGTGTTTTATTTCATGTAAATTTCCTGAATCAGATTTACTGTAATATTCAAGATCTAGCCGTAATAATTCTCTAACATGTGCTAGAGATAAAGGTGGTTCAGGGTTACCGAGATCCTGAAGAATTCGGTCAACATGAGCATTTATATCTCTCGTTTCCAGTTCACCGACAAATTCACTAGCCATGGAATCTAGCCCTTATTTAAGAATTTCACATATTCATTAAGAATTTGTTGCTCGTCTTTGTTAAGTGATGATACCCCATCTGATTTCGCCGCAAACTGAAGTGTCTCTTCCTCAAGCTCTTCATCTAAGGTTTGTGATGCACCAGATATTTTCATCATTTTTTGGACTTTTATTCCGAAAAAATTTGCTAACTGATACACGGTTCGTGGTTTTGTTATGTGATGTGGATCGCTTTCAATTAAAAGTAATTCATCTTTATGTATATACGCAGCCTCAGCAAGTACATCCACCGTTAATTCATTTGTTAATCGCAAGTTCCGGATGAATATTCCAAATGCATGTTTCAAACGTACAATACGCTCTTCATCAAATTCTTCGATCAATTCTCTAGGCAAAAACATGCCCAGATTTTCCAGCAACATCGCAGGGATGCCTGCTTCACATTCTATCTCAGAGGTTGTCTCAATTTTATTACGGAGCCAACCCGGTGTGATATGCATTTCCATCAGTGCCTCCTTCTTCCTAAGTTGTAATATACGTTCGTGCTTGAATAGCTGTCATTTCAAAATACCGTAAGCTTTGAGGATAAGAAAGATCAATGCCAAGGTCTGTCATCCCACACTCGTCCCCGTACCATGTTTCTGATTGAGGAATCGCATGCAGACCAATGCGCCCTTCAAAACCTTGTTCGATACTGTAGTTAATAGCTGTACCCAGTAACAAGGGACCAATACCTTTGTAAAGCCGCAGTTCTGAGAAGCCAGGTCGATTCAATGGTGCAATGGCAAGAAAGTCTATATATATCAAGTGTTGATTAATCTGAGATGGTTCCTTTGCAAATGCAATAGAACGGACGAACATCATTCCTTGAGTCACACCATTGCATTCTACTGAGAACGAATCATAATCTATTCGACCATCTCTCTCCTTCCATTTATCACGCCATTTCCAATGTGCATCCTGTACATTTGCTGAGATAGCATCCTCGTGCTCAGCGAGAGTTGATAGTCGCTTTTTCAGTAATGGAAGCCATTTGGTTTCAAAGTCCTCGACATTCTGTTCGTCGATTGGAGTATAAAGTTCAGCGTCCTCATACTCACCGGTGTGACAGTTTCTCAGCGGAAATATGCCAAGAAGTTCTTTCACAGAACAATAAGCTCTGCTTTTTCATTTTTCTCAGAATCTTCAACGAACAGTTTTTCTCCTCGCTCAAGACGCTCGGTCACAGACTGATATAGGCGTAGTGACTGGCGTACCAACCCCGTCTTAGAAAGGCCTTTCTCCGATGCCAATCTATCTAAGACATCCATCTCTTGTGCAGTCAAATTTAATGTCATCGTACGTTTTGTAGTCATAAATATCTCCCCTCTATAGTATGGAATTATAGTTAATATCGGCCAAATAATCAATTAATAAAGGCTATATTAAATATAATAATTAGCTATTATTCAGCTAGTATTTAGCTTTATTTGATGCTATGCTTGTATTTGCCTCACTAGATTGATGCAGTGAATACACTAATGATTAAATAAAGGAACTAAGATGAACGATGATAAACCATACAAAATTAAGGTAGATAACGCTCCATATAATTGGGAGGAAGCCAGTATTAAAGAAGGTGATATAAGAGATCTTGCTGGCATCCCTGAAAATGCACAAATCTTCCAGAAAATTCCTGGGCAACCAGACAAACAAATTATGCCCGGTATTCCTGTGGATCTCACTGGGCCAGGCCCTGAAAGGTTCTGTAGTGCTGTCGTTGGATCACAGGCGGGATAATAATGCCTTTACTTCACGATGAAGATTACAGGTTGTTGGCTGAAAGGGTGCTTGAGTACGAAGAAGATCAATCAAAACGATTTCTAGTACTCAAGAACTACCCCTTGCCAGTCAATCTTTACAATGTGGAATTTTGTGATGTTCTGATATTCATACCACCCAACTACAACTCATGTGGTAATGATATGTTTTGGACGTACCCTATGCTTACAAGACTAGTAGTTCGTTTCTCAAAAAACATTACAAATCAAGCAAGTTCCAGATCGAATTTTTTCCATCGAAAGGGAATAGGCGACTCGTTAATTTCAACAATTCCTTTGAGTATCCGTTCCCTTAATTCATCCTTGGAGGCAACACGGATATGGCGCAGGAATGTTCGAGCCATCTTTGAAAATGCGCATTCAACCAAATTGAGCCAGGAACCATGCTTGGGCGTATGTATATATTCAAATCTTCCCGGGCGCGTAGCCAGGTAAGCCATGGTTTCCTTTGAAATATGTGCAGAGTGATTGTCCAGCACTACGCGAATGATCGCCTCCCCCGGATAGTGTGCGTCTAGACGCTTGAGCAGATCAATAAACTCACGACTACGATGTCTTGGCTCGACGTTGGCAATAATTTCCCCTGAATGCAAATCAAGGGCAGCAAGAATGGATAAAGTTCCGTGGCGGACATACTCATAATCTCGTGCAACGGACGATTCCCTCCCGGGAACCGGTGGAAGATCGGGTGCTGTCAATCCGATAGCTTGTATACCCGGTTTTTCATCAACACTGACGCTATAGATAGGTGTTGGCCTGGCATCGTCGGTAGCGCCCGCTGGAAACAATGAAACATCCTGATAGACCATAAGCACTTCTCGCATCTTTCGCTCGAACTCGGGATCGCGTCTTTCAAGGTAATAACGGATCCGGTGGGGCTTGATGTCGTGTTCGTTCAAAATTCTCCAGATCGTTGTTTTTACCGCTTGAGCCAAACGCGGAAAACCGGCATTCACTGCATGGCTTGATACGTAACGAGCAAGCGCAGACAAGGTCCACAACTCTGACGCAAGACCATGATCCTTGGGTTTTGTACAGGCCAGGCTAACAACCCAAGCTTTGGCGTCATCCAGGATTTCCGGTTCCCTGGGGCTATGGAAGGCGTCTTTCAGGCCCGCCTGAACACCAGCGGCGAGCGCTTTATCAATGCATTTGTAAATGGCTGGTCTGCTAACGCCTACCTGCCGTTGAATATCGCTGATCGCAACTCCACTGGCGTAACGAAGCAACACCTTGGCGCGCTCCACTTCCCGCGAAGGGGCAGTCCTTGAGCCAGCGAGCTTCGTCAGTTTTTCCTGGTTTTCATCGGATAGCATGAGTGGAGCGCGTCCTGTTTTACGTGTCATGAGAACCTCCTTTACAGATGATGAGAGGTATCATAACAGGCAATGATTATTTGTAAATGTTTTATTGGAACGAACTACTAG
>VAPH01050906.1_pt1 | contig 33361 bp, 23 predicted proteins | sample 3393861 | NCBI WGS metagenome assembly VAPH01 (sample SAMN08290439, study PRJNA428436) | hydrothermal vent metagenome | isolation source: Deep-sea hydrothermal vent chimney | place: Atlantic Ocean: South-mid Altantic Ridge | reverse complement strand
GAATAATACTATTATCTTTATATCTCATGTCGCTTGATCCTTGCGAAAATGTTTCTTCCTACGCGTTAGCGTATTTGTTCAACAGTTTATTTGGCAGAAAGGTGTTATCCTGATTTAGGTAGACATCTGCCTATTTCATTTTGTATTTTTGTTTAATTTCGATCATAATCCTAACAAGAATATTAAATTTAGCTACTTTTATTTGCTATGGATGGCTGTTATGACTGAAGAAAGTATTGCCCGTTTCTGGGATAAATATATCGAAAAAACAATGTCTAATGGTGTGCCAGTGACTGCACAGTGTTGGTATGTCAAGAGGGTTGAGCGCTATATCAGGTACTATCGGAATATAAAACTGTGTGATCATTCTGCCGGGATGCTGGCGTCATATCTGGATGACATAGGCAGAAAGGACTGGCTGAAAGACTGGCAATTGAGTCAGGTTGTTGACGCACTTCGCATATTATTTGCTGACATTGTTAAACCAGGTTGGATAGATGATTTTGCCTGGGGAAAATATATAGATGCCTATGAGGTAAAACCGGCGAGCAGACCAGATGTTGAGGAGAGTCGTATTCCGCTCGTAATTGACTCTGACAGTAATTTGCCCAGGGTGCATGGCCTTGATTACGCGGACGGTTTATTAAAGAAGGTGTATGACAAGTGGCCTGATTGTGTTTCCAGGCTGGTATTGGTTATTCGTGTGAAGCATTATTCGATTCGAACCGAGCAGGTTTATGTCAACTGGTTCTGCCGTTTCGTGGCATTTCATGATTTTAAGGATCCTTCTGTTCTACCTTCGAGCGCGATCGCGCGCTTTCTTGAGTATCTGGTGGTCAATCGCAATGTTGCTTCCAGCACACAGGGGCAGGCATTGAACGCGTTGATTTTCTTTTATCGACACGTCATGAATATGGAAAATATAGATGTTGGTGATTTTTCGCATTCGAAGCGACCGCGCCGCCTGCCTGTCGTTTTGACCAGGGATGAAGTGGGATCACTTTTGATTAAAATAGACAATCCGGTTTATCGGTTGATGGCAAATTTATTATATGGTTGTGGTATGCGTTTGATGGAATGCGTGCGTCTACGTATACAGGATGTGGATTTTGGCTATCATCAAATTCTGATTCGAAATGCGAAAGGCAACAAAGACCGGGTTGTGCCTTTGCCGGAAATGCTGGTCGACCGGTTAAAGCAGCAAATCAAGCATGCGGGCGTGGTGCATGCGGCTGATCTGGAGGCCGGTTTTGGTGAGGTCTATTTGCCGCATGCATTGGCGCGAAAGTATCCCAATGCACCACGAGAATTACTTTGGCAATATGTGTTCCCGGCCAGCCGTATTTCATCAGACCCGCGGAGTGGCAAGGTCAGGCGTCACCATATCCATGAAAACGGGTTGCAGAAACAGGTACGGAATGCAGCACAGCGGGCGGGTTTAATGAAGCGAATCACCTGCCATACCATGCGCCATTCATTTGCTACTCATTTGCTCGAGGCCGGGTATGATATCCGGACGGTTCAGGAATTACTGGGCCATGCAGATGTGTCAACGACCATGATCTATACCCATGTATTGAACAAACCCGGCGTGAGTGTGACCAGTCCGCTGGATATTTTGAGCAAAATACAGATAAAGGAAGATTCACCGGGTTATTCACAGTAAACAGTATCAGAATATTTGTTTATTGATGATGCGCTGATTTGCGCGGTGGCATCTGATAAAATAATCCGATGGATGTTTCACATATTCTTGATGACCTGAATGAGGCCCAGCGCGAGGCGGTAACGGCCAAAAATCGTTCACTGCTGGTACTGGCCGGTGCCGGCAGTGGCAAGACGCGTGTTCTGGTGCACCGTATTGCCTGGATGGTTGCCGTTGAAGGCGTTTCGCCTTACGGTGTACTGGCCGTGACCTTTACCAACAAGGCGGCAGCCGAGATGCGCGGTCGCCTCGAAAAAATGCTGGATATTTCAGTCGGCGGGATGTGGGTCGGCACCTTCCACGGGCTTGCCCACCGGCTGTTGCGTATCCACTGGCAGGATGTCAACCTCCCGCAGAGCTTTCAGATACTGGATTCAGACGACCAGTACCGGATGATACGTCGCGTACTGAAATCACTGGATGTCGACGAGCAACGCTGGCCGCCACGACAGGTGCAATGGTTTATCAATGCCAGGAAGGATGATGGCCTGAGGCCGCAGCATCTTGATGCCGGGCATGACCCTTTCCAGGAAAGGATGATCGAGTTCTACCGGGTATACGAGGATACCTGCCAGCGTGCCGGGCTGGTGGACTTTGCGGAGTTGTTGTTACGGGCACATGAGTTGTTACTGAACCGTCACGATGTACTGGAACACTACCAGCAGCGTTTCGGCAGTATTCTTGTAGATGAGTTTCAGGATACCAATACCATTCAATATGCCTGGATACGGCTATTGGCAGGGCAAAAAGGCAATGTCTTTATAGTCGGTGATGATGACCAGTCGATCTATGGCTGGCGTGGGGCAAAGATAGAAAACATTCATCAGTTCTCGGTGGATTTTCCAGGTACACAAGTCATCAGGCTGGAACAGAATTACCGTTCCACAGGTAATATCCTCTCGGCAGCCAATGCATTGATATCTCACAATACCGACAGGCTGGGTAAGGAGCTGTGGACAGCCGATGATGAAGGAGAACCGATAAGACTGTATGCGGCCTTCAATGAAACCGACGAGGCCCGCTATGTTATCGACAGGATTCGTGACTGGATAGATCAGGGCAATGCCAGGCGAGAGACGGCAATTTTGTATCGCTCAAATGCACAGTCCCGTGTTTTTGAAGAAAACCTGATGATGCATGGTATCCCCTATCGCGTTTATGGCGGGCTACGATTTTTCGAACGTGCCGAAATAAGGGACGCATTGGCCTACCTGCGCATGATTGAAAGCCGGATTGATGATGCCGCGCTGGAAAGAATTATTAATACACCGACACGCGGTATAGGTGCCCGCAGTATCGCTGCCGTTCGTGATATTGCCCGTGTACGTGGTTTGCCAATGTGGGATGCCATCTCCTGTGTTATTGCAGAGAAAGGGCTGGCAGCGAGGGCGCTTGGTGCATTGGAAAAATTTCAGGCGATTATCAATACACTTGCAGAAGACAGCAGGGGCCTGGCGATGTACGAACAGGTTAGTCTGATGGTTGAACAGTGTGGCCTGGTTGAGTATTACCGCAATAAGGAAAAGGGCGAAAAGGGCGAAGCACGTGTGGAAAATCTGGAGGAACTGGTATCTGCAGCTCGAAATTATGAGCGTAGTGAGGATGATCAGGAAATGACACCGCTGGCCGCATTTCTTTCTCATGCCGCACTCGAGGCAGGAGAAGGCCAGGCAGACCCATGGGAGGATTGCGTGCAGCTAATGACATTGCATTCGGCCAAGGGCCTTGAGTTTCCGATGGTTTTCCTGTGCGGCGTGGAGGAAGGCCTGTTCCCGCACCAGCGATCAATCAAGGAGCCGGGCCGCCTTGAAGAAGAAAGGCGGCTTTGTTATGTTGGCATGACGCGCGCCGAGCAGCAATTATTCATCAGCTATGCCGAGCAACGCAGGATATACGGCTCAGACATGTATCCGGTACCGTCACGCTTTATTGGCGAGATTCCATCCGGGTTGATTGAAGAGGTACGCCCCGTTGTCAATGCCGCAAAGGCAATGAGTATAAACAGCTCACTGGATGAATCGCCCGATGGTATGAGGCTCGGCCAACGTGTAGTGCATGCCAGGTTTGGTGAAGGGGTAGTGCTGAATTATGAAGGACAGGGAGGCGGCGCACGTGTCCAGGTTAATTTTGACCTTGAAGGCAGCAAATGGCTGGTGCTGGCGTATGCCAATTTACAATTGATTTAAGGCTCCATTATCGAGTAATGGATTGTTGCAGGCTGACCGCTTCCCTGACATGATCCAGTTCCTGTACCGGGTGTCCCAGATGATGCCCCTGGACAAAATCGACACCCAGTTCTGCCAGTGTTTCGAGAGTTTTTTCATTCTCCACGCACTCGGCGACGGTACCCTTGCCCAGAATATGTGCGATATTGTTTATTGACTCCACCATGGCGCGGTCGACCGGGTTTGATGCGACACCGTGTATGACGGCACCCGCTATTTTGATGGTATCGACAGGCAAGTCTTTAAGATACCCCAGTGAGCACAGACCTGCGCCGAAATTATCAAGCGTGCAGAAACAACCCAGTTCCTTTATTTGGGTTATCAGGGCTACCGCCGCGGTATAGTTTGTAATAATGGCAGTTTCCGATATTTCAAAGGCCAGATATTCAGCGGGTACATCGGCCTCACTGAGCCGTTGATGAATATTGTTGACCAGGCCCGGATAGTCAACTGCCCGATCTGACAGGTTAATACTGAAGTGTGCATGCACCCCTTGCCGATGCAGCTTGCCTAAACATTCAATCACTGCACCTATCATCCAGTTGTCCAGGCTGTGTACCAGGCCAAACCGTTCTGCGGCGGGCATGAATCCACCGGGCAGGATGATCTGCCCGTCATCGGTTGGCATGCGTAACAATATTTCATGTGCCGCTGTTTCCCCTGTTCCGGTATTGACGATAGGCTGATAGGCAAGAATAAAGCGGTCATTTTCTATCATGTCCTTGACCCGTGCGGCCCAGCCCATGTCTTCTGCCATGCCCTCTTCATCATGGTCTTCCGGTCTGTAGATGTTGACACAATTCCGGCCACGTGTTTTTGCGATGTTACAGGCCAGGTCTGCCTGGGACATGGCCTCTTCAGATGTTTTTATATCTTCGCCCAGTAATGTTGCACCGATACTGCATGAAATGTTGAATCCCTTGCCATTATCATGGAAGTGGTATTCATCAAAATGTTTCCTGAAATTTTCTGCAACGATTTCCAGGTTGCCGGCCTCAATGTTATAGAGTAATAATGTGAATTCATCACCGCCAAACCGGGCCAGAAGATCACCCTCACGTGCATGGTAGGACAACAGTTTGCTGATTTCGATCAGCAGTCTGTCACCGGCGGCATGGCCGAGTGTATCATTGATGTATTTGAACTGGTCGAGATCGATATACAACAGCCCGGCCGTTTCTGCACTGCGCGCAACGCGTGCAATGACCCTTTCCAGCTCCTGCTGGAAAAAGCGACGGTTATAGAGGCCGGTCAGGGCGTCGTGCTCTGCCTGGTAACTCAGTTGGCGTTGATACTCCTTGGTGACCGTGATGTCGCGTGCAGTGCCGGTTATGCGGATAATGTTTCCATCTGTATCGGTTTGTGCCCGCGCATTCAGGCTGAGAGTGATTTCCTTGCCGCGCCGGTCAAGGTGAACCGTTTCAAACTGGTAGAGGTCATGACCTTCGTAAATATTTGCAAAGGCCTGTTGCTCCTGTTCTGCATAATCAGGATGACGGAAATTACTGACCGGCAGGCCGACCATCTCATCCGGCTTGTAGCCATAGAGACCTGCCGACGCATTATTAAGAAAAGACCAGTTGCCATTGGTGTCCATACTCCACACGAGATCGTGCGCCGTTTCGACCAGATCGCTGTACAATGTTTTTGCCTTTTGTATTTTTTCAAAAGCAGCCTCGGTTTCAGTCAGGTCATTGACCAGATAAATAAATTCGGGTTTGCCGGCGTGGATAACACCACTGACACAGACCGCGACCGGTATCGCACACCCGTCACGTTTGATCCCGCTGACCTTGTATCGCCCTGACAGGTGTTTGGGAGAACCATCTTTTTCAAGCATGCCATTAATGAGCCATGACAGTGGCTTGCCGCGTACCTCCTGACTGCTGTAGTTGAACAGGTTCTGGGCGGCAAGATTGAATGTGTCGATCAGTCCATTCTCATTGGTTACGATAATGCCTTCTGCCGCATTATCAATAATGGCGTGGATATGGCTTTCCTGATCAGTTAGTCTCTGGAATACCTTGCCGAGTGCCTGTGAGAGCATCCCCATCTCATCGACCGAACAGGCATGCAAGTCAGCCAGTGACTGGTTGGTCACCGCACCGCTGGATTGCAAGGCACGTTCAACGGGTGCCAGTGATCGTCGCAGGCTGTTTGCAGACAACAGTGCAATGATAGCGGTGACAGTTGTCAGCACCACCCAGATAACCAGCGCGGATGTTTCGAGTTGGCCGGTCTTTTGCCAGTGGTACTCAAGCAACAGGGAATAGGCGAGTATCGGCAGGAAGCCGGCCAGTAACAACAGCTTCGAATAGACCCGGTTTTGTGCCTTGACGACGCCGGTGAAGCGTGCCAGTTGGCTAAGCCTGTCCAGTATAAGCAGGTAGGCGGGCACACCGATCAGGATGGAAATGGTCAGTTGCAGCGCTACAAAATTCCAGCCAAAAGTAGCCGTCGCAATGATTCCGGTTTTCTGCGCACTGTATAAATAGATAGCGGGCTGACAGATCGAGTAAAAAATGAACAGGCCCCAGTATACAACGCCATAAGTTGTTACCCGACGCCTCAGAACCTCGGCCAGGCTGATGTTGTAAGGGTCATTTCCGAGCTGTCTGGCCAGCGGATTGAGAAAGCGCCAGAAATACACCGCCACCAGCGTCAGCATTATGGCAAGGAAGGCCGGCAGGGGACCGAATTTAAGTACCTGGACAACCTCATTCCAGTCAACCAGGCCGAAGACGACCGCACCCCACAGACTGAATAATGGACTGAGTAAAAAAGTCAGACATATCAGGGCCGTGAGGCTTTTTCGCTGGCGTGTCAGATGTTCGAGCATTGGCCTGAATTGGTCATATTTTAGTCAATTTCCCATAAATACAGTGTGTCAGGAATCCGCCACATACAACATATAGAAGCAAGATTTCTGCCAATTGTGATGAAACGGCCTGAATCCGACAGACTCCTAGAGAAACTAACATGTATTTTTACCAGTATTGTGACAGCTGTAGCCATATGGCCAAACATTTCAGGAGTATATAGTCGAGCATAAAAATCCTCTGATTTTGTATTGTCATTTATTTTATCAATACCATAGACTGACAATAATCCAGAGCCAACTGGTGAGAAATACAGGCCGGCAATGATAAAAAGTGAGGGTACCAGATGAAACGACGAGAATTTGTTACAAAGCTGGGGATCGGCATGGCGGCAGGGGGAAGTCTGCTGGCAGGTTGTGACAAACAGGAAACCAGTACAGCAAAGCCCGGCAAGGCAAAAACGGAATATGAATGGAATATGGTGACCACCTGGCCGAAGGATTTCCCCGGCCTGGGAACCGGCGCCAACACCCTGGCGCGACAGATCAGCGAAATGAGTGGTGGCCGTATCAAGGTGACCGTATATGGTGCAAAAGAGCTGGTGCCGGCCTTTGAGGTCTTCGACGCCGTTTCCAACGGTGCGGCCGAGATCGGCCATGGCGCGGCCTATTACTGGAAGGGCAAGAATGAGGCATTCCAGTTTTTCTCAACCGTCCCTTTCGGCATGAATGCGCAGGAAATGAATGGCTGGATGCATCATGGTGGCGGCCTGGAACTCTGGAAGGAGGCCTATGCCCCTTTTAACCTGATACCGGCCCCGGCGGGAAATACCACCGTGCAGATGGCCGGCTGGTTTAACAAGGAAATTAATAATATATCAGACCTGAAGGGTTTGAAGATGCGCATACCCGGGCTCGGTGGCGAGGTGCTGGGCCGTGCCGGCGGTACCCCCGTCAACCTGCCGGGGGGTGAGTTATTTACCGCACTCCAGACCGGCGTGCTGGATGCCACCGAATGGGTCGGCCCTTATAACGACCTGGCATTCGGTTTTCACAAGGTGGCCAAATATTACTATTACCCGGGATGGCATGAGCCCGGCACCACACTCGAGGCCATTATCAACAAAAAGGCCTTTGAGGCACTGCCTTCCGACTTGCAGGCAATCGTGACAGGGGCATGCCGAATCGCCAATCAGGATATGGTTGATGAATATACGGCCCATAATAATGCCGCACTGGACGAGCTGGTTAATGTACACAAGGTACTGGTCAGGCGACTGCCGGACGATGTGCTGGCGAAACTGAAGGTACTGTCGGACGAGGTCGTGCATGAAGTGGCCAATAAAAATGATCTGGGCAAAAAGGTGTTTGCCTCCTATAGCAAGTTCCGTGAACAGGCGATGGAATGGCATAACATATCGGAGCGCGCATATTATAATGCCCGGGGATAAGCCGGAGGATATTTGTTCGTATCATTACCCTGTACAACCCGAACACCGGTAACAGATTACCCCTGGCAACAGGGTTAACTAGAATATTTTTTCAGGTAGCCATGTCGCCAGTTCCGGCCACACGGCCAGGGCAACCATCATGAGTATCTGGATGCCAATAAATGGAATAACCCCCTTATACATTTGTTCTGTTCTAACCTCGGCAGGTGCCACGCTACGCAAATAAAACAGTGAAAAACCGAATGGCGGCGTCAGGAAGGAGGTTTGCAGGTTAATCGCAATCATAATTCCCAGCCAGGTCGGGTGCACGCCCATCGTCAGTAATACCGGTGCAACGATGGGGACAACGACAAATGTAATTTCGATGAAGTCGAGTATAAAACCCAGCAGAAACATCAGTACCATAACCAGCAGGATGGCGGTGAACTGACTGCCGGGCAGATCATTAAGCATCCCGGAGACCAGTTCTTCACCACTGTACCCGCGGAATACCAGTGAAAAAATGGTGGCGCCTATAAAAATCATAAAAACCATACTGGTAATGGCAACTGTACGCCGCATGGCATAACGTAATACATCAAGGTTGAATTGTCGTTGCATGACAGCCAGCAGGATAGCCCCCAATGCCCCGATGGATGCGGCCTCGGTGGGCGCGGCCAGTCCGGCAATGATTGAGCCAAGTACGGCAATGATCAGTAACAGGGGCGGCAGCAGAGCGACAAAGACCTGTTTTAATAAATCCTTGTGTGATCGAAGCCGCCGTTCTTCTTCTGGAATGGCCGGCATGGTGTCCGGGTGACGTATCGACATGAAGACCAGATACAGAATATAAAGAATGACCAGCCCGATGCCCGGAATCAATGCCCCCGCAAACAATTCACCGACCGATGTCTGTACTGAACCCGCCTTGTTGGCGGCGTTGGTCAGCACATCACCGAGCAAGATCAGGACAATGGACGGCGGGATAATCTGGCCAAGTGTGCCCGATGCGCAAATCGTCCCGGTTACGACGGCAGGGTCATAACCGCGACGTAACATGGTTGGTAAAGACAGCAGCCCCATGGTGACGACAGTCGCACCGACAATACCGGTGCTTGCCGCCATTAATGTTCCAACAATAATGACGGAATATCCCAGGCCGCCGCGCAGTGGCCCGAACAGGGCCGCCATGGTTTCCAGCAGGTTTTCCGCAACCCGCGATCGTTCCAGCACAAGCCCCATAAACACAAACAAGGGAACCGCAACCAGTGACTCGTTTTGCATGATGCCGAAAATCCGGCTGGTGCCAGCGTTCAGGAATGCAGTTTTGAATGTAATCAAATCAAATGCATTCATCAGGCTGCCGAAGAGTGCAAACAACAGTGCCGTCCCGGCCAGGCTGAAGGCAACCGGAAAGCCGGCCATCAGCACAAGACAAACAACAATGAACATGATAATGGCCAAGGCTACGCAGTTTCCCTGCTTCGGAGTTTCTGAATATTATCAAGCAGCAATGCCGTTCCCTGAAGGATCATCAGTACAGGCATGATCAGCAGCAATGTTTTCAGGACATAGAGAAAAGGGAGCCCGCCAGGACGCGATGATGCCTCCATAATGGCCCAGGAATTAAAGACATAAGTCCAGCTCATAAAAAAGATAAACAGGAATGTCGGGTAGTACAGCAGAATCATTCCGAGGATATTCACCCATGCCCGGGTGCGCGGTTTCATATTTCGATACAATATGTCGATACGGACATGATCACCGGATTGCATCGCATAGCTGACACCGACCATAAAAATAATGGCGTGCACATACTGGATGCTGTCATTCATTGCATTGACGTTACGGCTGTATACTGTGCGTATAGCATCCCAGTCGAGTGAGAACAGGTTAAGGGACAAAAACCATTCATTGCTGAGCAGGTAGCGTGGTATGGCGACAAGCAGTGTCAGGAAAACAAGCAGCAGAACCATCCACGAAATGATGTGGCCGCAACGTTCTGAAAACTCGCCAAGGATGTCTGTTATTTTACTAATCGCAGCACTCACTGGTTATCGGGTTACCAACAAGTTGCAGATTATAAAGTAGTTGGGGGGTAAAAGCAGAGTCAGCGGTCGATTATAATGCCTGCTGACCTGTCAACACTGCCGGTTTATTTTCCGGCAGCCGGTGTCTTCATTAATTTATCCAGGTCCGGGACACTGTAACCACGATATTTTACGATACCGTTCGGGGCAATCAGTTCAAAGGTGGGTGTTCCGACCAGCTGATATTCCTCGGCTAGTTTTGCCTTCTTTTCATCATCATTCAAAACAAGATAATCCAGCTTGAATTCAAAGACATAGTCTTCGACTTCATCCTTGTTTTCAAAACCGACGTTGATTGCGGCAAAGGCCAGGCCCTTGTCGTTATATTTATTATGAATTTCCTTGAATTTGGGGATCAGGGCATGACAGACATGGCATCTTGTCGACCAGAACACCAGCAGGACATGACCTTTTTTTCTCAATTCCTTGAGTGAGTGGGTCTTGCCCTTCAGATCATTGAGTTCAAACTCCGGGGCCTGCTGGCCAACCTTGGGCCCGATCGAGGCCATAGCAGTGCTGCCTGCCAATATAAGGAATAAAAAAGTATAGAGCTGTTGAATAGAGCGTGGCATTTGTACAACCTTCAAAATTAGCATCTGTGTTGTGTATGACATCCCTGGCCATATAAAAGTTCATCATGATTACCATTCAAAGAGTTTCCAGAATGGCGTACTGATATCGTCAAGTTCCCTGCGGATGGCCTGCCCTGATGCGGCGTCTGAGTAACGGATGTAATAAGGTTTACCGATCTTTGGTATCACCCGGATCATATATAACCGGCCATTAATGCGGTATTCCTCAATAACTTTTTTCTTGCCTTTGTGGATGGTGACATCGGCCTTGATGCTGGATTGTTCATCAAAGTCCTTAAAGTCGGCCGGCATATCCGGCGGTGGCGGCACCTCGGGTTTTTGATTGCCTGCGGTCACGGCCGTGCTGAGAGAAAGTATGGAAAACATGGTAATCAGCTTAAATATCATATAGTTATAGCTCCAGCATAACGGCTTGCTCTTCAGCAGAAAGCACGAAGTCCCGGCTTTCGTAGTGTTTGAATATCGCATTTACCACATCCTTTGGCTCATCCAGGATGGTAATCAGGTCCAGGTCCTCAGGGTTGATGGTCCCCGCATCGACCAGGGCCGTGCGAAACCAGTCGATCAGTTTTTCCCAGAACGAGGAAACGACAAGGATGATGGGGATACGGCGACTTTTTCCCGTCTGTACCAGGGTCAGTATTTCCGCCAGTTCATCCAGGGTTCCAAAGCCACCCGGCAGGACGACATAGGCCGAGGCGTACTTGACGAACATGACCTTGCGTGAGAAGAAATGCCTGAAGCTGAGGCGGATATTCTGGAATTCATTACCTGATTGTTCATGTGGCAGCTGAATATTCAGCCCGACACTGGGTGACTTGCCCTCGTAAGCCCCCTTGTTGGCCGCCTCCATAATGCCCGGGCCACCCCCGCTGACGACAGAAAAACCGGCATTGGACAGTTCGTTGGCAATCTGTTCGGCCAGTTTGTAATGGGGGTCATCTGGACGGGTGCGGGCCGAGCCGAAGATACTGACCGACGGGCTGATTTCGGCCAGGCGCTCAAATCCTTCGACAAACTCTGCCATGATCTGGAAAATTTTCCAGGATTCACGTGACAACATACTGTCATCAATGGGTTTTAAACCGGGATGTAAGGATTTGTCTTTTTCGTCCATGCTATTTCCTGTTAGATTATGTAATGACAATATTTACTTCAGGCAACATCATTATAATAGCACCAAGTATCGCAGCTCAGGAAATAACATGCCCAGACAGAAAAAAAAGCCGTTGATCCTCGTCGATGGATCATCCTATCTTTACCGTGCATACCACGCCATGCCACCGTTGACTAATTCAAACGGTGAACCGACAGGAACGGTTTATGGTGTGATTAACATGCTGCGTAAACTGATCCAGGAATATCAGCCAGACGAGATGGTTGTAATTTTTGATGCCCGCGGAAAAACATTTCGTGATGACCTGTACCCGGAGTACAAGGCCAACCGGCCACCCATGCCGGCAGACCTTAGCCAACAGGTAGAGCCCCTGCTAGATATCGTTCGTGCGATGGGCCTGCCATTGATGCAGGTACCCGGTGTTGAGGCCGACGATGTCATTGGCACACTGGCGCGCCAGGCCGAGGCAAAAGGTCAGGAAGTGGTGATATCCACCGGTGATAAAGACATGGCGCAACTGGTCGATGACAAAATCAGCCTGATCAATACCATGACAAATGCCAGCATGGACGAACAAGGCGTCAAGGACAAATTTGGTGTAACACCATCGCAGATCATTGATTACCTCGCGCTGATCGGCGATACCTCGGATAATGTACCCGGCATTCCCAAGGTAGGTCCAAAGACCGCAGCCAGGTGGCTGGATGAATTCAAAAACCTGGACGTCATTATTGACAGTGCGGACACCTTCAAGGGAAAGATCGGCGAAAACCTGCGTAACAGTCTGGAGCAGATACCGTTATCCAGACAACTGGTGACCATAAAATGTGATGTTGATCTTGACCAGGAAGGCGGTGACCTTACCATAAAAACACCCGATCGTGATGCCTTGATAAAATGGTTTGGTCGACTGGAGTTCAAGACCTGGCTGGGCGAGATACTGGACTCCGGTGATCCATCGCATGTTACCGACTCCGGTGACGTTATTGAAATTGATTATGAAACAGTGCTGACACAACAATGTCTGGACCAATGGATTTCAAAACTGGGAAAGGCGGAATTGTTTTCGTTCGACACAGAGACCACCAGCCTGGATTATATGCAGGCCGAAATTGTCGGCCTGTCATTTTCAACCGAGCCCGGCAAGGCGGCCTACGTTCCACTCGCACATGATTATCCGGGTGCCCCCGGGCAGCTGTCACGTGACAAGGTGCTGGCACAACTCAAACCCCTGCTGGAAAACAGCACACCCGGAATAATTGGCCAGCACATCAAGTACGATATGAATGTACTGAGGCATTACGGTATTCAGTTGCAGGGCATAGCCTATGACACCATGCTGGAATCATACGTGTATAACAGTACTGCCACGCGCCATGATATGGATTCACTTGCGCTGAAATACCTTGGGTATAAAACCGTCCACTTCGAAGACATTGCAGGCAAAGGCGCAAAACAGCTGACCTTTAACCAGATAGACCTGGAGCAGGCCTCGCCGTATGCGGCGGAGGACGCCGATATAACGTTACGCTTGCATCAGGTCTTATGGCAAAAACTTGCACAGGAAAAAAAATCCCGTCAGGTATTCGAGCAAATCGAAAGACCGCTGATTCCCGTGCTTTCCGAGATGGAGTGCAATGGTGTTCTGGTCGATACACAGATGCTTGGCAAACAAAGTGTAGAACTGGCGAAGGGCATGGACGACATCGCCAGGCAAACATACGAATTGGCCGGGGAGGAATTTAATATGTCCTCACCGAAGCAATTACAGATCATACTGTTTGAAAAACTCGGCCTGCCTGTTCTGAAAAAAACGCCCAAGGGCCAGCCATCTACAGCAGAAGAGGTATTGCAGGAACTGGCCAATGATTACCCTATCCCTGAACTGATACTCGAATACCGGGGTATGAATAAACTTAAAAATACCTATACAGACAGATTGCCTGAACAGGTTGACCCCGATACCGGGCGTGTACATACCTCCTATCATCAGGCCGTTGCGGCCACCGGGCGGCTTTCATCTTCCAGGCCCAATCTGCAAAACATTCCAGTCAGGACGGCAGAGGGAAGAAGAATTCGCCAGGCATTTATCGCACCATCCGGTTATGAAATGATTGCTGCGGATTATTCACAGATTGAACTGAGAATTATGGCGCATCTTTCCGGAGACAGGGGCCTGCTTGATGCCTTTGCCGAGGGTGTTGACGTGCATCGTGCAACCGCAGCAGAGGTGTTTGCAGTTGATCGCGACAAGGTAAGCGATGACCAGCGACGTTCCGCCAAGGCAATTAATTTTGGTTTGATTTATGGCATGTCGGCGTTCGGGCTGGCAAGGCAACTCGGTGTTGAAAGGCGTGTGGCACAGGAATACGTCAACCTGTATTTCGACAGATACAGGGGCGTAAAAAAATATATGGAAGAGACACGTGAGCGTGCGCGTGAACAGGGCTATGTTGAAACGGTGTTTGGCCGGCGTCTTTATCTACCCGACATCAAATCAAGGAATGTACAGGTACGCCAGTACGCCGAGCGAACCGCCATCAATGCACCGATGCAGGGAACGGCCGCCGATATCATCAAGCTGGCAATGATATCGGTATACGAATGGATGCAGAAGAAAAAGCCGGATATGAAAATGATCATGCAGGTACACGATGAACTGGTTTTTGAAATCAGTGAATCAGAGGTTGATCAGTCGCTTAAACAGATAGCGTTCTGTATGAGTTCTGCTGCCGACCTGTCAGTACCACTGGTTGTGGATATTGGCCGTGGCAGGAACTGGGACGAGGCGCATTAGCGGCTATGGCTCCAACAGGAACAATAAATTCCGGTTTGCAGGCATATTGATATTAAATAAAGCCAGGTAAACGCCGCCAGACGAGATAATGTATCTATATTTAATTACACTATTGCCCCGTTAACTTTATGAAATACATAACAATGTGAGGACATGAAACCGGCAGGCCTGATCAAGACACGCAAAAACATGCCATCCATGGCGGCTCGGCTGCCGCGTCCATGCGGCAGACGGTCTTGATCAGGCCTGCCGATTCCATGTCCGGATTGCGGGTTAGCCCAAAATACACTTGTCGCTTACATTTCAACTACATTCGTCATGGGTTAACATGACAGTAGTGATTTAATTATTGTAAAATTTTATCAAACACTTGCGATTTTCTGTGAAGTATTTACAATTTGTTTATGAACTTTTTAGGACGGGATAAGTCTTAATAAGTTCAGATGCCTGTATTGGCATCTCTCACTCACCTCCCTGAGTGGGAAAACATCCTGACAACCCCAAGTCGGGAAATTTTAACCCCTGTTTCCTCCCCCCAATCGGAAGCAGGGGTTTTTTATTGTATACAATAAAAATGGTTTATTGCGGGTAATGCAGCCACTCATCCAGGACTTCGTGCGCATCATCCACACCCTGTTTTTTGAGAGAGGAAAATAATTGCAGGCTGGCCTCGATACCAAGCGATTCCAGTTCCCCTGCAACCGCATTCAGGGTATTGTTGGCCGCCCCCCTGGTCAGCTTGTCTGATTTTGTCAGTAAAATATGGATTTTAAGCCTGGCATGCCGGCACAGGTCAATCATATCAAGGTCATAGGCCGTGAGCGGGTGCCGGCAGTCCATGACGATGATAAGCCCTTGCAGTGACGCCCGTTTGACCAGGTATTCGGTCATATACTGCTGCCACTTCTTTTTTACAGACTCCGACACCCTGGCAAAGCCATAGCCCGGCAGGTCGACCAGCCGGTGTTCATCATCGAGGCTGAAAAAAACCAGTTGCTGTGTTCGCCCGGGCGTTTTACTGGTACGCGCCAGCGACTTGATATTGGTGATGGTATTGATTGCACTCGATTTTCCGGCATTGGAGCGGCCTGCAAAGGCAACCTCCAGCCCCTCATCGGCCGGGGCCTGTCTGAGGCTGGGTACACTGAGCATGAAACAGGCCCGTTGATAATATTTACTCATCGATTTGGCTCCGGCGCAAATTGGGAGGCTTGCCGCCTTGCGCTACCATATAATACAAGTGTTTGTTTTTAAAGTCAGAGTGTCCGAATTTCAGCATAAACAGTTGTCCATTGATGTGGACAGGCAGGGCCCAGCGGTTGACCGGCAAACCCGTCGCTGGTATATAAGGCACACACTTTTTACCGTGAAGCAGTTTCCGGTATTCAATTCAGGTTTTAACGTCCCAAAAAGGCAGCGGAGATGACCCAAATGAAAAAGATATTTATTATGTTTGCAGTATTGGCGACCTTTTTATCTGGTGCTGCAACCGCTGCCGGCAACCAGGAGGCCGGCAAGGCCAGGTCCCGGGCCTGTGCCGGCTGTCATGGAACGGATGGAAACAGCGCCATTCCCCAAAATCCGAACCTGGCAGGCCAGGGTGCCGCCTACCTGGTAAAACAGATGAAAGAATTCAAGTCGAAGAAGCGCGATAATGCCACGATGTTCGGCATGGTTGCCGCCCTGTCTGATCAGGATATGGAAGATATTGCGGCCTACTTTTCCGCCAACAAGGCAAAAGGTGGCAAGGCCGATGCCAGACTGGTCAAACAGGGTGAGCAGATTTACAGATCCGGCGCTGCCTCAAAGGGCTTGTCTGCCTGCATCGGCTGTCATGGCCCGACCGGCGCCGGTAATGCGGCCGCCAGGTTTCCTGCCCTGTCCGGCCAGCATAGTGAGTACACTGTCAATCAGTTAAAGGCATTCAGTACGGGCAAACGCTCCAACGATGCCGGTAAAATGATGCAGAATATCGCGGGCAAGATGAATTCCTCTGATATGCAGGCCGTGGCTGCCTATATAAGTGGTCTGAAGTGAACAGGTGAAAATATAAGAGGGTGGCCTGATGGCCACTCTTTCCATCATCGAATGGCTTGTTGTAACCCGCATGAATATAGTTGAAACGTAAGCGGCAGCCTGCCCGGGTAAATGATTCCAGGTTTAAACAAAGCGGGGATTCTGCTGTCTATATTCATGGACGGCAGCCATGCCGGCTGGTAACATGAGGTGCAGACAGTTAATAATAACCTGTTTTATCATATAGTTAAGAATATTTTTTGTTTTGCAGCCACGGTACATATGGTGGCGTGCAAGCCGTCTGATAGTTTTACCAAGGAGTAACAAATGACCGCCCCTGTTCGTTTCTTGTATCTTTTATTGTTTATATCAATACCGGGCATGTTAATGGCCGAAGAATCGCGTTTTGTTTTAGGCATTGAGTACCAGGAGATTATTCCGGCCCAGCAGACAACGGCCCCGGCCGGCAAGGTCGAGGTTGTGGAATTGTTCTGGTATGGATGTGGGCATTGTTACCGTATGGAACCCTATCTGAAGAAGTGGCTGAAAACCAGGCCCGACTATATTCATTTTGTCAGGATGCCGGCGCAGTTTAATAAAAACTGGGAAATACATGCCCGTGCATACTATGCCGCCAGGGCACTGGGTGTGGCTGAAAAGTCACACGATGCATTTTTTAACGAGATCCATCAAAAGCATAAAAAAATGTTGACGCTGGATGAACTTGCCGCCTTTTATCTTCGTTATGGCGTGACCAGGGAAAAATTTGTCAAGGCATACAATTCCTTCACGACGGGCAGCCGTCTGGCTCATGCCAAGGGAATGGTACAGCGATATGGTGCACGTAGCGTCCCTGTTTTTATCGTAAATGGCAAGTACCGTACCAATGAGACACTGGCAGGTAACAAGCAGGATCTGTTTGCGGTTATCGATGAACTGGCCAAAAGTGAATTGAACGCGGCAGCGGCTCCGGACACAGCCAATGCCAGGTAATCAGGTCCATACCCGGGGTCCCCGCCATGTTAAAGTATACGGTATAGCCGTCGTAGTATGGTACAGAATGTTTTTCAGCATAAAACTTCTGCCAGGATAATAATGGATTCAAGCGTGTACAATACTGTATTCAGGAGAATGCAATGAAAGCAGCCGAAGTATTTGTGAAATGCCTGGAAAATGAAGGCGTGGAGTATATATTCGGTATCCCGGGCGAGGAGAACCTGGATGTGATGGATGCGCTGCTGGATTCCAGCATTCGTTTTATTACCACAAGGCACGAGCAGGGTGCGGCCTTTATGGCAGATGTTTATGGCCGTCTGACAGGCCGGGCAGGTGTTTGCCTGGCTACACTCGGGCCAGGGGCAACCAATCTGGTTACCGGTGTTGCTGATGCCAACATGGATCACGCGCCGCTGGTTGCGATCGCCGGGCAGGCGGGGACAAACCGCCTGCACAAGGAGTCGCATCAGGTACTGGATCTGGTGGGCATGTTTCGGCCGATAACCAAGTATGCATCCAGAATTCTGACCCCCAACATTATCCCCGAAGTGACGCGCAAGGCCTTCAAGGTTGCACAAACCGAGAAAACAGGTGCAACCTTTATTGAATTTCCGGAAAACCTCGCCAAGATGGAACTGGACCCCTGCATTCTGCCGGTCAAACAACCGCACCCGTCAGAACCACCGCAGGAGCGTGTCGAGTATGCAGCCAAGCTGATATCAGAGGCACGCAACCCGATGATCCTGGCAGGAAACGGGGTCATTCGTTCGCGCGCATGGAGGCATCTTGATGATTTTGCCACGGCAATGAATATCCCCGTGGCCAATACCTTTATGGCCAAGGGGGTAATCCCGTTCAGGCACCCAATGGCCCTTGGCAGCGCCGGTTTGCAGGCGCACGATTACGTGAGCTGCGGTTTTGATCGTGCCGATTTAATTCTCTGTATCGGTTATGACCTTGTTGAATACCACCCCTACCTGTGGCATGCCACCCGGGACAGAAAAATTATTCATATCGATATGTCAAATGCCGAGGTCGACGAGGCCTATTCAATTGAGGCCGGAGTGGTTGGGGATATCAAGCACAGTCTGATGCGCATCGCCGAACTGGCGACCCCGCACGAAGGCCATCTGATGCGCCCGTTGAGGGATGCATTGATCGATGAGATGAACCAGCTGAGCAGTGATAACGGCTTTCCCGTCAAGCCCCAGCGCATTATCTGGGACCTGCGAACCGTTATGGATATGGAAGACATTGTTATCTGCGATGTTGGCGCACATAAAATGTGGATGGCGCGTATGTTTCGCTGTGAACATCCCAACACCTGCATTATTTCAAACGGGTTTGCCAGCATGGGGATAGCCCTGCCGGGGGCAATTGCCGCCAAGCTTGTTTACCCGGACCGGAATATTGTGGCCGTTACCGGTGATGCGGGTTTCCTGATGAACTCCCAGGAAATCGAAACAGCCGTTCGCCTGGGTACAGCCATCGTGGTACTGATCTGGACAGATTCTGCCTATGGCCTGATAGAATGGAAACAAATGGCACAGTTTGGCCGCAAGTCCAATATAGATTTTACCAATCCTGATTTTGTCAAATATGCCGAGGCCTTCGGCGCAAAAGGCTACCGTGTTGAAAGTGCTGAACAGTTGTTACCAATTTTAAAGGAGGCACTGGCAAGTAAACAGGTGTGTATTATAGATTGCCCGGTGGATTACAGTGAAAACCTCAAGCTAACTGAAAAACTGGGTGAAATGGTTTGTCCGATCTGATTTTAATCAAGGGAAAATGGCTGAATTCAAGCGCAGCGATGAAAAGTCATGCTGGCTGAAAAAAAGGAAAATACGCAACAGAGACAACCTGATGGTGGCCGTCGCCTGCGTCTGCTGAGCTATAATATTCAGACCGGTACAACCACCAATCACTACCGCCAGTTTTTCACACAAAGCTGGCGCCAGGTTTTGCCCCATTCGCAGCGGATAGAAAACCTGGCGAGCATCGCACAAATGGCCGGTGATTATGACATTGTCGGATTACAGGAAGTGGATGCAGGCAGTCTGCGTACCGGCTTTATTAATCAGACAGAATACATCGCAACGCGGGCACATTTTCCATTCTGGTTTCATCAAACCAATCGCAAACTGGGCAAGATTGCCCAGCACAGTAACGGGCTACTGAGTAAATTCAAGCCATCAGAAATTTCTGATCATAAATTGCCGGGGCTGATGCCGGGACGTGGCGCCCTGTTTGCGCGTTTTGGCCATGGCGATCATTCACTGGTGGTTGTTATCCTGCATCTGGCGCTGGGGCAAAAGGCGCGTATGCGGCAACTTGAATATGTGGCCGATGTAGCGAGTGATTTCAGGCACGTAGTTGTAATGGGTGATATGAATTGCCAGCCGAACAGCAAGGAAATTCGCCAGCTTTTACTGAATTCAGACCTGCACAAACCATCAGATGACCTGTTTACCTGGCCAAGCTGGCAGCCAAAACGCAGTATTGACCATATCCTTGTCTCTTCCAGTCTGCGTGTTGAAAAATCACATGTACTGAGCCATACCTATTCAGACCACCTGCCGATCGCAATGGAAGTTACCCTGCCGGAAGAAATCAGGATACCGTTATAATCATTGTACCGAAGGGACTGCCCAGGAATCGCCAGCCTTCTGGCCCGCGAGGGGCCTACAGTTCCGCCCATACCTCCTGACGATCCACCAGAACGTCAAATACCCAAGCATCTGAAATATTTGTTATTTTTTGTCAGGCACATATATCCTGCAGATAGCTGATGCAACTAAATACAGAAAATCATTCAAGTTTAGGCCCATCCTACCGAAAAATAGGGTGTTATAGGGTGTTATAAAGTGTAGGCAACAGATTCAGGAAAAAATTCATGTTCAAGCGTAACTCCGAAAATACCGAGCAATCCTGGAGGTCGAAATATTACAACAGCCTGGGTGAGCTTGAGAAAAAGGAGCAGGAATGGGGGAGCCTGGAAGCAGTTATGCGCACAGCCGTGTCGCGCCTGAGTGTTATGCTGGAGGGCGCTGACCGTGATCTTGATAAGGAGCTGGAATATCTGCGTCACGGAATTCGTCGCGGAGCAGACGGTAAAAAAATCAAGGCAATCCTTAATTCTGTACTGGTTACCATTGAGCAAGTGGAGAAGGAGCATGAAAAAAAGAAAAAGCTGACTACCCCGGTTGTCTATACACTGTTACTGGACACCATACCATTTCCAAAAGGCATGGCAAGAAACATAAAAGCGCTTAAAAAATCAATTTCACGCCTGGATGCAAATGATAACCTGGATGAGGTTGTACAGGAATTTTCAGAACTAATTCGGAGCAGTTTCTATGTTATTAAAAGTAATGCCGAGGAAAAGGCGGCAGAAAAAAATAAAAAGGAATTAAAGGCCGTTAAGGGAAAACACAGTGAAACAGAGATCGCGACAGAGGACGAGAGTGATGTCAGCGGCCGCACCATACTGGAGTTTCTGCTGAATCAGTTATCGCTTCCGGACGACTGCCATACAGGCATTAAAATTATACGTGATCAATTACATGTGGTTCACCTGGAACAGGAACTAAACCGCATTGCCATTGAAATTGCAAACGTTCTCAATGATGCACTTGCCGATGGTGACAGTATCGAGCAGGTAGACGAGCCGGTAAATAACGAAGCGGGCATGGATGTAAATGAGGTTTTACTACAGTTGCTTGAGCGTATTGAGCTACCCGCTGAGGCGAATGAAGAGATGGCGTCTATACAACTGCATCTTGAGAATGAAGTCAGTGAAGGTGAGTGGCCGGCGCTTCTGGAGCGAATCAGTAAACTGATTCGCTCCATGCGTGAAAAAGTTCAGCAGGAAAAAAATAATCTCGAATTATTTTTAGCGCAATTAACAGATCAGTTGCAGACACTTGATAATTTTATTCGAGGGGTTGAGCAGGACCACCATGAATCGATTGGCAAGGGTATCAAGTTGACAGAGAATATGAATGAGCATATTCAACACATGGGAAAATCTGTTGATGAGGCGTCCGGGCTCGGTCAGTTAAAGGATGCAATAAAGTCCCGGCTGACAATGATTACAAAACACATGGGGGAATTTCGTGACCATGAACAGGGTCGGGATATTCGTGCCCAGAAAAAAATCAGCGAACTGAACGACCAGATCAGGGGGATGGAGAACGATTCGAAAAAATTACGCGAAAAAATCATGGAGGAGCGTGAGCTGGCATCAATCGACCCGCTGACAGAGATTAAAAACAGACTGGCCTATGATGAAAGGATCGAACAGGACTATGCGAGATGGAAAAGATACCATTCATCTCTTTCACTGATGGTCATCGATATAGACCGGTTTAAAAACATCAATGACAGCTATGGTCACATGGCAGGTGACAAGGTACTGCACACAGTTGCCCAGCATCTGCAAAAAAATATCCGTGAAACCGATTTTCTTGCCCGCTACGGTGGTGAGGAATTTGTCATCATCATGCCCGATACACCGGTCAACGATGGCCTCGGCGTGGCCGAAAAACTCCGGGAGGAGATAGAAAACTGTGGTTTTCACTACCGTGATGAACCCGTTAACGTGACTATTTCCTGTGGTGTGGCGGAGTTCCGAAATGATCATACTCCTGTGCAAGTGTTTGAAAAGGCTGATGGAGCCATGTACAGTGCCAAAGAAAGTGGTCGAAATCGTTGTCTTTCAGCCTGATAGCCCGGACATGTTATTGAATTACTGTAGTATTTCGTTATAACTTGATGTATTGTTTGCAGAATATTTCTATTCTGCCCCTAGAGAGCATCTGGATATTGTAAATGGACCTGACCAGCATTCTTTGGTTTTCTGTTTTATTGCAGGTATTTGCAGCCATCATGGCATTACGCCTGATCCCCTTCACAGGGAAGGCGATAGCATGGATTATTCTCTCGATGGCATTTATCCTGATGGCATCCCGTCGTGCGATCAGTTTACTGAGGCAGGAAGGTATCGTTGATAGTGAATGGCTTACCGCCATGACCACCGAAATAGTTGCACTTGTTATCTCCCTGCTTATCGTTGTGGGCGTGTTCATGATACGTGGTGTGTTTCTGAAAAAGACCCTCGATGAAGATGAATTACGAAAACTTTCACAGGTTGTTGAACAAACCTCCAGTAGCACCATTATTACCGACCTTGAAGGCAATATTGAATATGTCAATCAGAAATTTACTGAAATAACCGGGTACGAGCTTGATGAAATAAAGGGCAAGCCAACCAACTTTCTTAATTCGGGTAAAACGCGCCCCGAGGTTTTTGTCAACATGTGGAAAACCATTCAGGCCGGAAGGGTCTGGATAGGCGAATTTTGTAATGAATGTAAAAATGGCACCTTGCGCTGGGAAAAGGCAAGGGTCTCACCGGTCAGGGACGGCGAGGAAAAAATTACTCATTACGTTGCTGTACTTGAGGACGTGACCGAGCAAAGGGCGCAGCGTGAAGCGCTCGAATACATGGCCATGCATGATAGCCTGACCGATTTACCGAATCGCGCCCTTTTTTATGACAGGGTTTACCAGGCCATACTGGGTGCGGAGCATAACAAAAGCTCCGTTGCCGTGCTGCTGATGGACCTTAATCATTTCAAGGTTATTAACGATACATTGGGGCACCATATTGGCGACCAGATTCTAAAAGAAGTTGCCAATCGCCTGCTCAGGACGGTAAAGACATATGATACGGTGGCCAGGATGGGCGGAGATGAATTTCTTGTCCTGCTTTCTGACGTGCAGCATGAGCAGGCATCCAGAATAGCCAAACGATTATCTGAAGCCGTGCAGGAGCCATTCGTTATTGCCGGCCATAATTTTGATATAGATATGAGTATCGGGATCGCAATGTATCCGCAAAATGGAGATGACCCGGACGTACTGATACAACGATCAGATGTGGCCATGTATTCTGCAAAATCACGGTCGACGGGTATCGCCATGTATGACCCGGATCTGGATGACTACAGTGTCGGACGCCTTGAGTTGCTGGGTGAAGTAAGAAATGCACTGGAGGCCGAGCAGTTCTGTGTACACTACCAGCCACGCATGGATTTATTCACGATGGAAATGGAAGGTGTGGAGGCCCTGGTTCGCTGGATGCATCCCAAACGCGGGATAATCTACCCTGATAATTTTATCCCTATCCTGGAAGAAACCGGGCATATTACGGTACTGACCCGGTGGATAATCAAAAAGGCAATCGAACAACTTGCATTATGGAGAAACCTCAATCCCGAGTTTATCATGTCGATCAATATATCTACCCGGGACTTGTGCGACCAGAAGCTGTCGGAATACATTGCTGAAAATCTCAAATTCTTCGATGTGCCGCCCAGTGCAATTATACTCGAGATCACGGAAAGTTCGTTGATGCAGTACTCTCGTTATACCTATTCCACAATTGATTCGCTCGATGAGCTGGGTATTAAACTGGCTATCGACGACTTTGGTACCGGCTATTCATCCTTGCAGTACCTGAAAGTGCTGCCCGTTTCCGAACTCAAGATAGATAAATCCTTTGTCATGAACATGCTGGATGATGAAGACGATGCCGTGATTGTCCGTTCTACAATCGACCTGGGGCATAACCTGGGCCTGGATGTGGTTGCAGAAGGTGTCGAAGACGAGGAAACAAGTAAAATCCTGCAAATCCTCAATTGCAATCATGCGCAGGGATATCATTTTTCCAAGGCCGTGGAAGAAGGCGTGATCACCAAGATGATTACCGGTGAAAACAATATTTTCAAGTTGCAGAACGAGGAAGAGATAAACAATTCACAGGTTTCCTGACGGCTCTTCCATGTGGTCATTACAAATCCGGCATCCTTCCTGTGTTCTCGTGCAGTGCGTTCCAGTACCCGACAAGAGAATGATCACCGCGTCTGTTTGCTGTGAAACCCTACAGTGACACTGCCACAGCATTTCCGGTGCAAAATACATCTATCAAGGGAATCATATGGGTGTAACCTGCAATCATCTTCCCCGTATTAAATAACAAGGGATCTCGCCCTGATTTACCTTATTATTGAATCCGTTATTTTTTTAAAAGTATCTCACTGTTTTCGCAGGAATTAATCTTCAGTCTCGTCCATATTCCAGGAATCATCCCAACAGACCCCTGAGTTGGCACAGCAGTTGCAATCAAGCATGAAGAGTCTGCGCAGCATTGGAATGACAGACATTATAATAATATTGCGCCCCAAGGGAGAACGTTGCATCGGGTGTATAACCCTGATGTGATGCTTGTGGATATGCGCTTTGGCTGCTTGCCAGTTCTATAATCCCGATTGGGATCAGGGAGGGATTCTGACAGGGATGTTAACGCTTTGTGTCATAGTAATTACCCAGTGCTTCTTTTCCTCCTCTTGTGCGGGTAATTATTATGACACCTTCCCCTCCCCCCGCTACATAGACACATCGTTTCCAGATAATTTACCCATTCCGATGCCGGTTCCATCCGGCTGAGCCGTCTGCGGCAATATAAAAAATCGGGAGACATGACAGAACAGGATTTCGCAGAAAACTGGAAAATTACAGTATTTTCCTGTTATTTTTTGTTTATAAGTATATCCATGTACACTGATTTTTTTATACAGGAATTTATTTCCTGTTAATTCAAAAGCTTAAAATGCACCCTTATTTTCTGTAAATATTAATTTCCACCCCTTGTTTTAAAGTCCTGCCGGACCCAGCCGTTAACCTGAATGTAGCAAGAATAAATGACCTCATTATGTTAATCAGCGTTTTGTAGTTGGGTCAATAAGTTGAATGGAAACCGGGCAGTTTTGTATGTTGTTGTGAAAGTCTGCATTTTAGTAGAAATCCTGATACATACTACAGCTCAATACTGGTACAACTCGATTCAACAAGTACAGACGCTGATTAGCATAGTGGGTGACAGACCTGCTGCAAAAGATTGACTCCTCCGGCAGCGCATATAGCGCTCTGCTTTGACCCAGCCTGGATTGGCTGGGTTTTTTTATTGCCGGCCCATGTAGTACTTGTTATGCCAGCCAATCATCCACCTGTTTGCTCAGCGCCATCTTTTCCCTGACCAGTTCACCCGTTAAGGCAAACCCGGCAATATTGCCGTCATTATCCCTGAATAACGCACGAACACCCTCATCGGTTATCTCTTCTTCCCAGTGACCCTCTTTTGGCCTTGGTGTCGGGCAGACAACGACGGGGTAGCAGGGAGTCTTGACCACGACCGGCATGGCAGGATAACAGACCGCGGTATCCTCACCACACAGCGTCGCGGCCAGGGCGCGTGCCGAGTTCATCAATGGCATGACAAAAGGCAGGGTCAGGTCCTCTATCTGCGCACAGTCACCCAGGCCATAGATATTTTCATGACTGGTTTGCATGAAACGGTCAACCTTCAGACCACGGTCTGTCTCAATACCCGCCTCCGTTGCCAGCTCAAGGTTCGGGCGCAAGCCAATTGCCGACAGTACAATGTCAGCAGTTATTACTGTGCTGTCTTTTAGTGTCACCCGTAAACCCTCGTCACTCGTTTCGACAGAGTTCACGGCGTTATTCAGATGCCAGTTGATACCGAGTTCAGACAACTTTTCCTGCAATAGTGACGCGGCCTTTTCCGGTAGCAAGCTGCCGAGCGGCCTTGATGCCAGATCAACGACCGAGATATCCGCACCAACAGTGGATAAATCATTGGCGAATTCACAGCCGATCAAACCCGCGCCGATAATGACAACACGTTTGCCTTTTTTCAGCTCCGCGCGGAAGAGGCGGTAGTCATCCAGGTCATTTACAGAGAGAATTTTATTGGCCGCACCACCTTTTATCGGCGCCATGATGGTATTGGCACCGTTGGCCAATACCAGCTTTGTATAGGAGGCCACGCCCTTTTCGGTGTGCAAGGCCTGGTGACGGGTATCAATCCGGTTAACCCTTGTTCTGGTCCAGATCTCTGCTGCCAGGGTTTCTGCCATTTGTTCAGCGCTGGATATCACCAGTGCATCCGGGTGTTTGTCTTTGCCAAGTGCATTGGAGAGCATGGGCTTGGAATAGGAACTGCCATCATCACGGGTTATCAGCAATAATTCTGATTCACTGTCCCGTTTACGGATTTCACGTGCCAACGTGTAACCTGCAAGCCCGGTACCAATAATGACGAGCTTGCTCATATCAGGTTTCCAACCATTCAAAATCTGATTTTCCGACGCCACAGTCCGGGCAGATCCAGCTATCGGGGACATCTTCCCAGGCCGTCCCGGCAGAAATACCTTCATCCGGGAGGCCAAGCTCCGGATCATAAATAAAATCACAAACCAGACAACGCCATCTTTTCATTCAAGCTCTCCAAAAAATCTGCCATAAAAAACAGGGGGCCAGCCAAGGCCGTATTAAACGCTTTCCAGGTGCATATCTCAAGTTTTCCTGTTTAAATGGGCCTCTATGGAAAGTGGAAATTACCTTCGATCTTTATTGCTGCCATGGATTCTGTCGGGCCTTTTCCTGTCTGCTTCACTGGTGCATGCAGAGGCCAGCCGGTCGTTTGATGTTGTCATAGATGATGAAATCACAATAAATATCCTGAGCTTGCCGGCAACCGGAGACAAACTTTTGCTATGGTTCCCTTCCGGGCCAGGGTTTGTAGAGCAGGAAAAACATGCCGCTGTAAAACTGGCGGCAAAAGGGATAGAGGTCTGGTTTGCGGATCTTTTGAGTGCGTGGTTTTTACCAACCTTGCCCGGCAGTATGGACAAACTGCCTGCATCGGAGCTGGCTGATTTTATTGAGGCCGTCAGGGAAAAAAGCAATAAACAAATAATGCTGGTCGCAAATGGACGAGGTGCACTGCCGGTTTTGCGGGCAGCGAGGAAATGGAAACAAAGATACGGTGCAACCGCCGGCCTGTCCGGGGTTATCCTGATCAGTCCGAATCTGTATGTTTCAACCCCTGAACCCGGCATGGAGGGTGAATACATGCCAGTGGCCCGATATTCAAATCTGCCGATATTCATTATCCAGCCAGCCAATTCCCCGTGGCGCTGGAAGTTGAAACAAACCGTATCGTCGTTGTCCGCCGGGGGTAGCGATGTCTATGCCTGGGTTCTGGCAAATATCCGCGACCGTTTTTATTTCCGGCCCGACGCCATGGCTGACGAAGACAGGCAGGCCGGGCGATTGTCATATTATCTACTGAATGCGGGCAGGTTACTGGGCAGTTTTAACCAGACCTTGCGGGGTGTACGCACAGGGCACGATATTCCCGTGGTGGAACGGTCACAGAAAAAAGAAAGGACGCTACGCGCGTATACCGGCAACCCGTCGCCACCCGCGTTACAGTTAAAGAATCTTCAGGGCAACAACGTTGACCTGAGTAATTATCGTGACAAGGTGGTACTGGTCAATTTCTGGGCATCCTGGTGTCCTCCCTGTGTGCATGAAATGCCATCCATGCAACGGTTGTCTGACCGGCTTTCAGGTAAACCCTTCGAGATTCTTGCGGTGAATATGGCCGAAGACGACAACACGGTAAAAAAATTCCTGCAAGAGAAAGTGAATGTCAGGTTTACCATTTTAATGGACCGGGATGGCAAGGCATTAACAAGGTGGAAGGTTTTTGCATTCCCGACCAGCTATGTTATCGGCAAGAAAGGAAAGATCAGACTGGCGCTGTTTGGCGCAATAGACTGGATGCAGGATGATGTGCTGCTGAAAATCAACAGGCTCATGGACGAGTAGCCGATTAAAGGTTCAGCCAGTCAATCGGCCTGAGATAATCATACAACCTGGCCTCGTCCGTGCCATCTGCGGGTTGCCAGTTGTATCGCCATTTGACCAATGGCGGCAGTGACATCAGGATCGATTCTGTTCGGCCCCCCGATTGCAGCCCAAACAATGTTCCGCGATCATAGACCAGGTTGAATTCAACATATCGACCACGACGGTAGAGCTGAAAATCCCTTTGCCGTTGACTGAACGGGTTATCCTTGCGACGGTTGACGATGGGTCGATATGCCTGGATAAAATGGTCGCCGACACTTTTCAGAAAAGCGAAGGATTTCTCAAAACCCTGTTCATTCAGGTCATCGAAAAACAGGCCGCCGACACCGCGGGTCTCACCCCTGTGCGCGAGGTAAAAATATTCATCACACCATTTTTTGTACTTGTCATAAACATCATCGCCAAACGGGTCACAGGCCGCTTTTATAATCGTATGCCAGTGTATGGCGTCTTCCTCGAACAGGTAAACCGGTGTTAGATCAAGGCCGCCACCGAACCACCAGACAGGTTCTTCGCCTTCCTTTTCTGCAACAAAGAAACGGACATTGGCATGAGATGTCGGCACATAAGGATTGCACGGATGGATCACCAGCGACACCCCCATTGCCTGGAAACTGCGGCCAGCCAGATCAGGGCGTTGCGCCGTGGCCGATGGTGGCAGGCTTTGACCCGATACACAGGAGTAGTTGATGCCGGCCTGCTCGAATACGGACCCATTGGTCAAGATCCGGGTGCGCCCCTCTCCCCCCTGCTGGCGTTGCCAGTTGTCTTCCTGGAAAGTGGCATGGCCATCTTCATCCTCCAGTTCCTTGCATATCCTTTCCTGGAGGTCGAGCAGATAATTTTTTACTGTCTGGCTATTGGTATTGTCCATCGGATCAGTTTTCTGCCTGGAATGCAGTGTATATAATTTTTGTGCTCATGGTTCATTGTTGCTCCGTAAACCCGCAGCGAATGTAGTTGAAACGTAAGCGGCAAGCACGTTTTGAGCAAACCCGTAATCCGGATATGTGCCTGATAAAGTTAACGGGGTAGGCCGCGTTCAGGGTTATATCGTCAGGTTCAGTCGTGGGTTACCTTTTTTATCCGGATCGATGCGGGGCTGGCATATAAAAAGTCTGCCCGTGTCGATTTTATATTCTGTTACCAGGTATGACTTGATCACCTCAGCGCGCTTCTGCGCGAGGCCTAGCAACTGATTTTCAGCAACGGTGATACTGGCAGGAATTTTTATATTGGCCTCAAAATTCTGTTCTTGCCTTTTGTTTGCCAGCCACGTCGTGCGATTATCCTGCAACAGCCTGTTTCGGTCAGTTTCAGTGGCGATACCACAGAGCTTGATGCGAAGTCCGGGGCGTTCATTCATCAGGCTGGCTATGCGTGAAGCATAGTCCAGAGAGGTTTTGTCAGTAGCCGAGGACCCGGCAGGGAAGTTTATCGGGTTCAGGCTAATGGTATCCGCTGCTGATTTTATCAGCCGGGCAATCGTAATCAGACCACCATAGGGCTGCAATGCGTAGGTCAGGTAGGTCAGGCTGGCTTTTTTCATCGCATTGCCGATAGCCTTGTTGATAATACTGCCAATCTGAAAATCCGGATTGGCAGCATTACCCTTAACCGGCAGAACCAGATCGATATCATTATTTTTATTGCGCAGTAACGATAATGCGCTTTCCAGCGGAATATCCAGTTGTGCCGTCAGCTGCCTGGCACGGTCCGGGTCGGCGACTTTGACTTCCAGGTTTGAGATCAATAATCTGTTGCTGGCATCGATGGCGCCATTATTGATGTCTAGTTTGATGTGGGCATTCAGCTGGCCACTACGAATATCGTAGCCCAGTATTTTAGCCAGGTAGCCTGAAACAGGCGGCAGGCTGATATTTTTTATATCACCTTCAAGTTTGATCGTGAGGGCCTTTGCGTACGGGTAGGCATTTCCCTTGAGTGCAATGCTTGAAAACCTGCCCAGTTTTGCCTCAATCAGGAAAGGGCTTGCCTTGCCAGGCCGGCCACTATTAATGTTGTTGATGGATGCGCGCGCAAGCCGGATTTCAGTGTCGAAGGCGGGGCTGACCGTTTCGTCAAAAATCCGGATACGGCTGTTGCCAGTCAGGCCGATGTTGCTGATTGTCAGTTTCAGGGGCTTGCCATTCTGCTGCCGGGGAGTGACGGGTGTTGTTATTTTTGTTTTGCCCTTGTCACTGGATTGCATCGCCGGGATATCCAGACTGGCAATGTGCTGGAGCCTGCCATTTTTCTGCCGGTGTATATAGATCAGGGCATCACTTAAACGGATCCTGCCGACGGCGTACCCTTTTTCTTTGCTGAGCGAAATACTGTCAATTTCAAGACCAACTGCCTGCAGAAAGGCCGGGTTCTGTTTTTCCTTCGTTGCTACAGGCCTGTACAAGGCGCGCGGGCCGGTTAGTTTTATTGTGCCGGTGCTGATATCTTCAAGCCCGCTGAAGGCTATTTTTTTAATCAGCAGGGTGTTGGTATGAAAAAGTTGTTGCTGGCCGGGCAGGCGGGTCAGGGTAATTTCGGTGCCGGAAATCCGGCCACTAATAGTGGGCATATCAAAATGCTGTCGTGACCTGATGGAACCTTGCCAGTCCAGCCGCCCATGATGGTACTGGAGTGTATGACCCTGTTTGATATCAAGATTTTCTGTTTCAAGTCTTCCGGTAAGAAGATAAACCGGCGACTGTCCCTTGCTGTTCAGGGTTACATCCAGTTTTCCTTGCCACTGCAGTTTATCCTGGGAAATATCCTGCTTTAGCAAGCCCAATACAAGGTTATGTACCTGGGCATCACTATCGGCCCGGAATCGCGTCCATTGCCCGGGCTTATGCCTGATCGACAGGCTTGTATCAACAGAAAACAGGCCTTCCATGTTGTGTGCATAATCTTTTATATACGTGGCCACGGGTGAAAGGTCAAAGTCATTAATCTTCAGTTTACCTTCGAAACCAGGTTCGGTATCGAACAGGTCCAGCAGACCTGTCAGTGTCACCGGGGCACTGTTGACCTTGCCACTGTAGTTTATAAGGGTGTCATCCTGCGACCAGCTTTTTAACTTGTCCAGAGTGAAAGAATCAATCTCAAGGCCGGTTTGTTGTTCGGGGGTGGTGAAATTGATTTTACTGTTACGAAAAACAACACCATGCAAGCCAAACCCCCAGGGTTCATTTTTTTCTTTATTTTTCAGGGGCCTTGATTCGGGTATGCCCAGCCCTGCGACGATCAGGTGTTTACCGGCCCGTTGTTCTACAAGCAGGCGCAGCCCATCGACTTCCAGAGCTGGAATAAAGATGCGTTTTTTAAACAGGGGCAGCCAGTCGAGCTGTACCAGTACATGGCTGAATGCCAGGGTCTCATGGCCACCCTGGCGGACCTCGAGATTAGCCAGGCGTAATTTTCCGGTGAACAGATTGATATCAACATTTTCAAGTGAAACCGAATCCGCACCCTGTTGCCGATACCATGACTCAATGCCATAACGCATTGCAAGGGGTAATAAACTGATAAACAGCAAAAACAGTATTAGCAGGACTGCCAGCCATTTAAACCAGTTTCGTTTATAGAGTAATTCAGTCATGTTGCTGCTGCCTCACGTCTTCTACCAGCTATACCCTACGTTGAATAGCATCTTGCGGTCGGTTGTTTTTGTGCCTGCCGGTGGGCTCTTGTCCCATTCGACATTGAGTTGCAGTGTTGCACTCATACCAGACAGAAGCGGAAAACGAAAACCGGTTTTTGATATCAAGGTCAGGTTATCTGAATTGCCCAGATCAAGCAGACCTTCATGTGTATGGAAAAATTGCATCCGGTTTTTGAAAAATTTCTGATCATACCTGATCGCCCAGCGACCAGCCGTGTATTTCTCGTCTGCCGAGTTGAAATGGTCATCACGGACATAGTTGATGCCGCCTTCAATAAACAGATTTTGTCTACTGGATTCAATGAACTGATGGCCATAGCCGACACCTACCGTACTTTTTAGCTTCTGGTCTTTGAACTTGTCGTGTGCAAATGAGCTGTCACCATAAATATATCTCTTCTTGTCGAGGAAGTAGTCATATTTAAAGTAAGTGGTATTTTTATCTTCGGTAACAATATTATTGCTACTGGCTTTAAACAGGCTGCCACCAACAGTAATACGATTGGTAAAGCGGCGTACGACCACTTCTGCATCCAGATTATACGATTTGCTGTCGGTATTACCATTGGCGGTGGCGATACCAACATTGGCACGCCCATGTACCTTGGTGCCTTTGCCACTGACGGCAGGTGACGGGTTGATATACCGTACGCGATCAAGGGCAATAATCAACGGCTTGCCAGCACCCCCGGGTTTGATGGCCGCAATGCCTTTTTTATTTGCAGAAAATAATGCCTGCTCCAGTATCGTCTCATTTACAAGAACAATCTGAACCGGTTTGTCTGTCTGTAATTCAACAATGCTGGCCCAGTCGATCTTGATGATGCCTGCATAAGTTGTCTTGAATAGCAGTTGCCCCGTTTCCTTGCTGACGACGGACCCCGTGATGTGATCGCCGTTATCAAGGGTGACGGTATCGGCGAACACAGCGGGGATTACCAGCGTAAACAGGATGGCAAGTAAGGCGGGTTTCATAATCCTGGATTCCACAGTTCTTTGGGTCGAGTGCACAGTATATCATCAATCATTAATATTCTGGATTGCTTTGGTATAAATTTTTACCGTTGTGCCGTTAACCCATGACGAATGTGGCTGAAATGTAAGCGGCAAGTG
>VAPH01051358.1_pt1 | contig 33826 bp, 46 predicted proteins | sample 3393861 | NCBI WGS metagenome assembly VAPH01 (sample SAMN08290439, study PRJNA428436) | hydrothermal vent metagenome | isolation source: Deep-sea hydrothermal vent chimney | place: Atlantic Ocean: South-mid Altantic Ridge | reverse complement strand
GTTAACCGCGAAACAGCCAAAGGGTTAGGGTTCTCAACTCCGCAAGAATTATGCAAGACAATCGCAAAAATAAAAGTATGCCTTTGCAACAAATGTTATCTGCAAAACGCATAACCTCCGCAACGAAAACAGGCGGGACTAACCCACCCGCCTCCTATCCATAGAGTTTAACTAAATTAAATATTTTTTAGACAAACTTTTATGAATTACATTGAAAAAATCAAAAACCTATTAGAGAAAGAATTAAAAATGAAAGGCACCCCCTACGAAGGACTTTTAGATTATTATGGAGTATTAGCTCTAGTTGTCGGTAAAAATTGCACAAACGAACACATACACGACGCTTGGTCATTTTGGCAAAGCAAAACACAGCCAAATCATCGTTCGCTTAAACCATTTAATGAACTAACAAAAGAAGTGCAGGACTTAGATGAACCATATCGCCAAGCAGTTATTAAGGTGTCTAAAATAATTAAAGAAGTATGAAAAAAAAGAAAAAACTTTTTGCGATTAGCGCGGATGCGTTGAAAATGTCGATCAACTTTTTTGTAGGATATTCAAGAGAGGAAACGAATAAGTGGTTGGTTGAGCATAAATACGAAGCTGTTGATTTTATTGATGGGCAAGCGTTAGCTGATTGTTTTGTGCAGGAAAGCGAAACCTTTTTTTTCTATGGAATTGTGTTGCCAAAGTTTGAATTAAACAGAGCTGATATTTGCATATTAGTCCACGAATTATCGCATATAGTAGGTTTTCAGCTAAAAGAAAAAGGAATAGACGACACTGAGACAAGAGCATATTTAACAGAATATTACCTTGACGAGTTTCTTAAAAAGTATAATTTTAAATAAAAAGTATGGAAAAGTATATTAAACATTTTATAATAATAACAAAGCACAAGTATTATGTTGGAGTTGAATGTTTTAAGCGAGGGCTATATTGGCAAGGGATCACTCACGATTTATCAAAATATAGTTTTACTGAATTTTTTACATCGGCGAAATACTTTCAAGGCGATAATAGTCTGATAAATAAAGAAAAAGCAGAAAAAGGTTATTTAGTTGCTTGGCTTAATCATAAAGCTAAAAATAAACATCATTGGATTTATTGGACAGATATGAAAGACGGTGAATGGTTTGGGGCGCCAATGCCAGAAAAATATATACAAGAAATGGTTTGTGATTTTATTGGGGCTGGTAAAGCATATAATAGGGAAGCGTGGACACCAGATGAGCCAATAAAATATTATATGAAAACTGAAAGTAAGAAGATGTTGTTAGATGAAAAAACAAGAGATAGATTTGAAAAATTGCTTAAAGAAATAAAGTAAATATATGGACATTAATTTTAAATGCGAAAAATGTGGTAAATCACAAAAAAAGGATGATAAAAAAAGTAATAAAAATTTGAAAGTTTTTAAAGCGAATGAAAAATGTGAATGTGGTGGTAAATTTAAAATAAATTTTAAATAAAATATATGCCTGAATGTCAAAAATGTAAAACTTGGGGAGTTGGATTTAAGGAATATTGTAATAAATGCAGGTCTGCTATGCGGAAAGAAAAAGTAGAAAAGCCCGTTGAGATAAACCAAGATGACTGCGAACACGAATGGAGCGGGTGGACAGCCGACGAGAAGACAGGGCAACCATTCATTAAATGTTATAAATGTAATTTAATTAATTAAATATAAAAAACATTATGGACAAGCAAATTAAAAACCAATTTGACCAAAAGACGATTAAAAAAATCGCTAAAGGAGCTTTGATTGCGGGCAGTTCCGCTATCGCCCTTTATCTATTAAACTGGGTGGGCACACTGCAATTAGACGCGCTAACTCCGGTTGTGGCTGCAGTCGTTCCCATTTTAGTCAACGCAATTAAGGAGTGGAGACGTGGCGAAATAGAATGAAGCAATTATTAACAATAATAACAATATCAATCTTATCAGGGCTTGTGGGGGCTATAATGGGGGCGTATCTATGGCTTCATTATGTTGATATTTATTAAAGTATGGAGGAGAATAAATACATAGAAAAATTACTTGAAACAAAATTCCAAGGGATGGAGAAGTATTTAAAGATTAGTTTTAAAAACGTAGAAGATAAATTACTTGTTATTAATACTAAACAAGACAAGACAAACGGGAATGTTATTGATCTGCAAAGGTATAAATGGAAGATGACCGGAGTAGCGTCTGTTATCATCGCAGTCTTATTACCGATAGCGTTTATCGTTATTAGCAGTTTATTTAATTAAAAAAATATATTATGTATAGAACAGACCGCCATAATAATCCAATAGCAATAAGCAATGCTCTAACTGAATGGTTAATTGTTTTACGCAATAACAATATTCAATTTGAGTTGGGAGATAAATTCCCAGAGTCTAATTTAAAGACAATAAAATTCCCTGATGTTTTTACCGGGCAGGAAGCTAGCAGAATATTGTTATCGCAAACCAACATCTTACAAGGCTGGTATCTAAAGCATACCGGCAAAAAAATATTGCAAAAATATCAAATATTTAATAATTTACAATTTAAGGATGCTAATCGCTTTGTTCAAAACGAGATAATCAACGGGATTTATCTTGCAGAACGCGGTGATGGCCGACTTAAAATAAAAAATTATATGGAGTTAGTAAGAGTAAGAAAAGGCGACCCAGAGGCTGGGACATTCTATTTTCAGAAAGCTGGCACCGACCTCATTCAACGATACCCAAAAGAAGACTCGCGCGTGCTGACATTATTTAGCAGAGCTTTTGGCGTTAGAAATGAAAGCCAAGAACACATAGATAAATCTTACAAATTAACTGATGAATTTTTTTAAATGGCTTATAGTTTTATTATTTAATAGGAGGCAGTTGGCTTTAGCGGTTAAAGGATTTGCCTTCCTCGGTAAATTAATTCCAACTCTTACACCGAGCCTCCTTGTTGGTTATTCTAAGTCCATCATCTCCATATCCCCGCAGTTAGGACATATTTCATCCCCATTTTTGGTAGGAGAGCTTTTTTTAAGTGTTTTACAGGTAAGACATTCTTTTATATTTTTTTCCTTAAGCCCCTCTACTAACCATTCTAACAATTCATTCGCGTTATAGGCTGGGTATCCATATATCTCTGGAGCTTTATTAATATTATTTTTAATACTATGAAGTTCCCATTTAGGATGAATAGAGTCATTTTCATTTAAAAAATAAAACTCACTTTCTCTCATCTTTATATTTTCTCCCTTACAAAATTGGTATAAATCTTTTGCTTTTTGTAGTGTTATTGTTTTCATTTATTTATTTATTTATTTATTTAGATTTCTTAGCTTCATCGTTTTTAATATTCCGCCATTCTATGCTTTTACTTATTTCAGCCTTTGATATCCATCCTGTAAAACATTTTTTACAAAGAACAGATATTTTATTATCCTCTTTCACAAGAACAAGCTCCCCACCGCACATTCTATGTATTTGTTGATATATTTTATTTTTCATATAATTATTTAACTTATTTGCTCAAAGCTAGTTTTATCATCTTCAATATTTTTTAATGCTTGAGCGATAAAAGCGAAAACATCCTCAATTGTTATTTCTTTGTTGTAAAGTTTTTTTTCTAATTCTTGTAAAAATTCTAGGTTATTCATAAAGTTTTTTAAAATACTCTTGTTTTGTTTTCATAGTTTTTTATCGCCATAACGGCTTATTTAGTTAACTCTTTAAGTTTTTCAAAATACTCTTCCTTACTCATCTCAACATTACAGATAGCATATTTAAGTCCTTCTGCGTTTCTGCAACCGTAGCAATAAGAGCAATCAGAGCATTCAGAGCATTCATAGCAACGATAGCATTCATAGCAACGATAGCAATTAGAGCACTCAGAGCAATTAGAGCAATCAGAGCACTTAGAGCAATCAGAGCAATCAGAGCACTTAGAGCAATCAGAGCAATCAGAGCACTTAGAGCAATTAGTTTTTTTGTTTAAATCATTACTCAACTTATAATCTAATATCTCTTTCTTATTCATTTTTAATATCTCTTGTTTTGTTTTCATAATTGTTTTGCCATAACAGCTTATTTAATTATTCGCTATATCTTAATAGGTAAAATTTTAGCACTTAAGAATCTGACAACCTAAGTGTGGCGTTATCGGTTGTTAAACCGTCTATCCAAGACACCTAAGTATATAGTAAGAGTTTGTGTCTTAAGCCACTTTGTGCTTATGGTAACTCTCCGCTGCAGCGTCCTAAACCACTGTCTTATATAGCTTTACCTATTAAGATATAATGAATAATTATTCGCTAAACCCCCGATACCTTAAGGGGCATTAACCTCTCCCGTAAAGGACTTGTTAATTGCCTTGTGTATATGTTCTTGCAGTATTAACTATGGAAGCTATCCGTAATCTTTTCCTACCACCACGCCAAGCCGATGTTTTTTTCCATATACAAAGGCTTAGACTTATTAGTGTTAATTCACTTATGTTGGAGCAACCCAACTTTTTACAAGGTATCAGCCGTTTAACGAATAATTATTTTAATTTATCTCGCATTGTATTGCGGAACCCCTTAAACGCGCGCCATTCGTTAAATTCTGTCGTGTATTGGCTCTCAATTATATCTGAAAGCTTTATCATTTCTTCAATAGTATCTTTGCGACTTTGGCGGAGCGCTTTCTTGATCAAGCCAAGGTCAGCTAAAGCCTCAGGCATTTGGGCTGATAGGTATTCGTATAGATTTTTAAACGCTTGGTTTGTTTCTTTTTCCATATCTATTTATTTTTTACTTTTTCAAGTTTAGTCGCGGTGAATTTTGCGTTCTCACTGACATCCACAGAGCCTGTTACTTTTTTATAATTGTAAAAATCCCCAATCAATCATTCTATTATCGTCTATTATTGTTGGGAATTTGCAATCACAACAATCATCTCCCAATTGAGAATATTTTTCTTCACACTCCTCTCCACAGATGCCAAATTCACTAATTAGAATTTCATAAATTTCTTCTTCAATTTTTTCTCTTAATTTATTATTATTCATTTTCTCCCACTTAGAGTCAACTCTGATAATGTAATAATGTGGTCTCGTGTCTCCCATCCCAAACCATAGAAATGATTTTCCATCGCCTATAATTGTTTTAGATAGTGCCGGGGAAACTTTATATTTTTCACCCCAAAACTCTATCTCTCTTGTTTTCGTAAATTTTTGTATTTTTTCCTTTATTTCTTTGTTCATATAGTTATTTTAAATCTTTAATAATCTTAACATCATCAGCATACCACTCAAATTTATTTATCCACGCTTGAAGTAGCTGGTCTTTTTGTTTTCTTGTTTTATAATGCCCGATACGAAACTGCAATCTTCTGTCTGGTAATATTCTTTTTATTGTTAAATATTCATCGTGGTAATATCCTGCATCATCCTCCCACGCTTGCTCTAATAAAACATTATCGCCTATTTTTAATTCTTTTTCCATATAGTTATTTTAACTTAAATATAATATCATCGGCAAACAGCTGATAACCCCTTCTCCTCTCATTGCTTTCTAATGGCGGGTCAGTAGCCATTTCCTCAACGAGTTCAATTATTTCTTTAATGATATCCCCTCTTATCATCTCAATAACTCTTCTCCTTTCTCCTTTCAATACCGTCTTTTCATTTTCCTTGCGGTTTTGGCGGACTGCTTTCTCAATAATACGCAAGTCATCTCCAGCTTCGGTTGAACGTAAAGCCAAATATTCGTATAGATTTTCAAACGCTTTTTTTGTTCTATTTTCCATATAGTTATTTTAATTTATAATTAAACCCCTCCTCGTCTTTTACGCGTTCCCACTCTCCGCAGGTGCATTTATGTGGCGATACTATGCTTCCGTCACCCGATAATCTTTTCCCACAATATCCGCAGTGCTTTGCCAGTTCTATTGTCGGCTTATATATTATTCGCATATTATCCCTTCCAATATTAATTTCTTATAAAGAAGTCCGAGAGCTTCGGCGGGGGTTTCTGCATATTGGGCATATCTTGCTTCTTCAAAAAAGCTTTTCAATTCTTCTTTTTCAAAATATGCCCAAAAACCAGTCGCCCCTTTTTTTAATTTTAATTCATATTTGTCAATTAAGTTTGGCAACATTCCAAGGAGCTCGTCTGTTGAAAATCGCTCCATCACTTCATATCTCTCTCTATCTCTTTCATCTGGAGCACCAACGGTTGGAATAAATGTCCCAGTCCCTTTCAATCCTTCATAATGCCTTTGGCTCTCTGGCGACACAACTCCTTTCTCTTCCGCAAGGGCGTTTATTTCTTTTGCTAATTTTAATGATATTGTTTTCATATTTATTATCCCCCCAAGCGAAAGGCGATGTTGTTTTATCGCCAATCGTCTGGGGGTTAAATTATATATTCTTGTATATTATCAAGGTCTATGTCGTCCGGGCTGGGAATATTAAGCCCGAAACCGGAAGCCCACACTTTAATCTTTTCTATATAGTCTGTAAAATCTGCGGTGCTAAGTTTGGTTGTGGACTTACAGCTATGCAGTTTTCCGCTCTTGCCTGTGCTTTTTAACAGTTTATATTTAAAATTGTTGTGGATGTCCATAATATCCTCTCCGGTATATTCTGCTATTATCTTGTATACAACCCCCCAGAGGTATTTATTTTGTTGTCCGCTTCTCGTCTTCCTCCACGGTTTGACAACAATCTCAACTTTTCCGCTGAGCGTGCCGACAAATAAATCAAACTTGTCTTTATTCTCAACCACCAGTTTACCGTCATTAACTTCTCCGTAAAATTTTGGAATTATTTTCATAAATATTTTTTTAATATATTCTCTACATCTGATACGCTTCTTACGATAAAATATTTATGTCCCAAATTTGTTATATTAATTTCAAATTCAAGCTGGTTTGCGTTCTGCCGTCCCTTTTCATTCTTGCATTCCAAATGTAGTGTTTTACCGGCTTTTATAAAAACAAGAAAGTCCGGCGCGCCTCTTTTCCCAAATCTCACAAAGCCCCCAGCCCTCGTCTGCAATGCCCCAGAATTATTTTTCTGATAAACCAATTTCCCTTGATTTTCCAATAACTTTAGATAGGTTTCTATCGCATTTTGGATTAAACTTTCTAACATATTTTTTATTTATAATAAAGCATCTTATTTGGGGATGACAATATATTTATAATCCTTACCTCCCGAAACTCTCATTATTGATTAATTAAAGGGGATATTTCCTACATTTATGCTGTCATCTTCTTGCTTATATTGCGGATGAGTTGCTTGCCCCTCTTGCGGTTGCTCATTTGCAAGCTTCTCTGCATTAACATATTCGTTCTCACGCCCCTCTGCAACGCCATCTGTGCCTGCTGACGGCGTGTTTGGGGATTGGGTGGCTGTATCAGCCGTTTCACGCTCTTTTTTGCTTACAGTTGCTTTTTCCCTCTCCGCCGGCGTTAACGGCGTTAATTGTGTTTGGGCGGTCAGATAATCAATGATATTGTCAAATGTCTTGCCAGCCTTGCTTGTTTTCGGCTCTATTGACAATAATATCTGCTTGCCGATAAAAGAGTTAAGCATTTCGCTTGATATTCCGCTTGCCTCTTCTTCTCTTGTCAATTCCCGCCCGATAAACGCCTCAACTATCCGATATAAATTATTTTTCCCATTCTTGCCGGCATATAAGAACGACTGTCCGTAGTTCTCCCAGATATTCCGTCCCCTCAAGTTTCTTAATTTTTCCTCGCTCTGACTTTTATCCTCGCCCGCAAGCAGAGTGAACTGCCATTTGAGGTCTGTTTGGTATTGTTTACTAGTTGTCTTCCCCATTTTGCTGTCATAGGTTTCGTTCTCAACAGCTTCCACATCCAACAACTCAGCCGTGTAAATTCCCTTTGGGATTAGAGGATAAGAGTTGCCCTCCAATTTTTCAAATGTTTGTGTTTGTGCGATTGGCATAATGTTTGTTAACGGCTACTCACCGTTCTTATATTATTTAATTATAACCGCTTCTCACGGTTTGATTATAAGTTAATTAAAATAACTTTTAAATTTATTATAAAGTTTTTCAGTATTAATTAAGTCTTCTAAGCAATGTTTTTTTATTTCATCATTGGACGCTGTATTAAAATTAATTGGCGTTTTTTCAATTCCACAATAAATTTGCAACATTGTGTCAAGCGTTTTATATTTACCAAATTCTCCTATCTCAATCATTAAATCTATGTGCATATTGTTTTTATAGCGGTTTGTCATTTCTTTTAAAAGTTTGTAAGGATAAATAAACCCTTGTTTAATTCCTGTTTTCATTAAAAGTGGTATGTCAAACACTTTGCCGTTATAAGTAATAAATTGAAAATTGTAATTATTCCCGAACTCACTATTACTGGTATTATCGGCAAAAAACTTTTCTAATTCTTTCGGGGTGTATAGCTTAGCTTCTCCACCAATTTCTTTAACGCCTATGCAGAGAATGTCAGCGAAGTCAGTGTCAACCTTAACCGCCTTTTCCGCTTCATCTCTTTTTTTACTTAACACTTCTTCAATCTTTTTTTCGTCTTTAATATTCTTTGGGGCTTTTAAATTTTGAGTGTAAATTGATAGAAGTCTATCGTCTACGCTCGTTTCAATGTCTATTATAAATTTTTTCATATTTTTTATATCCCACCAAGTTGAAATTCAAGGTGTAGTTTTTCATTTAATAATTCTTTTTTTTCGCTCTCGCCCATTTCATCGCAAAATGGGCATTGCTTAGAGCGATTAAATATATCATATCCTTTCCCCTCGCAATAATTACATTTTTCTAAAATTGATTTTTTCATATTTTTATCATCCGATTGAGGGCGGAAATTACTTTCTTCCATAACGGTTAGCTTTTCCCGCCCAATAATCAGACTTTGAAACTTTTGCAATCTTTGCGGTGAAATTCCATATAATGTGAATTGCCGCAGTCGCAACTTTTAAATAATTTTTTCCAATAACCTTTAAACATATTGTTAAAATCTAACTCCTGTTATATTAAGGCACTCCTGCCATTTATCTTGCTGTCCTGTTGAAAGGTCGAGTGCTTGCTCCCATAAACTTGCTTTGTAGTCAGTGCGCGCTTTCTTAAACTGCTTATAACTCTCTGTCTGCCTCCAAGTGTTAATTAGATATTGCCCAGTCCCTAATGCTGTTGATTTTGGATTTTCCGCAAGGTTATCAATTTCTCCCTTGACGCATTTATGCCTTCCAAAATTAAAATCTGTGCAGGTCGCCTCACATCTTAATATCTTTTCCCACTTAACAGGATTAATGTTGAAGCGTTTAGCTAAAGTCTTCATTTCACTTAAAATCACTTCCTCAGGCACTTGGTCATTGTAATTATACTTTTTCGCTATCGCGTTTCTTGGTATTGTTATTGCGATAACACTTCCCTGCCCAACCTGATTTTTAATAAACTCTATTGTTTTGCTAATTCCCGTGATCGCGAGGTTCGCCAATGTGATTGTCCCCGCCGTGATTATTACTGAAAGGAATATTATCATCCTTTTCTGTTTTCTTTTTTTTGTCAATTTGCCCGCGTATTTTTTATTTGTTTTTGTTTTTGTTTTTAGCATATTGTTTTTATTTTTTATTTAATATTTTAGCTATTTTTTTCCAGTTGTCTTCGCTTATGTTTTTTTGCTCGTTAATTAACTGATATAGATATGCTCTTGACACTTCCATTCTATCCGCCAGCGTCTGGACTGTGTGTCCTGACCGCTTAATAATTTTCAAGAAATCTTTTTTATGGACTATTGTCTGGATGATTTTCATATTGTTGTTTATTTTTTAAATAAATTATCACTGTATAATTACAGTATAGCATACTGGTTATACTATGTCAACCCCATCGCTTATCCTTATTTTATATGGGTTTGCCGAGTTTGCGTTTTTTTAATATTATTTTTAAAATAAGTTATCCACAATTCTATTCTATTTTTAATTTAAAAAGTAGTTATAAGAATAAAGATAACAGATGTGATAATAAAATATGCCAGAAAAATATTATCTTCATCCGTATTTAATTTATCTTTATAATAACCGGGGATAGCGACTGCCCCGACTATCCACAATATTGTTAAGTTGATTAATATTAATGTTTCCATATATTTTTTATATATAATTTGATTATTTAAAATAATTTTTCTTGTTTATTTTTTGGTAGAATTTTATCAAATTTTTCTTCATCATAATCTATCACATCGCAATTATAAGTGCTTATTCTTATGCCTGATTTTTTATGGATTAAAGTGAATTGTTCCGGATTTTCTATTCTCATACTTTTAATAAAAAATGGTCTAACATTTTTTTTGAATTTTCTGGCATTATTTTTCCTTCAAAATGTTTTTTAAATCCTTTAATAATATTATTTAACGCTCGTTTTCTTCTCTCATCCGCGAACCCTTTAACAGTGCTTGATAAAAACATAAATTCTTTTACTTCCGGCGCCGGTCGTTTATCTGGAAAAGTCTCATAATATTTTTTGGTAGTTAAAATCTCTGCAATATTTTTAGCGTGGATTATGCAATTATTAATATTTATATTTCCGCCTATATTAATATTTTTAAGATATTGATTTTGTTTGTCTGTTATAAAGTGATGTCCTCCTGTAAATGTAATTATTACGAATTCCTTTACTTCTGTTTGTAAATTATTCATATTGTGTCAAGATTAACGGTTTGCGAACTTTTTTTATTGCGTTCATAAAATGCTCGTAAATCAGCTAATTTATTTTTTAAATTATAAGGGTTAGTAATAACCGGCGCGTATGGCTCTCCTTGAACCTGCACGGCAAATTGAGAAATTTGTTTAAGTCTGTCATATCCTAATTCTTTGATAAGTTCAGAAATGGCTGTTCGTTGTGTTTTATTTCCTATATTAAGCATTGGATTATTTTTACGGAATAGAATAAAAACTTCAAGTATTTGTTTATTTAAAATTTTATCATCTTGATATTCGGCAATTTCCGCGGGCTTGCCCGCAGAGTTATTCTTATCATTCTTATCATTCTTATCATTCTTGTTTATAGTTGTGTTTCCATTGTGTTTGGGTTGTGTTTTTACTTTGTTTTGCGTTGTGTTTTCTGTTGTGTTTTGATAATTATTTAATGTTTGATATTTATTATAATTAAGCACTTTTATTACTATTCCCCTTGTGGTTTTTGTTGTGTTTATCATTTTGTGTGATTTTGAATATCGCAGAAATTCTCTAATTTGGTTATAAGTTATATCAATACCTATTTGTTTTCTTTCTTCCGTGAGATTAAAAAACCCCTCTCCTCGTTTAAACTTACCATTATCTTTATGGTTTACTTGCCCTAATATATATATCCAAATAACTTTCCACGAAGCCGGTTTATCTTTCCATATATTACTTGTAAATATTTGTCTTGCTACAAAAAATGCTCCGTTAAAAATTTCTTTATTATTTTCCATATTTTCTTAATTAAACAAAAAAAACTCATAACTGCCTTTGGTATCTTCCGTCAAGAATGCCACCATTAGCAATTATGAGTTTTCTGTGTTTAATTTTTGACGGAAGTTTTGATGGCATAGGTTTTTTAAAAAAGTATATAATAACAATAGCAAAAAATTTTAGTCTTGTCAAGTGTTTTAATTTAACCTTATTTTAGCGACTTTTGAAGTATTGACAAATTAATTTTTATATGATAATATTATTATAGGTTATTAACAATTGATTTCGGCGGGCAGGGTTATCGACCTACCTCACCCGCCGGCGGTTGTTAGACAATTTAAAATATTTGGAGGAAACGATAAAGAAGCTTGAACCTGCCTCTTTCGTATATAATTACACTAAAAGAGGCACTTACTTCTTGAGGTATGATTTTACGGAGAGATGGGTCCAAGCTTTTTTAAATATTTATATGGCATTAGATGAATTTCAAAAATTAAGTCCGGCGGAGAAGATGAGAGAATTAAATAAGAAATTAAAAAAAGCAAACGATGTGAAAGAAAATGATTTCTTACAGGGATTTCAGCGCGCAACAGGATTAAAAGTAAATTAGTTTTTTCATAATTTGGCGAAACAAAAGAGAATAGAGAAATAAGTTATAATTCTCTTTGTTTTGCTTTAAAAATATGGATGATTTAATTAATATAATCAGAGCGGGAGAGCAGTAAATTATATGCAGGGGACAACAGCTACTATTTCTAAAAAATATAAGTTTAAAATAAAAATGGATTTTAACGATTTCAAAAATAAAAAAAAGGAAGAAGTTTTTAATTACTTAAGGATGGACAGGTCAATCAAAAAAAATAAAAGGCTTAAAACGGCGTATAGCGATACGTTTTAACAACAATATGGCAAAAATAAAAAAAGAAATTAAAACAGGAAAGAAAAAGGGGCGCCCGACTATATACACGGAAAAGCTCGGGCTTAACATTTGCCAGAGAGTAGCGGACGGAGAAAGTTTATTAAGCATTTCAAAAGATGACGCAATGCCTAACAGGTCAACCATACACGAATGGATACTAACCAATGATGAATTTTCCAACAAATACGAGAAGGCGGTTAACGTCAGAACCGAGAATATGGCGGATGATTTAAATAATATAGCGGACAACGTTAAAGGGGAAGTTATGCGGGACAGGTTAAGAGTTGACACCCGCAAATGGTATTTATCAAAAATAGTCCCGAAAAAATACGGCGACAAGATTGACCACACAACTAACGGGCAGTCTATAAATTTAAAATTTGATGGAGCTTTTATGCCTACATCCAAAACAACGGGAGATAATAGCGAGTGAAGCAAGATGGAAAGTGATCAGAGCCGGAAGAAAAGGCGGTAAGACGGCAATGGAAGTTGAGAATATTGTGTTCAAGGCAACCGCTTCCATTAAACTGTTAAACTTGCAAAAAAAGGAATTTGCCACCGGCAGGAAAGTCTTATATATCGCCCCGACGCAAGACCAAGCGCGAAAAATTGTTTGGGAATATTTAAAAAAAAGATTGAGCGGAGTTGGTAAGGCGAACGAGCAAAGGTTAGAAATGAAAGTGCCGAATGAGGATAAAGAATTTACGACAATACTTATTGGCGGATATGAGAATAGGGAGAATTATCGCGGGCTTACCGATGTCATCCATATAGTGTTTGACGAAGTGGACACGCTTAAGAATTTCTTTCTATCTTGGAAAGATATATTCCGCCCAATGTTTCTTGATACGGCGGGAACAGCCGATTTTATTGGAACTCCTAAAAAAGAAAATCCTAATTTAAAAAGACTGGAAAAAGAATTTGCGGATGGTATAAACGGGGAAAGCTTCCATTTTACATCCAAAGATAATCCTTATTTGCCCGTTAGTGAATTAGCTTTAATGGAATTGGAATATCAGGGCGACAGAGAGAGCTATGAGCAGGAAGTGCTGGCTGAATATATAACCAATAAAGGAGCGTTGTTTAATCTTGAATGTTTAGTGGACACTTTTACCAATACAATAACAAAAGAAAATGAAAGGTATTTAATCGTTGATATAGCGGACGACGGTTCGGACAAGACTGTTTTTTCTTTCTGGGAAGGGCTAGAGGAATATCGCCGAGAAAGTTTTGACCGGCTTAACACCGAAAATATTATAATGAAAATCAGAGAGTATACGATGAGCGATAAGATACCATATTCGCAGGTGGCGGTAGACGCGATAGGAGTGGGGGCGGGTGTGGCTTCATCGTCAATGCTTGACGGGATAATAGGATATAAATCATCTTATTCCGCCGTTAAAACAGAACCTGACATTGTTAGATTGCCGAATGTGAGCTATCTGAATAATGCTAATATGATTACGGATTATCGCAACCTCCGTTCACAATGTATTTTTAAATTATCGCAATTAGTAAATAATCATTTAATAGCGAGCAGAATAACCGGGAATGATAAAGAAAAAACAATAGAAGAGCTTTCCGCTTATCAGGATGTCAGCAAGGGAGATGGCAAGCGGATGGCAACCGCCACTGAAGATGTCAAGGCGATTATAGGGAGAAGCCCCGACCACGCCTCCGTCTGGATAATGAGAATGTATTTTGAGCTGATGAGTATAATATCCCCCCACCAATCAGAAGACAGGGCAAAAGCAAAAACCATACAGCTTAATCAATTCGCTGTAAATGAAAGCAGTAATAATTCAAATAAATAGTCGGTGCTATTTTAAATGAAAACATTATACGAAATAGTTAGGGAGATGGAGGACAACGACAAGTCGGGCGAAATTAAATTATCGCAATATGTTCAGTATTGTATGCGGGAGACACTTGACACTATTGACGCCTATTTGTCATCAAAACATATTACCGGCGATACCGACTCCAAGGGGCGCGACAAGCCCTTTTTTAATATATGCGTGGCCATTGTTAATATCTGGTATCGGGCGACTGACATTGACCGGAAAAACATTAAAATAAAAGCGGTGAAACAGGGCGATTATATCAAGTCTTTTTTGTTAACAATATTATTAAATAATTGGATGAGAAAATCCCTTTTCGGCAAATTTTTAAATGAGTGGGGGAGAACTCTCGCCAAATACGGCTCCGCTATTATTAAGATAGTTGAGAAAGAAGGAGAGTTGATAAGCGAGGTAATGTCGTGGAACAGGATGATTGTTGACCCCGTTGACTTTCATAATAACATTGTTATTGAAAAGTTATGGCTTACTCCCGCCCAACTAAGGCGGAGGAAACATTATGACCAAAAAATAGTTAAAAAATTGATTGAAAATTTTACTGATAAAACAAATAATAATAGCGATGAAGATAACGGCAATTATATTCTTTTATACGAAGTCCACGGCGAAATGCCTGTCTCTTATTTAACGGATAATTGCAAAGATGAAGAAACCTACACCCAGCAAATGCACATTATATCTTATATTGAAAGCGACGGAAGCGGAGATTTTGACGAATATACTTTATTCTCAGGGAGAGAAAAGAAATCCCCTTATAAACTTACTCACTTGATTGAAGAAGACGGCAGGACATTAAGCATAGGCGGAGTTGAAACAGCGTTCCAACCCCAGTGGATGGTTAACCATAGCCAGAAGCTGATTAAAGACCAGCTTGATTTGGCGTCAAAACTTATTTTCCAAACATCAGATAATTCATTCGCCGGCAAGAACGCTTTATCGGCGATTGAAACGGGCGACATTCTTATCCATAATATAAATGAGCCGTTGACCGGATTGAACAATAACGCCCACGATGTTTCCGCCCTGCAGAGTTTCGGGCAAGAATGGATGATGTTATCCAAAGACCAGAGTTCAACGCCTGACGCTATCAGAGGAAACACAATGCCCTCAGGCACCGCCTACAGACAAGTGGCGATACTTAATCAAGAGAGCAATAATCTGTTTGAATTGATGACAGAAAATAAGGGGTTATATTTAGAAGAAATAATCAGGGAGTTTGTCATCCCTTTCCTAAAAAAACAAATGGATACCACCGAAGAGATAACCGACATTCTTGAGGATTGGCAAATTACCCAGCTGGATAAGATTTATATCCCCAATGAAGCAATCAGGCGCGTTAACGATAAAATTAAAATGGATGTGTTAGACAAGAGTTTGGAGGATTTAAGAGAAGGCAAGCTGTTTACCTCCGAACAGCAAGATCAGGAAATATCCGGGTATGAGCAGGCGATAACCAAAGAGTTGCAGGGATATGGCAACCAGAGATTTATCCGCCCCGGCGATATAAACACGACTACTTGGAAAGAAGTAATGAAAGATTTAAAGGATGATGTTGTTGTTGAAATTACCGGAGAGCAAACAGATAAGCAAGCGGCGCTTACTACCTTATCAAATGTATTCCAGACAATAGCAGGTATGGGAGGACAACCGATGAGCGATGAAATGAAACTTCTATTTAATAAAATATTAGAAACCGCCGGAACAGTCTCCCCGATTGAACTGGCAACTAATAATAATCAAGCCCAGCCAGTCCAGCCCGCACCGGTTCAAATACCAGTGCCGGCTCAACAGGCGGCTCAATAACTAAAATATGGAACAGTCAACAATTCTAACAAATGAAGAAATTACATTAGCGAAAAAGATATTCGCTGAAAAAGAATTTAAGATTATGGCGATTAGAAAAAGTTTCTATCAACTGCCATTATCAGGCGAAGAGCAAGATATTCTTAAGAGCTTAGATGAAGACGCTTTAACTTTGATTGACAAAGTTATTTGCCCGAAGATTGACGGCACGCAAAGATTGAGATTGACCGCTGATTTATGGAGCGCGGTTGACGGAGATTTTAAAGACAGACTGGCGGAGGATTGCATATTATACATTAAAGGAAGAGCGTTATTGATTGATTATCTTGTTCAGCAAGTGGAAGAATTAAAAAGCGGTAAACCGAATGAATTAAAAGAAAGAATATTGTTTAACGAAATGACCGATGTCAAGACTGTTAATGAAGATACATTTATTAATTTGATTGCCAGGAACGCCATCGTTAAACACATTGAAAATCAATTATCTTTCTTACTCGTTATAGCCGGCAAGAAAGAGGAGACGGCGGAAGATACGATTAAGAGATTGAAGCTTAATAGCGCTAAATAGTTTATTTATTTATATACAGGCAAACAGCCAATCTATAAACGGTGGATAGGCAAACAGCCAAAAAAACATTATGGAGCCAGAAAAAAAGACGGAGCAAGAGCTTCGCAATGAGATTATAACCGAATTTGAGCTTGAGGAAGACGACCAGCGTGTTGAACAAATCCTTGAGCTTAAAAAGGATAAATTCTCTGCAATTCAAAGCAAGAAAAAACAAAGAGACTTGCTTGAAAAAATGGAGAAGGGAAAAAACTTCTACAAGAAGCAAGCTAAAAAAGGTGGGGACAGCCAAACAGGCGAACTTTCTTTCAAGGATGGATATGCTTTGCAACAAGCTAATGTCCACATAGATAATGTGGATGATGTTGTTGACTACGCTAAATTCAAGGGGATTACGGTCTCCGAAGCGGTTAAAACAAATTATATCAAAACCCTTGTTAGAGAAAGCGCGGAGGAGCGCGAAACCGCCGCAGCCGCTAATACAAAAAGCGGAAGACGCGGGGTTAAGCCGGACACCGGCTCGGAGCTGTTAAACAGGGCGCAAAAAACAGGCGAGTTGCCTGATGATGATAAAAGTATGCAAGCTTTGATTAACGCTCAATTAGGTGTTAAACAGAAATAGCGGTGGAGAATGGCAGATAGCATTCTTATTTCTATATTAGTCGGTATTTAATTAACTAATAATAATATAGAAATATGGCAAATACAATTTCAACATATACATATAGGCGGAAATATCGCTTGGGTGTATTAGCGCAACTATTGCGCAAAGCACTTGTCGCTGAGGCGATTTGTGAAGTAAACAGGAGCGAGGAAAGATATATTGACAGCCCCTACGGCTCTCAACCGACCACTGTCATTCAAGCAATAACAGGGGATTATACTCCGGCAAATTTTACCACTACGGATGACGGGTTGACAGTAACTGACGAGTTTATCGTTTCAGAGCATATCTATGACTTTGAAAAGGTTTTAACTAAGTTTGATATTTTCTCCGCGAGGACAAATGAGCAGGCTTATTCTGTCGCAGAGGCGATTGATAAGTATGTGATAAACAATCTAACTGAGGATGCTACCGGAGCTTATACAACTCCGACCGGAGGGTTTACCACTCCAGCTAATGTTGACAAGATTATCGCTGACTTGACCGGCTCTTTGACAGGTTATCAAGGGCTTGGCAAAGGATACTTCCTAGTTATTGAAAATACCGATGTAAGCGGTATTACTCAAGCACAGATGACTAACGGTTATTCTTTCGCTGACGCGGCTCTTAATAATGGTTTCTCCCAATCATACGGCGGAGTTGATATTTATGTCAAAAGAACCGGGACATTTGTTGACGCTACTCTTGGGACAAAGACAGTTACTAACGCCGGACATAGAGTATTCGGCATTAAGAATGTAGCGACCTACGCTTTCCCGCGCGGAATACAATACGAGGAAAAAGGAGTAAGCGGAAAGACAGGTAAAGAAATAGTAACCTACGGTTATATCGGCTTTAAACTTTGGGCGCCTAAAACAGCCTTGGTTGTTGATATAACATTAGCTTAGTTTAATTCATTTTTAATGTATAGGGAGCGGTATTGGGGTGATGTTAATAATCTTCCCACCGACTGGTTATTAATGTCAGCCCGCTACCGCTCCCTCATAAATATATGGCGAAAGTAGTAGATGTTAAAATTGATGAGAGGGAACCGGCAAAAGTTGAAAGCAAAAGCGAAGTGAAAAAGAATTTTGAAATTCTCATTAATAATTATAAAAAACAAAATCCCGTAAAGTATGAAGCTAAACGGGATGAGCTCAAAGCAAAACTTGAGTTAATGAAATAAAATTATGGCAGTCCCAAACGGGTTAAACCCTACATTCAACGGGCAGGTAACCGCAACAGGCGTTAAGGTCAGCGACGGCGGAACAATCACGCAGGCGACATCGGCTACCACCGGCGTAACGCTCAACAAGAGAGCGGGGCAGATTACCACTGTTGTCCAGAATATCGCAGCCGGCGCCGAAGTTACGTTAGAAGTAACTAACAGCGAAGTGGCGGCGGTTGACGGCATTATAGTAAATGTCGCCTCCGGCAATGTTGTAGCCACTGTCGCCGCGGTAACGGCGGTCGGAGCAGGTTCGTTCAAGATTACACTTTCAAATCTTGACGCGGCAACGGCTGAAACAGGAACATTGGTTATTAATTTTATCGTTATTAAAGGAAGCTCAACCTAATTGAATGTTTATCAGCTCCCTCTATTTTTGGGGGAGCGATATAAATATTTAATTATTTAAAAATAATAAAAATATGCAATATAACGGAGACGCTAATTCTCAAGACATTGTTTCGGAAATATTATCAATATGTGGAGCGACAACCGCCGTATATTCTTTGAACGATATTACGAGAAGATTTAATTCCGCCCTTGATGATTATTTTTCCATAGCTTTTGAAAATGGCAAGGGGTGGAATTTTGACGATATTAACCAATCATCTCCTCCGATTGATACGCAAGATATAGTTTCAGGCACTAATAGATATAAGTTAAGCGATTTTACCCAAACCATAATATCGTTGATTAAACTTGAGATTGAAGACACCGACGGGAACGGGCTTGAGCTTACTCCCGAGATTATAACAGACCTGCCGGAGAGTTTTGAAGAGCGGTATATCAACACCGACAGCGGAACGCCGGCAAGCTATTGTTTATACGGAGACTATATTTATCTAACTCCTAAGCCAGATTATAACAGGACAGCGGGACTGAAAGCGTATTTTAACAGACCGGCATTATATTTAACTCCGTCAGACACTACCAAAGTCCCAGGTGTTCCGATAACCCACCATACGGCATTATGCAGAATGGCATCTTTGCCGTTTTTAATTGAAAAAGGAAAGCGACAAGCAGGAAGTATCGCCCAGCTGATAATGGAAGATAAAAGAAATATCGCCTCTTATTTCGCCGGCAGAAACGGTGTTAAACCGGCTTTGGGGATTATTCAAGAAAATAATAAGTAATATTTTTATGCCTATAACAATAGAAGCTCCAAAAACAGGAATATCACGATCTCCATTTACCGGCTTTGCAGATATTCGCAATATTGATATTTCCGAGCAGGGGGCGGCGAAACTCAATAATCCGCTTGTTAAAAAATCGTCAACGACAGTAACTGATTTAATCCAGTGGTTTGTTAAGAGCACGGCAACACCGACAACTATTTACGGGCTTGATTTATCAGGGGTTGTTTATGTATCAACCGACAGCGGTGGCACTTGGGCGGTTGTTTCAGGCGAGGCGACAGCGGGAGAGGGGCAGGGGCTTGCAATATGGAAAGATTATCTAATCGTCGCCAGAGCAAGCTATATTGATGTCTATGGGCCATTGTCTGGAACACCAGCTTGGACTGATAATTGGCAGGCGATAGACGCTGACAGCAAATGGCACCCGATGATTGTATCAAAAAATGACGGAATGCTATACGGCGGAGCAGGTAATTATATTTTTTCAATAGAAGAAGTTTCCGGCTCAACCTTTGACCCCGCCACCGGCTCAACTTTTACTTTCACGAAACAAGCCCTTGATTTGCCTGCCGGATACAGGATAAAATGCCTTGAAGAGTTGAGAAACAATTTAATGATTGGGACTTGGAAAGGAACTGATATTTACGACTTTAGAGTTGCCGATATTTTCCCTTGGAATAGGAGCGATAGCAGTTTCAATAAACCAATATCAATAGCCGAGCACGGCATAAACGCAATGCTCACTATCGGTAATTATATTATAGTGCTGGCGGGCATCGGCGGTGGAATTTATAAGACAGACGGATATAACGCTGTTAAGATAGGGCAGGTGCCTGACAACATAGCTGATTTGACCGGCGGTAAATATATAGAGCCATATCCGGGGGCGATTATCAACTATAAAGGCAAGCCGTTTTTCGGATTAAGCGGGTCTGGATTAATAGACGGAATGGGAATTTGGAGTTTGGAAGAAAGTTCACGGGGGAATATTCTTAATCTTGAACACGGAATATCAACAGGCAATTATGGAGCTTCGGCCATACTTAAAATCGGAGCGTTGGCGGGAATAACTAGAGACGAGCTTATAACAGGCTGGCGGGACGATACCGCATACGGGATTGATAAAACAAATAATACCGCATACGCCTCAAGCTATTCCGGTTATTTTATCAGTCCGCTATATTCAATCGGCAGTTTATTGGAAGAAGAGACGTTCACGCAATTAATTTTTCAATTAGCGCAAGACTTGGCAGCGGATGAGGGCGTTAAAATATCATACAGGACTAATTTAGGAGACGCTTTTACCGATATAGGGACTTATGACTTCTCGGGCTTAGGAGCGGTGCTATCGCATAATACCATTCCTGCGATACCGTCATCCGAAATGATACAAATTAAAATATCGTTAACAGGAGTAGCGACAACACCGTTATTAAGAAGTGTAAAATTATTATGAAAATAACACCTGTAAAAATGGAAAGGAATTATTATCCCATACCGCAGGATAATCAATCCGCCAATGAACCCGCGCCCAATTATCCGCCGTCAAAAATAAATGATTTAAACTGGGGCAATGTGGGCGGGATTGATAAGCCTGATGACAATGCTACCGTGGGGGCAACAGCAGGAACAGATTTAAAGGATAGCGGAGCGACTGTGTTGGGAGACGCTGATGTTATAACAAGCCAAGGAACTGCCGCGTTAATAGCGGGGCAAGGAGCGTTGGCAACAATAGACCAAGTAGATACAGCTGAAATAGTTGACCTTGCCGTTCAGACAGCTAAACTTGACGACTTATCAGTTGCTACGGGCAAGATAGCAGGGCTTGCAGTTACTACAGCTAAGATAGACAACCTCGCAATTACTAATGCTAAGATAGATAATCTTGCGGTTGATAACGCTAAGATAGCGGATTTAGCTGTTGATAAATTAACCGCTGGGATAATAACATCTAAGGCATTGGAGTTGGCTGTATCCGCTGGGACTGGCGACTCATATCTCGCTGGCAAGACTGCATTAGCGATATACGATTGGTTAAATTGGGAAGTTGATGGCGGGTTTATGCTTGGGCTGGATGATAGCGATGGGGATAAAGCAAAGTTTTTTGTTGGTAATAAAACAGAGTATGTGAAATGGGATGGTTCTGGTTTAAAAATCAAATCAAATACTTCTAATTTAAAGTTATATGACACCGTTGTTGATGCAGCAGGAAACGGAGATTATACTTCATTGTCTGCCGCTGTAACAGCAGGGAAGACAAAAATTTTTATAAGAGATGGAAATTATAGTAATACTTCCATTACATTGTTGTCAGATATGTTTATTATTGGCGAAAGTGCGTCAGGTGTAGTATTGGATGTAAATCTTACATTTGAAGGGGGTAATATTACTACGCAAAATACTATTACTGCGACAAACGCATCTACTATAATTACTGGGAGTGCTACTACGTGGATTGGAATTGTGCAAGCAAATGACATATTAATTGTAGACGAGCAATATTATTATGTTAGTTCAGTAGATAGTGATACGCAAATAACATTAAAAGAAAAATTCTACGGAACTGGTGGCGCTAGTCTTTCATATAGAATAATTAGACCAAAAAGCAATTTGCATATAGAAAATGTTACATTAAAAAATTCATCAGGAAGGGTGTTAATTTTTAATTATACAGACAAAATAACAATAAGAGATTGTATTATAAAAACAACAGGGAGTATTAGTGATGGGCATTTTTATTCTAGCATAGGGTATAATTTTGAGTTCAGTTTTATTAGAAATACATTTGAATATGCTTCAGCAGGAGGTCTCTGGATAGTCGCACATAATTTTAAAATAAACGAAAATAATTTTAAGCATACTGGATATGGCAATACAACAGGTTATTTATATAGTATATCTATAGATAGTGGATGTAGATATGGAGAAGTAAAGGATAATGTTTTTTCTCCCGTAGAGAATGAAGGTACTGGATTAGCAATTTATATAAATATCAGCGGGAATTATAATGTTGTTACTGGCAATAAAATAGATGGAGGGAACAAAGGTTATTTTGGAATATCTACAATATTTGGAGGACTTAATAATATTATTTCTAATAATATTATTAGGAGGTGTGTTGGTGCAGGAATTTATATAACTTCAGCAAATTACGAAACTGTTGTTGGCAATTCAGTCACAGAATGTGGAATTGGTATTGAGTTAACAGCTACTTCAGACTATTGTGTAGTTACGAATAATCAGCTCCACGGTAACACAACGGCTATAACAGACAATGGAAGCAACACAATTAATGTTAATAATCAAACATTATAGAAAAATTAAAAAAAGATATAAGCAAAGATGATAATAAAAAAATAAATAATTTAAATTTTAATAAAAAAATTAAAGATAAAAAGTTAATTTTTAATATAAAAACAATATGGCGATTAAAACTATTTACTACAAAGGGAACAAAGGAACGACAATGAAGGTGTTGCCTGGTGATGTTTCATATTGGGCTGGGCAGGGGTGGACTACATCAATATCTGCTCCTAAACCAGCTCCTAAACCAGCTCCTAAACCAGCTCCTAAACCAGCTCCTAAACCAGCTCCTAAGCCTACTCCCAAACCTACTCCTAAACCATCGCGGACTTATATAAAACTATATTTTCCTAACAATAGTGGCTCAATAAGTTCACAAAGTGTTTTAAGCGGCGATGTTTCTTACTGGGAGAAACAAGGATGGCAAACAAAAATGAGCGTTGCCAAAAGTATGGCAAAACAAAAAAATGATAAAATAAAGCAAGCTCCAGCCCCAGCTCCTGCTCCAGCTCCAGCACAAGCACCCAAAATAGAGGGGAAGAGCGGACAGCTTGGAAAAGATTATAAGCTTATCCCAACTAAGGGCGATAGAGCGGGGCAAAATGTATCATTAATTTCCCAAACGGGAACACAAACTCCTTTTATGAAAGCGTTTAAGGAGGGACAGGCACAAGGGAAAACACCCGAACAGATTAGCCAAGAATACGCTCAACAGCAAATACCAAGACGGCAAGCTGAGGCAAATGCAAATCAGCCGTCCGCTGTAAATAAATATTTTAAGAATGGCAAAGAGTTTGATCCGGCTAAATACACAAACCTAACTCCGGGGACAGTTGATTTTAATAATTATTTAAAGGAAAATAAAATATCTTCATTGCCCGTAAGCCAAAGCAATAATGCCGAGACACCGCCTCAACCGCCGACAGCCAATGAGCAAAGCTTAACAATCGGCAGTCTGCTTTCAGATACGCGCGTTTCTCAGGATAAAGGAGTTAACGGCACGACAATGGCGAAATGGTTGCAGGGCAACGCATCTCTGCTCCCGGAATTAGCTAAGCAGGGTTATAGCATAAATGATATTATCAATGAAGCTTACGCCCAGACAAGATATAATCGTTCCGCTTTCCAGAATGATATGTTGCAAACTCCCCGTGGGAATAATGTCGGTTTTGAGAAAGCTCCCGGCAATATACCTGAAGAAAAAACAGTGATGACGGCGGACAATCTTGCTCCCGCCGATAAAACTAATATTGCCAAGGCTGGGGCTAATCTCGGAGATAATCAAAACAACGAAGACGCTATTGCCACCTCCGCCGACGCTGAAACAAAAACGATAGATGATTATATTAAACAGTTAACACCGGCTGACACGGCGACAGAGGGGCAATACGATAAAATAAGCGAGAAAATAAAGGCGTTGCTCCCCGACACCCTCGGCAAAGGGCAAGAGCAATTAGCGCAAGAAGAGAAAGCGGGAGTGCCGAAATTGCGGGCTGATTTAGCTGATATAAATTCGCAGATAAAAACAAAGATTGCCGAATATAATGTTTTGAAACAAAAGATTGAGGGCAAGCCGATAACGATGCAATCAATTATCGGGCAGGAAGCTCAAGCAAGAAAAATGAAAGCGAGCGAACTCGGCTTGCTTCAAGCTATGGCACAGGGGTTGCAAGGTAAAATCCAAGACGCTCAAGCAACAGCTGATAGGGCGGTTGACCTTAAATATTCTGTTATTAACGATAGATTAAACTTATACAAAGAACAGCTTAATCTTTTATTACCAAAACTCAATAAAGAAGAAAGAATAAGGGCTAAAGCCCAGCAACAAATGGCTCAAGATGAACAGGACAGGATTGATGATAGAAAAGTAAAGGAAAAGGCGGTTAATCAAATTGCTTTAGAGATAATTAAGAACGGCGGAGATATGGGATTAGCCAATCAAATAACGCAAGAAACCGACCCGATAAAAGCATTGGTTGTCGCCGGCGAATTAGCCACTGGCGACGGGTGGGAATATGTCAGCACTCTGGCAGAAAGAGATAAATTAATAGCCGATGGATATGAGACTACTTTAGCCGGCGGGAGAATTTACGCCCGCAAGACAAGCGAAGAAGATTATACTAATGCTCAAAAGCAAAAACTTGAATATGCAGGATTATCAAACGCCGATAGACAAACCCAGTTAGATTATTTATTTAAGAAAAAAGAAAGAATAATAAGCGATAAAGGAAAACTAAAAACAGAAGAGCCGATGAGTATAAATAAAATAGAACAATTCAGGCGGAGCTACGGGTGGACACCTCCATTTGGATACACAGAAGAACAACTAATTCAATATATGGGAGACAACCCAAACGCTACACCCGAAGAGCTTGAAACTGGAGCAAGGGAGGTAATAGTAGAGGCGGAAACAACAGAAAAGCCAAAAGAAGAAACGCCTAAAATTATTACTGAAACAAATATGCGAGCGACCATTGACACTATAATGGAGCAAATAACAGACGAGCAAGTCAAAGCATTAAAAACGAAAGCAGATGATGCGGGTATTTCAAGTTTTTGGAAAGGCAAAAAAACAGATGTTAAAAACTATCTAAAATCTATTGAAGGTAAAATACAAACAGCGATAGACGCTGGATACTCTATTGATGAAATAATTTTATTTTTAAGTAAATAAATATGGGTAAATTAAACTTATCAGCTCTTGCGGGGCGGAAAAATATATTTGATGTTGAAGATTATACTCTTCCTGTTTCTGATACACAATTAGAGTTTAGACCGATAGAGGAAACTATACAGACCACTACGCCGTCCGTTGTTCCGTCAAAAATAAACGCAAGAGCTTTAAAGGGTTTTACGGCTGGATTAAGAATTGGATTTTCCCGTCCATTAAAAAGTATTAAAGATTTGATCGTCGGAGAAGAAAAAGTATTACGGGGGAAAATACCTGAAGATACAAAGCGGGTATTATTTGAAGATATAGAAACAAAAACTCCTGTAATAAAAAAACCGCCATTAGTCGCTATGCCTTTAAGATTATTGGGTGATACTGCGAAATTTGTAGTTAGTTTAGGGTTGGAAGCCACTAAACAAGAGGGCAGTTTTATACCAGCGACTGAATTAGAGCAGTTAGTATTTGGAGAAGAAGAAGTTAAACGGCTTACGAAAGACCCCGACCTTTATGGAACAGCGTATAGATTTACTGCCGAGAAATTAAAAAAAGTTGGTATGCCGAAAGGCTTAGCGGAAAATTCTGCATTGGCAAGCTCTGTAATTATAGGAGCAATTATTGAAAATCCTTTTAATATATTCGGCAAAGGAGGAAAACAGCTTTTAGTTAAGTCAATGAAAGATGTTATAGAAAAAGAAACTAAACAAAAAATAAGCAAAGAAGTTTTAATAATATTAGAAAAGAAAGCGGACGATTTAATTAAAATCGCTGATAAAACAGAAAGAGCATTCTTTATTAAAGGAGTGGTGAAAAAGGAAATAGGTAAATTTAAAAAGCCAACTAATATGCAAGCATTAAAAATAGCTCCTGCCAAAGATATAGTTAAAAAATTCCACCCGGACGACAGGGCGAAGATGATTGATTTTATAGACAATACAAGATTAAAAAAAGCTGAAAACATTGAGCTTGAAAAAGACGCGCGGGCTATCGCGGAAGGGCTGGGATTAAACCCCGATGTTTCTAATTTAAGGCTGGCTAATAAATTTGATGATTTGCTGGAACGGCAAAGAGCGGAATTTAAAAAAGCAGTCCCGAAGATAGATGATAAGATGGCAGAGGAGTTTATTCTAAATGATTTAAACCCTACTAGCGGATTATCCGTAGGCTATACTCCACAAGTTAGAGCAAAAATAAAACTTGGCAAAAACATAACAACACTAGATAAAACTTCAGGAAAATCGTCAGACACATTAATAACTATTTATAGGGGCGCTCCCAAAAATCAAAAGGATATAGTTCCGGGTGATTTTATTACAACCAATTATAATTTAGCTAAAGATTATGCTGGAACTGGTAAAATATTATCTAAAAAGGTAAAAATGAAAAATATTCTTGATGACATAACAGAACCTTTAGGGGAGGAATATATTTATAGACCAAAAATAAACATCTTCAACCAAGTTAAAGGAAAGCCGGTTAAAGAATTGCCTGCTATAAGTCAAAAAGAGGTGATAACTCAAAAAGTATTACCAAAAGCAACAACGCCAAAAGATACACACATAGAGGGCATTGTGAAGCCAAGTGTTTCAAAAAATGTTTCATCTGTTAATGATACCATAAAAAGCTCGTATGACGAAATTTTTACACTACCAAAAGAAACAAGAGGTCAAGCGTTTAGACGGAAGATTGAAGATTTCAATATTCGTTTAAAGACCCTAAATAATGAAATTAAAAAATTAACAGGCACAAAGGAACTCGCCGAACATTTAGATTTATACGCAAGAAAAGATATGCTCCCCCGCCGAACATCAGACGCTATTAAAAGGGTGCGGGAACAACGAGAGAGATTTGTTAAACGGCTTGTAGATAAAAATATTGATGTTAAAAAATTAGATGATTATCTGCACGCTCGCCACGCCCTTGAAAGAAACGCTAAAATGAAAAAAGTTAGCGGTAAAGACATAGACGGACTTTCAGGAATGACAGACAAAAAAGCAAAGGGAATATTAAAAGATGTCCCTGAAAATTACAAACAATTCACGAAAGAAATTGATGACATAATTGAAGAGAATTTAAAATATCAAGTTGAAAACGGACTTATAAAATCAAGTGAAGCGGATATTGTCCGTAAGGCTTATGATAATTATGTGCCTCTTTATAGAGATGTAGATAATTCTTACACCGGTATTGGTGTTGGAGCTGATATTCGCGGTAAAGAAATTAAAAGAGCAAAAGGGAGTGAACGGAGGGCAACTTCTATTATCGCCAATGTATTTTATCAGATAGAAAAAACAAGAGTAAGAGTGTTGAAAAATGAAATAGGGAAAACAGTTGATAATCTTGTGAAAGAATATCCAGAGCTTTCCAGCTTCTTTAAAATAGAAAAACAAAAATATATCCCAAGATTTAACGCAGAGGGCGAACTCCAATATCTTGACCCAAAATTTCAGTTAGCTGATAATGTTTTTGGTTTCAAGAAAGACGGCACGCAATACTTTATTATTACTGACGCAAGTATTGCTAAAGCGATTAAGAATACCGACCTAACCACCATACCAATGTTTATGCAACCCCTGCGCGCAGGTATTGCTATTTGGAGCGGTTTTAAAACACGCTGGAACCCTGAATTTTTAATTACTAATTTCCAAAGGGATTTAGGCGAAGCTCTTATTAATCTTAATGTAGAAAAATCCATATTAAAAAAGGAAGGTAAAAATTTAAGAAAGGAAGTTGTTAAGGACTTATTCCCGAGCCAAAATGAAATTAGGAAACATTTAAGAGGAGTAAAAAAATCAGAACAGTTTGACGAGTTTTTAAAGCTTGGCGGAGACACTGGGCATTTTTGGATGGAAACAGCTAAGCAGGGTGAAGAGAATATATTTAAACTTGCTAAAAGATTAAAGGGCGAGGGCTTGCAAAAACCGCTTAATTACGGGAGAGAAGCGTTAAAATTTATTGATGATATAAACTCTGTTATTGAATTAGGCGTTAGATATTCCGCTTATAAAAATCTTGTAAAAAGAGGAATGAGTAAAGAAAAATCAATCCAGTCCGTTGCTGACTTGACTGTTAATTTTTCAAGGCAAGGCGAAATATCTCCTATACTAAAATCTTTTTATGGATTTATTAATCCGGCGATACAAGGAACTTCAAAAGTATTTAGAACTATTGCAAGCCCAGAGGGGAAAAAAAGAGTAGCAAGAGCTATCACAGGATTAGTCGCTTTAGGTTATTTAAACAGGCAAATATCAATAATGTTAGACCCAGAAGGGGACGAAGCGATACCTGCTTATTCTAAAAATCATAAACTTATTTTCGCGTTGGGAGACGGGAAAACTGCAACGCTATGGCAAATGCCTTATGGATTTACGACATTCTTTGCGCTAGGAAGTAATCTTGCGGAGATACAGGCGGGTAAAAAAACATTTGGAGAAGCAGTTGGGCAAGTAGCTAAAACTGGAGTAAATTCTTTTTCGCCTTTTGACACTGACTTATATTCCTTAATCCCAACACTTGCCAAGCCATTGTTTGAAGCTGACGCGAATAAAGCGTGGTATGATGGCCCAATATATCCAGAGCAAAAATTTACACGAACACCAAAACCAGACGCTGAAACTTATTTTAGAAATACATCTGAAACTTCTAAATTTATTACAGAGTTGTTGAATGTTTTATCAGGAGGTGGAGACGGTAAGGCTGGTGCTATTGATATACATCCTGATAGCTTAGAATATTTATTTAATCAATATACCGGCGGCCCCGTTACATTCGCCCAGCAAACACTTGAAGCTATTGGGCGTGGATTAATAGGAGAATTTAATCCTAGTAAAACTCCGTTTATTAAAAAGTTTTACCGTAAGGACGAACCAAAGAGTTTTGTGTATGGGACTATAAACGATACATTAGCACGAGCATACAAAAAAGATTTAGAGACATTAGAGATTAATAGATTTTACAGGGCTGTTGATGTTGGGCTGAATAAAGAAATTATAAGCCAAGAATATGCGGATAAGGTTATCAAGGATTTTATAAAAGCAAGATATAAAATTCTAGGCACAATCACATCTGAAGAAAATAAAAATAAACTACAAGATATGAAAGAAGTTGACAGAGATAGATTAATTGAAACTTATTCAGAGGCTACACAAAAAAAATTAGACAAAGTGTTGAAACAAAATGATATAAAACAAACTGGCAAAAAATCTTTAGAAGATATTTTCGAAAGTAATAAACCGACGCTTGAAGATATATTTAAAAAATACTAAAATATAAACTATATGAAAAATGAAAAAGACAATCAAGAGTTATTGCAATTAGCCCAGAGCGGAGCGAACGACGCTCACTTGCTTTTGTTTGAGAAAATAAAAGAGATTGAGGGTATTGTAAACGAGATACAAAATAACCCTGAAAAAGTTATTAAGATTGATAATTTAGAGGCGATAAATACTATTGTTAAAAAGACACTGTCAAAAATTAAAGGAGATAAGGGTGATCCGGGAGATGACGGAATTACGCCCGAAAAAGGAAAGGATTATTTTACGGAAGAAGAAAGGGCGGAGTTTATAGATGAAGTATCCAGATTGACTGCCGAGGAAACCCAAAGGCAAATAAGAATGCCGAGGGACGGGAAAGACGGGAGGGACGGGAAAGACGGCGAAACACCTGTTATAGACATCACTGGCATAGTCAAAGAAGCGTCAAAACTCGCCTCTGAGAGCGTTTTAGGTAAAATACCTACCATTGACCAACTATCAGAAAATATACCAAAATTGGGGGAAAGGATTAGGGACGGGCTTGAATTATTAGACGGAGATGATAAGATTAAAATATCAGCAATCGGAGATTTGAAAGAACGGCTTGACGCTCTGGAAAATAAAAAATCTGAACTAAAACTCGGGGGAGGGTTTAATAAAGGAGGGCTTGATATTCATATCTTTGACCACTATCAACCAACCGGCAGTATTAACGGGGCAAACAAGGTTTATGCTTTAAAGAGAGCGCCGTCCCCAGCTTCTTCTCTTGAAGTTTGCAGGAATGGAGTTTTACAATTATTAAACACCGATTATACATTATCAGGTTCAGACATAACAATGGATACAGCCCCGGCAACAGGCGAAATAATTTTAGTTAAACATAGAGTTTAATTTATTCATAATTACAAAAATATGAAACTGAAAAAAACAATAATATTTTTCATTGCATTAACTTCTTTTTTAATTCTATTCGGCTATAACGGCAAAACAGCACTCGGCGGAACTACATTGTTTCCAACGCAGGGAGGCACTGGGACATCAGTCTCTCCGTCTTATGGAGATGTTATGGTAGGAACTTCGGGCGGAGTTTATGCGCCGAGGGCAACTTCAACACTCGGTATCGTCGGCTCTGGCGGTTCATCGCTCCATATAGACGGAGGCGGTTATGTTTATCCGCAAGGAGGAGACTATCATTCCGCCCCTTATTATGTAGCCACCTCAACAACCGCAACAACCTCACTCCAGAAAACAAAGATAACGGGAGCGATAGATTTGCTCGGCGAATACTTTACAAACTTTACAACCTATGTCCGCTCACTGTTTACGGCAGGGACAGGAATAAATATAGCGTCCGGAGTTATAAGCTCAACGCTCGGCACAGTGATTGATTTAGTAAGCGAAGTAACTGGGGTTTTACCGGACGCTAATGTTGCCGATGATATAACTCTCACAAATATAACTCAAATAACAAATAGAGCTATAAGCTTTACCACAGGAACACTACAAGTATCAAGAGGAGGGACAGGATTAACTTCTGGATATAATAATACTAATTGGGACACGGCATATACAAACAGAATAACATCGGCTACTTACCCTCTTTCAATAGCAACAAACAATATCTCAACAGTAGCAACATCATCACTTAATTTATTGGTGGGGTCTTTCTTATCTCCGAATATATCACAATGGACAAACGATAGCGGGTATTTAACCTCATATTCAGAGACAGACCCTGTTGTAAAGGCAATAAATGGAATTGTAAAATCAAATGGCACTACAATATCATCGGCAGTTTCTGGCACAGATTATGAAGTGCCCATAACTTTTTCAACAGGACTTACACGGTCAACAAATACAGTAACTGTAAACACTTCACAAAATATAGGAACTTTATCAAATTTAACTACAAATGGCTTTATTAAAACTTCTGGTGGCACGGGATTATTAAGTGTTGACACAAATACATATCTTACTGGCAACCAAACGATAACCCTTTCAGGAGATGTCTCTGGCTCTGGCACAACTGCTATCACAACAACAATAGGAGCAAATGCAGTCGCCCTCGGAACGGACACAACGGGAAACTATGTCGCCACTATTGCTGATAGCGGAAATTCAACAATATCAGTTATTGGTTCGGGGACTGAAACAGCGGGGATAACTCTTGACGCTATTGGATTAAATTGCACAGACTGCCTTGGGACGACTGAAATATCAGATATTTATTTGCTCAACACCGGCGATGTTGCCACCGGAGTTTACGACTTCGGCGGAGCGACATCGTTTGAAATACCTAACGGGACAGCCCCAGCTATAAGTGTGTTGGGGCAGATTGCGTTTGATAGCACGGACGGGCAATTAATAATTGATGATGGAACAAACGACCTTGTAGTCCGCACAGAAGAAAAAATATTTGCGTTTACGCTTGCTTCAACCTCTCCAGAATTTTCAAGTGGTGGGCAAATAGCAGTTCCACTTGAAAAGGATGGATATACTGTAACAAACATAAAATGCTATGTTCAGGCAGGGACTTCTGTTGTGGCGACATTAACAGACAATACTAACGCAATGGATAGCTTAACCTGTGCAACCACGGCGACAACAGACGATGGCACAATAGCAAATAATACTGTGATAGCAGATGAATTAATGTATGTAAATATAGGAACCGTTACAGGGGCGGTTGATTATTTAACATTCAGCGTCTTCGGGCGGTGGAGTAGGGAATAATATGAAAAACTTTTGGTTAAAATTCAGAAAATGGATAATAGGGCTGTTTGTTGTGTCAACAGTGTTGGCGGCGGGGAATGCAATCAACCAACCAAAAAGAATGACAATAAATGATAAAATAGCCAACCGCATTAGCGTGATGAAGTCTCAAGTTGAAATAGACAAACAGCCCAATGGTAAATATAAACGGCAAGCTGAAAGAATGATTAATGGAGTTAAATATAGAGTAGACGAATATGAAACATCTAAAGGCGAAATAGGATACACAATTACAATTACAAAAGAACAAGGCAATAAAATATACAGGCGAGCGGTATCAACCGGAGTAGAAAAAGCAAGCAGAGAGTTTGACTGGCGTTTAATTAAAGATAATACAATAGTGGCGACGGCGACAACGACAACCGCCACTACAACGCAACAATGAAAAAAATATTAGCAACAATTTTATCAATTTGGCTCTTGCTGTTTCCCGTGGGCAGAGCATTGGCGGCAAACACAAACTCAATATCATTAGTAGCCGCCTCCTCTCAATATCTTTCTATCACCGATGCAGACCAGACAGGGTTGGATGTAGTAGGTAATTTTAGTATTGAAGCTTGGATTAAAATTACGAGTTTAACAGACTTGGTTTTTCAAACAATAGTTTCTAAAACGGAAGACAATTCAGACCGTTCTTATTTATTAAGAGTAAGAAATAACGGAGCTGACGGAGAAATCAACTTTCTTGTTTACAACGGTTCATATTTCAATATAACACGAACGGTTAGCCAGTTTTCATCTGGCGTGTGGTATCATATAGCCGTAACATATTCTACTGCTGGTGAAATGAGTTTTTATCTTGATACTGTTAAGCAAGGCATAACTGAAACTGGTGGGATAACAAGTATACTAAATTCAACAAGAGATTTTTTCATCGGGAAAGGTTCATCCGCCAACCCACAATATATGGACGGTCTTATTGACGATGTCCGTGTATGGTCATCAACAAGAACAGCGACAGAAATATCAGACAACTACCAAAAAGAATTAACAGGAAGCGAAGCAAATCTTGTAGGATATTGGAAGCTCAACAACGACCTGCTGGACGCAACGGCTAATAATAATGATTTGACAAATAACAATTCAGCGACATTCAGCACTGATGTTCCTTTTACGGGAGCGACACCGAAAGCAATCAAACCGCCAGATATTATTTTTTTTGAGTAGCACATTTTAATATAAAAGGAGGTATGCGATGAAAACATATTGCAGGTGCAGAGAGTTCTCCGGTTGCGGTGATTATTGCGAAAAAACAAAGAGCATAG
>VAPH01025583.1_pt1 | contig 34039 bp, 32 predicted proteins | sample 3393861 | NCBI WGS metagenome assembly VAPH01 (sample SAMN08290439, study PRJNA428436) | hydrothermal vent metagenome | isolation source: Deep-sea hydrothermal vent chimney | place: Atlantic Ocean: South-mid Altantic Ridge | reverse complement strand
GGACCATCCACGCCTCGGCCCCTCCGTTGAGGAAGAACTGCCGCACCGCGTAACTCGCTTCCGAGCCCGCGTCGAGCCCGCCAAAATTGCGTTCGAAGTCGGCGAAGCTTTGAAGACGGGTCGCATCGTTGATCGGCCCCTGCCTGGCCGCGCCGATAAATGCGGCCACCGAGGTGCTGACCCCGGTGATCGTCCGGACTCCACTGGGAATTTCTTCGATGTAAACGCCTGGATAAGAGACTGTTACTGGCATGGCCTAAACTCCTTGATAAGGCGCGCGGGTGATTTCGCTGTTGAATGGTTTGGAAAGGGCGGGAAAACCTGATTGGCGGATCGGGGAAATAAAAACGGCTGGCCCATAACGTCCCCTGATACGCTCTAAAACAAGAATTGCCCGGCCTTATGCTCTAGGATTAAGTGTGATTGGCCGGCCAATCATGCCGTTTATGTGTATTTACTGGTGGAACGATCTTAATATAACGTCTTTCGTAGAGTCGAGTCGAAATAACTGACTTTATTGACTCTTTTTTTAAGGGATACGCACTCTATGAAAGCCCAGCCCCATGGGCGTCGCGGATGGCGAGCAATTGGGCCAGGGTATAGGTCTCGGTTCCGTCCACATGGACGAAGAGGAATTCCAGCGCCGTCTCCGAGGTGACCATCTCGCCCGGAAACGGCTGATAGACCAGGTCCCTCGATCCGAACCCCGGCCCGGCGGAGCCGACGGTGAAGGTGTCCGACACCGTCACCTTGACCAGCTTGCGGGCCGGGCGTCCGTGGGGCGCCAGTTCCATGGGAATGCCCGACAAGCGCATGAAGCCCAGTTTGTCTTCGGCCTTGCGGTATCCGTCCACGAAGGCTTTTTCCAGGAGCTTGATTTCCTCGCGGTCCATGCTCTAGAAGCTCACGGGTTTGTCGATGATGGACTTGTGCGCGCCCATCTTGCCGTGGGCGACGAGCGCGCCCAGAACGTCTACGATCACCCGCGCGCCGAACAGCGAGGTGATGTCGGACGTGTCGTAAGGCGGCGAGACCTCGACCACCTCCATGCCGCAGATGCCCTCGGAGACGACCTTGCCGACCAGGGACAACGCCTCGCGCGGCAGGAATCCGCCCGGTTCCGGCCAGCCGGTGCCGGGCACGAATCCGCAGTCCACGCAGTCGATGTCGAAGCTGAGGTAGACCGCGTCGGCGTCCTTCCAGGCCAATTCCAAGGCCACTTCGGCGACCCTGTCGATGCCCATTTCCTCCACATCGCGCATGGTCAGGATGTTGGTGCCGCGGTTGCGGATTTCCTTCACCGCCTCGCGTGGAACCTGCCAGCCGCCGATGCCGATCTGGACCAGGTTGGCGGCCGGCACGTTGGCCATGTTGGTGGCGTGGAACCACGGCGTGGTGTGCATGCGCTCGTCCAGGTCCTTTTCCTGGATGTCGGCATGGCGGTCGAAATGGATGATGCCGATTTTCTTCGTGGTGCATTCGGCGATGCCGCGCACGGTGGCGAAACCGATGGAATGGTCGCCGCCCAGGATGACCGGCATCGCGCCCGACGAAAAAACGTGGCTCGTCGCCTTGCTGATCTGATCGAAGGTCTTTTCGATATTGGCCGGAATGGTGAACACGTCGCCGGCGTCGCAAAGGGTCATCTGTTCGCGCAGATCAACGCCGATCTCATAATTATAAGGCGTGTAAAGGGCCGAGATGCGGCGCATCCCCTGCGGGCCGAAGCGGGTGCCCGGACGGTACGTGGCGCCGCCGTCAAACGGTACGCCGATCACGGCGGCGTCGTATTTGCCTACTTCGCGGACGTTTTCCGCATAGGGCGCTTTTAAGAACGTGTTGATGCCCGCGAAGTGCGGAAGTTCCCCCCGCGCGAACGTCGGGATGGTCTTGTCCTCGATGGAGCCCGCGCCTTGCAAGCCGTTGTCCAAGGCCCATTTCCGTTCGGCCTTCCAGGCGTCCTCGGGAATATCGGCCTCGGCCATGGCCGCCTTCCAGCCCCTGGCCTGCATCTTGTCGAAGTCGGGGTGGTGAAAACGTTTCTCAGCTTTCGTCCGGGCGCGCCGTTGGCGTATGCGTTTGTCCTGTTGGGTGAACATGGCTTAGTCCTTCTTTTTGAGGTCAAGGTTTTGGATATCCCGCAACTCGCCGTTGCTTTTGTTTTCGAGCGGAATGTCGTAGGTGATGGTGGCGCCGTATGCGCCCGGCTCGTGGGGGTCGATGCGCACCATGTCGAACACCAACAGGCGCGTGCCCAGTTTGAAGCCTTCCTCCAGGTCGTGGGTGACCATGAACACGGTCATGTCGGTTTCCTCCCACAGCTTGAGAATCAAGTCTTGCATGTCGGCGCGGATGCCGGGGTCGAGCGCGCCGAACGGCTCGTCCAGCAAAAGCACCTTCGGGTTCATCACCAGGGCCTGGGCGATGGCCAGGCGCTGGCGCATGCCGCCTGAAAGTTCGGCGGGATACTTGTCCGCCGCGCCGCCGAGGCCGACGGCGTCGAGATGTTCGCGCGATTCTTCCAACGCCGCCTTGCGCGCCGCCCCGAACAGGCGTCCCAGGAACGGCGCGCGCCTGGTTTCCAGCCCGAAAGCCACGTTCTCGGCCGCCGTCAAATGGGGAAACACGGAATAGCGCTGGAACACGATGCCGCGATCGGGTCCCGGATCGGCGGCGAGGGGCGCGCCGTCCAGGGTGATGGCGCCGCTGGTCTGGGCTTCCTGGCCCAGGAGAATGCGCAGGAAGGTGCTTTTGCCGCAGCCCGACGCGCCGACGATGGAGCAGAACGCCTTGTCGCGAAGCTCCAGGTTGACCCGCTCCAGGACCACCTGGCCGGGATATTCCTTCCACAGGTTTTTGACCGTAATCGCCGTCATCTCAGCGGTCTTCCAGTTTCGACCAGGGGAAGGCCTTGCGGCCGATCCGGGTGAGGGTGAAATCAATGATGAAGGCGAGCAGGGTGATCCACGCCACATACGGCAGGATCACGTCCATGGACATGTAGCGCCGGACCAGGAAGATTCGATAGCCCAGGCCTTCGGTGGACGCGATGGCTTCGGCCGCGATCAGGAACAGCCACGCCGGCCCGAGGGTCAGGCGGGCGCTGTCGATGAGCCGGGGCAGGGTCTGTGGCAGGACCACGCGAAGCGCGATCTGCCAGGAATTCGCGCCGAGCGTTTGCGCCTTGATCAATTGCTCGCCGGGCAGGCTTTGCACCCACATCTGCATGTCGCGCATGAAAAACGGCATGACGCCGAAAATGATCAAAACAATTTTGGCGGTCTCGCCAAGGCCGAACACGATGAACAGGATCGGCATGACAGAAAGCGGCGGGATCATGGACAGCAACGTGATGAACGGCGAGAAGGTGGCGCGCAGGTAAGGGATCAACCCGGACGCGACGCCGAAGGCGAGGCCGCCGATGGTGGCGACCGCCATGCCCACGCCCAGCCGGACCAGGCTGGCCCAGGTGTCGATCCAGAACAGGTATTGGCCGGACCGTTTGTCGGGGGTGAAGGCCATGCGCTCCATGGCGGCCCAGATCTTGCCGAGAGACGGCAGCAACTTGTCGTTCGGGTTCGCCTCCAGGCGAATCCCCGAGCCGATCAGGTATGCCGCCGCCAGAAGCAGGAAGGGGAGCGCGGCCAACCAGACCACGCCCGCCCGCCCGGGGCGTCGGTTTATGATCCGACGTCGAGGCATTAAAGAGAGCCCTTGGCCGCCATGCCGAGGAAGGTGTCGTCGAAGCGGAGCTTGATGTTGCCCGCATCGCCGAGCGTCTTGCCGCCGGGGAACGCCATGCCGATCACGTCGGGAGACGGCGCGCCGTCTCCCAGCAGGCCGTGGTCGAAGGAGAACGTGCGCACCTTGTCCATGATGGCGGGCAGGTCGGCGCTTTTTGCGAACGCCAGCGAGTCTTTCGCCGCGTAAAACATCTTGGTGCTGGCCAGCTGCATTTCATAGCCCGCCAGGTCGGTGCCCGATGCGACGCCCATGGCTTCGCGGGCGGCTTTGCCCTCGCCGTCGTCCCGGCTCATGATCGCCATGGTTTCGAACCAGGCGCCGACCAGGGCTTTGGCGAATTTCGGGTTGTCCTTCACCACGGCGGTCTTGGCGACCAGCATGTCGATGATTTCACCGGGAATCCGGGCGCTGTCGAAGACCTTGTTGGCGCCGGGCATGGCGAGGATTTCGGCCACCAGCGGATTCCAGGTGGCCACCGCGGTGACGTCGTCGGCGGCGAAGGAGGCGACCATGTCGGCGTCCGAGGTGTTGACGACCTTGATGTCTTTTTCCGAAAGTCCGACGCTATCGAGGCCACGGGTCAGCAGGTAGTGGGAAACCGACAGCTCGACCAGGTTCACGTTCTGGCCCTTGATGTCGGCCAGTTTGTCCTTGCCCTTGAGGATCACGGCGTCGTTGCCGTTGGAGAAATCGCCGAGAATCAGCGCCGTCGAGTCGACCCCGCCGGCGGCGGGGATGGTCAGGGCGTCCATGTTGGTCATCACGTCGGCGTCGAAATCGCCGACGGTGTATTGGTTGATGGATTCGATGTAGTCGTTGAACTGCACGACCTCGATGGCTATTCCGTACTTGTCGGCCCATTTCTTGATAATGCCGGTGTCGGCGGCGTAGCCCCAGGGCATCCACCCGACGTAGATCGACCAGCCGATCTTGAACGAGCTCCTGTCGGCGGCGAACGCGTCGCCGGATGAACCGGTTGTAACCGAGGCCATGGCCAGCGCGCCGACCAAAAGGCTGAGTACTTTCTTAGGCAACGTCATGTCTTCCTCCTTAGCGTTTGCAAAGGCCAACGTTGAAGGAGGGGCGGGGCAAAACCTGAAAAACGATACCCCGCGAAAGTCACCTTCGCGGCTGGCGTTCTCCCGGGCTTTTGTCCCGCCGTGTATCCGCTGGATATGGGGGCGGATTGCATCCCTCGGACCAGGCATCCCAACACGCGTCGGGACCGGAACCCTAGATGCGGATTTATAAATGCAATTCCCGAGCCAATACCTAACTCATTGATATTGCTGGAAGTGAAAGTTTACAGCGCCAAACCGATGCATAAAAAATAATCACCTGTCAAAAGTGATTAAAAAATATGCATGAATTTTATCGAATCCCGTATGATTGGGAATCCGCTCAACGCGGGTCGTCGCGCCCCGTCACCAGTTCGGCCCCCTTGTCCCGTATAAACAGCAGCGCGATCAGGGCTCCCATGAACAAAAGCGCGCCGGCCAAGGCGATGACGGCGCCGGGATCCTTGTTGATGGTCAGGACGGCGTAGGGGAGGAAATCGAGCCCGGAAAAAAAGAGTTCATAGCCATCGAAGGCCAGCGCCCGCCGGTTCGGGAACTTCAGGAGCGCCCACCCCCTGGCCCGCTCGGCGTCCCCCTTGAAAACCTTTAACTCCAGGGCGGGATTGCGGAATTCACTGCTGGCGGAGTAGGCCTCGCCCGCGGTGTCGAGGGTGAAATCGGGGATCAGGCGCCCGGGCGCGATCCGGTAGCCCCGGAAACGGCCGCCGTTCCGGTCCCTGAACATCACCCGGACGGTGTCGGATACGCCGTTGCCCGAGACCCGCAGCCGAAGCCCCCGGGGCGATTCCCCGTGATGCTTGAGGTAGACGGCGTTGCCGCCGTAAAGGAGGGGCTCGTTCAACCGGACGACCTGCTCCTTGATCACCCGGTCGCCCGACAAGAGGCTCAGCGCGGCGTCCATCCGCTTCATCCCCCCCCGCTCGGAAAAGGCCACATCGAGCCGGTTCAGGCGGAGCGAGAGCCCCTGGGCGCCCGGCATGGCGAGGGTCGCCCCTTCGTCGAGCCGGTTGTCCGTCGTCCTGAAACCGGTGGCGCTCGTCACCAGGTGGCCGGTCAGGACAACGACAAAGCCGAGATGGACCGCCTGCGACAGAAGCCGCCTGGCGATGGCGTGGCCCTTGCGCCGGCGGGCGAGGATGGCGGAAAGGGAATCGATCAAGCAGGCGAGCGTATTGAGCGTCAGCAGGGTCATGAGCGCGAGAAGCAGGAATATCCACCATGTTAGCCCGATGGCGTTGATCCCGGTATCGAAGAGCCAGAAGAAAAACACCTCCAGGTCGATCGTGGCGAAAGCGTCGGCGTAGGCGGACAGCAAAAAGGTCCCGATCAGCGCATCGCCCACGATCAGGAGACTGAGCACGATCGTCAGACGGGTGGAAACAAAGAATCGCCAGAGGGATTTCATGGGCTTCACATCCGGTGGGAGTTATCGAGAAAGAGGCTGACGCCCAGGTAAGTGAACAGCACCAATCCGAATCCGATGACGGCGAGGAGCGCCGCGGGCCACCCGCGCCACCCCTTGGTGAAACGGATGTGGAGGACGCCCGCGAAGTAGAACCAGAGCAACAGCGAGGCCGTGCTCTTGGGCTCCCAGAGCCAATACGCTCCCCAGGCCAGATAGGCCCAGATCGCCCCCAGCACCAATGACGTGGACAGGAAGACGAAGCCCCAGAGCGTCGCCCGGCCGGTGACGTCCGGCAGGATACCAAGAGACGCCTGCCGGTCTTTCCCCATGCGGTAGAGGCAGATCGCGCCGGAAGCGGCCGCCAGGGAAAAGAGCGCGTAGGCGAAAAACGACGTCAGCACATGGGTTTCGAACCACCACGTCTTCAGGATGAGGGGCAACGGATAGGGCGGCGCGCCGGACGGGGCCGCGAAGGCGAGCGCCAGCACGATGACCGGTATGGTAAAAAATTCCGTTTCCCTGAACCGATAGCGCAGGATGAGGACGAGGTTGAGCAACGCCAGCGACCAGCCGAAAAAGATCAGGGTTTCGTATTGCCCCATCATGGGCGCGCGGCCGGCGTCCACCGCCCTGAGCGCCAGAAGAAGGGTGTGCAGTCCGAATGCGGCGAACAGGGTATGGCGCGAAACCCCTTCGAGGCCCTTGCGCCGTTTTCTCGCCGCCACGCCCGTCGTCAGAAGGCTCGCCCCGTAGAGACCAATGGTGAGCCAAAGAAGGGCGTTCATCCTATCCGTATCCCCAGAACCGGCCCGACGCGCCGATGGCGATGGTCAGCAGCCCGAGGATAAGGTTGGTTCCGACGACCCGCCGGATCACGGCGAGATGGCCCGCGGCTCCTTTCCAGTTTTCCTCGGCCACGGCGGTTTTGAAACGCCGGTAGGGAACGGCGATCAGGAACAGGAAAAGGGCGATCATCAGCCAACCGAGGCCGTGCATGATCTCCACATGACGCCCGGCGGCGTCGAAGCTCCCGAAATCGAGGAAGACCTGCAGGTACCCCGTCAGCGGAAGGGCGATGACGATGATCCAGACCCAGGGAAAAAACCTGGCGAAGACCTTGTTCCAAAGGGTGAGCCTTTGCGCAGGCTCCAGGAATCCCAGCGTCGGGCGAAGGACTTGATGGGCGAAGAACATGCCGCCCACCCAGAGCGTGGCGGCGAGGGCGTGGATGGCGACGGATATGACGGTTATTTCTGGCATGGCGGGACCGTTAAAGGGGTGGAGTCGGGGCTTTATAGGCCCCGGCCCGCACCCCGCCAAGGTCTTATTATTTGGTCGCGGCGTCCGTCATTTTAGCCAGGGCGTCGCCCATTTTGGCGAAGACCTCCTTGCGATCGTCGATGTGGTGGCGCTTCGCGAGATAGCCCGGCGCGTTGTAGGCGAGCCAGACCTTGCCCGCCTTGTCTTCCCAGACGAGGGCCTTCATCGGCAGGTCGATGGCGATGGAGCGGCTGCTCTGCATCAAGGGGGTGCCGATCTTGGGCGCGCCGAAAACAAGCAATTGGGTCGGGGGCAGCTTCAAGCCGACCTTTTCCGCCCCGGCGGTGTGATCGACGCGGGCGAAGACGGCGATGCCTTTCTTTTTAAGGACGGCTTCCAGTTTATCGAGGGTTTCGCCGACGCCGTAAGCGCTCTGCTTGACGATCATGCCGGCCCCGGCCATGTGGGACCCGGCTTGCGCGGACGGTAAAAAGAAGAATGTGGCGGCGAAAAGGGCCGCGGCGGCTATGGTGGCCGTGAAGAAATTTCTCATAATTATCCTCTATTTTGTAAGAACAAGAATTAGTAATAATAGAAAATCTATTATGGCGTTGTCCCAAAAAGGGCAAATGACATTTCCGTGATGTTGGGGGTCAAAAACGCTCCAGGCCGAGCCCGTTCAGATCGATTTCGGGCCGTTTTCCGCCGATCAAGTCGGCCAAAACCCGTCCCGAACCACACGCCATGGTCCAGCCGAGCGTTCCGTGGCCGGTATTCAAATACAGGTTCGCGTAAGGGGTCGGTCCGATAATCGGAACGCTGTCGGGGGTCAATGGGCGCAGCCCCGCCCAATAGGTGGCCCGGCTGGGATCGGCGCAGCCGGGGAACAGTTTCATGGCGGCGTCGAGGATCGGTTTCGTGCGCGCCGCGTTGAGGGAGGCGTCATAGCCCGTGAACTCGGCCGTTCCGGCTACCCGCAGCCGCTCGCCCAGGCGGGAATAGACAAGCTTCAAGGCGTCGTCGGTCAGGCTGACTTGGGGGCCCTTGCCGGGTCTTTCCATGGGCAAGGTCACCGAATAGCCCTTGGCCGGATAGACCGGGAGCTTCAATCCCAGGGGCCGGGCGAGAAGGGGGCTGAAGCTGCCCAGGGCGAGGACGTAATTTTCGGCCCCGAGGACGCCTTTATCGGTCTCCACGCCCGTGATGCGCCCGGTTTCGGATCTGAATTGTTTGATTGTGGTCGCGAATCGGAAAACGACGCCCAAATCCCTGCACCGCCCGGCCAGGGCCTTGGTGAAAAGATAGGCGTCGCCGCTTTCGTCCTCGGGGCTGTAGAGCCCGCCCATGATGGTTTCATGGGTTCGGGCGAGGGCCGGTTCCAGGGCCAGGCATTCTTCGCGATTGAGAATCTCCTCGCGGCATCCGAGTCCGGCCATGAAGTCGGCTTGCCGCCGGGCCTTGGCGAAACTTTTTTCGTCACGGAAAAAATGCAGGATTCCCCGGCTTAACCGGTCGTAGGCGATGGTTGTTTCGGCGCGCAGGTCCGCGAGCGCTTGGCGGCTGTAAAGCGCCATGCGCAAGGCCCGCTCCGTATTGATGCGGAACCGGTGGGCCGTGCAGTTGGCGAGGAATTTCAAGCTCCAGGACCACAGCGCCGGATCGGCCCTGAGCCTGAACAGGAGCGGCGCGTCGGTTCGTCCCAGCCATTTCAGGGCCGTGGCCGGGGCCGAGGGGGCGGCCCAGGGGCTGGCGTGGGAAGATGAAAGTTGTCCGCCGTTGGCGAAACTGGTTTCCCTTCCGGCCTCGGGGCCCCGGTCGAGGACCGTGACGCCGTGGCCGGCGCGCGCGAGATAATAGGCCGTGGTAACCCCGATGACGCCCGCGCCGAGGACCAACACCGGCCCGCTCCCCTTGCGCTGAATTTGTTTTTCCGCCATGGCGGGCGCTTTATACCCGCCGGGGCAAGGATAATCAAAGGCCAACCGGTCACATAAATTTTTTTTTACGGATAGCCCCATATGCATTAGGGTTCAGACACATTCGATTTGTGAACTTTGGCTTGAGCGAAAAAAATTGGATGGCCATGAAGCCTTTCAGCAGTGTTCTGATTTTACTTGTTTTCCTCTTCCTTCCGGCCGCCGCCGCCCAGTCGGAAGAACCGCTCCGGATCAACAACTCCATCAAGCCGCCCTTTTCGACCAAGGATGAGACGGGTTTTTTGGATATTCTGGTCAGGGAGCTGTTCGGGCGTCTGGGATTGAAGGTCGAATTCATCCGCCTGCCTCCCGAACGGGCGCTGATGTTCGCCAACACGGGGAAAAGCGACGGCGAACTTCCGCGAATCGCCGGGCTGGAAAAAAAGTATCCCAACCTGATCCGGGTTCCCGAGAAGGTCCTTGACTATAATTTCGTCTCTTATTCACGTGGCCGCTGCAAGGACGGGGGCTGGGAATCCCTTTCCGGGCGCAGCGTCGGCTATATCATCGGCTGGAAGATTTTTGAGAAAAACGTCCCGGAAACCGCCCAGTCCCTCCGTTTGACGGCGCCTTTGCAACTTTTTACCCTTTTAGCCCGGAATCGCGTCGATACCGTTCTCTACGAACGTCACGCCGGGCACTATATCCTCAAAAACAAAGGCTTTACGGGCATCACGGAATGCGGCGAGCCTTTGGCGGTCAAGCCGATGTATCTTTATCTGCACAAAAGCCGTTCGGGCCTCGTTGCAAAAGCCGCGGAGGCGTTGCGGGAAATGAAACGGGACGGAACCTATGAAAGCATCTTCAAAAAGACCCTCATGGGCGAGTAAAGTCCCATATGTAAGTGTGAATATGGAACGTGGAGGGAAATTTTTTACATACTTCATTATGCTGTCTTATGCTGTCGACGGTTTCCGATCTGCCGCGTCCGTATTCACATTTGGATTTAAGGTGGCGACGTTATAATGCAACGGCCCAAGAATAATACCGCCTACGGCCGCCGAATAACGCGGAAACTGATCATCTACGTCATCCTGTTCAGTTCCCTGATAACGCTCGTCACGACGGCGGCCCAGCTTTATCGGGAATACGGAGAGGGCGTCAACCTCATCAACGAACACTTCAAGCAGATGGAAAAGAGCTACCTTCCAAGCGTCGTTTCGGCCGTTTGGGTCGCCGACAACAGGCAGCTTGGAATTCTCCTCGACGGGATCAGAACCCTGCCCGATTTCAAATACGCCGCCGTTGTGGACAACGGCCGGATCGTTCTCGCGAGCGGCAAGCCCCAGGAAGGGAATTTAATCGAGAAATCGTTTGATCTGAAATACCTGCACAGGGATGAATTCGTCGATCTCGGCGAATTGCGGGTCGTCGCCAGCCTGATGGGGATTTATAAGAGACTGCTCGACAGGGTTTGGATCCTCTTGATGTCGAACGCCGTCAAGACCTTCCTGGTGGCTATTTTCATCGCCATGCTCTTCGGTTACCTGGTGACGCGCCATTTGGGGAAAATGGCGGCCTATGCGCGCAAGCTGTCGCTCGGCGGGCTGGATGTTCCCCTGGAGCTGAACCGGCCGCAAAACGCCCCCGGGTACAAGGATGAACTCGACGAGGTCGTCGAGGCCCTCAACGAAATGCGCGGCAACCTCAAGGAGTCGTATGGGGCGCTTTCGGAAAACGAGGAAAAATTCAGGCAGTTGGCCGAACATATCCGGGAGGTCTATTGGATCGTCACGCCGGACTGGAGGAAGGCGTTTTACATCAGCCCCTTGTACGAGGAAATATGGGACCGGCCTTGCGATGAACTCTACGACAACGGGATGTCCTGGTTCGATTCAATCTTCGAGGACGATAAAGTGAAGATCGAGGCCGATATCAAGGCCAAGGCCGATGGGGATTTCTCGAACTCCCACTTCCCCGATTTCCGCATCGAAAGGCCCGATGGGACGATCCGTTGGATCCGGGCCCAGGCCCACCCCGTTTTCGATGGTAAGGGGGATATCGTTCGCATCGCCGGCGTCTTCGACGACATCACCAGCCGCAAGGAAGTCGAGGAGGACTTGCGCCGGAGTCACGATGAACTGGAATTGCACGTCCATGAAAGAACCCGGCAATTGCGCGAGGAAGTCGAGGAGCGCAAGGCCGTCGAGGAGGCGCTTCGCGTCGCCAAGGAGGACGCCGAGTTGGCGACCCAGGTGAAGTCCGAGTTCCTCGCCAACATGAGCCACGAGCTGCGCACGCCGCTGAACGCCGTGATCGGCTTTTCCGATGTGATCATGGCCGAGACGTTCGGTTCCGTCGGCAACCCGAAATACCTGGAATACGTCAACAACATCAACGAATCCGGAAAGCACCTGCTCGAACTGATCAACGATGTCCTGGATGTTTCCGCCATAGAAGCGGGAAAACTGGAGCTTCGTGAGGAAAATGTGGATTTGGCCGCCATCGTCCAGTCCTCCATAAGGCTGGTCAGGCCGAAAGCGGAAAAGAAGCGCCAGACTTTGGAATGTGTCGACGGAGCGGACTTTCTGCCTTTGTACGCTGACGAGAGGAGACTCCGCCAGATCGTCATCAACCTGTTGACCAACGCGGTCAAATATACCCTGGAAGGGGGCCATGTCCGGGTCGGGACGGAAACGGCCGAGGACGGCCGCCTGGTTCTCCGCGTTTCGGATACGGGGATCGGCATGTCGCCCGCCGAGGTCGAAAAAGCGATGGAGCCCTTCGGCCAGGTCGACAGCGCCCACTCACGGCGCGAGGAAGGAACCGGACTGGGCCTTCCCCTGACCAAGGCATTGGTGGAGCTTCACGGCGGCTCTCTTGAGATCGAGAGTGAGATCGGGGCCGGAACCATCGTCTCGGTCAGTTTCCCGGCCAACAGGACCGTCCGGAAAGCCACCTGAAAGTTGACCGGGATCAATGACAAAGGCGTTGGTTTTTGTTGCCATGAAGTACATTAGGGGGGTACTATTACGTCATCGTGAGATCCTGACCGTTCCCGTTAAGCGGGTTTCCCCGCAGGAGGTGGACCATGGTAAAAATCAGCCAATTCAAGTCTGTTTTGACTCAACCGGTTTCGAGCGTGATTTTTTCTTGCTTCCTTGCCCTGAGTTTTCTCGTCGTGGCGCTGGGCGTGGCGCCGTTGCCCGCGACCGCCGCCGAGATCGAATCTTCCATCGCCAGGGGTGGGCGGCTCTATGACAAGTGGTTCGCGGTCATCAGGGCCGACAAGCCGACCGGCACCCACAAGGCATGGCCCGCCTCGAACACCAAGAAAAAAGGCAACGTCACCTACCGCTGCAAATCCTGTCACGGATGGGATATGAAGGGCAAGGACGGCGCTTACGCGAAGGGTAAATACAAAACCGGCATCATCGGCGTTCGCGCCATGGCCGGGGCCGATACGGCGAAGATCATCGCCGTCATCAAGGACGACACCCACGGCTTCGCGGGCAAGATGGATCAACGGGACTACATGGATCTCGCCAACTTCATCAGCAAGGGCCAGGTGGATATGGACAAGTATATCGACCGGGCGACCAAGGCGGTCAAAGGCGGCGACGCCGCCCAGGGCGAAAAATACTTCAATACCGTCTGCGCCGGCTGCCACGGCGTCGAAGGCAAACAGCCCAAGGACATGAAAAAAACCCTCGGCAAGCAGATCGGCAACCCCTGGGAAGTCATGCACAAAATCAGGAACGGGCAACCGGCCGAAGACATGCCTGCCTTGCGCGCCTTCGACATGCAGGTGACCCTGGACCTGATGGCCCACATCGCTACCCTTCCTAAAGAGAAATAGCGGGGCTCGGGGCGAAATTAAGCGCTAAACCGCCGCCGGAAGGGACGCCTCTTCCGGCGGTTTTTTTCTTTGCGTCCGTGTTACAATATCCTTCATGCGTTTGCTTAGCGTAAAAGAGATGTCCCGGGCCGACGCCCTGGCGGTTTCCATGGGCGCGTCGAGCCGGGACCTTATGGAGGCCGCGGGCCGGGCCGTCGTCCGCGAAATCAGGCGGCGTTGGCGGCCGCGTCCCGTGGCCGTTCTCTGCGGGCCCGGCAACAACGGCGGCGACGGTTTCGTCGCCGCGCGGTTGCTCGGGAACGCCGGTTGGCCGGTTCGCCTCGCCTCGATGGGCAAACGCGAAAGCCTGAAAGGCGACGCCGCGTACAACGCCGGGCGCTGGGAAGGGCCGGTGGACCCCTTGAGTCCCGCCGTCCTCGACGGGGCGGGGCTCGTCCTCGACGCCCTGTTCGGGGCCGGTCTTGCGCGCCCCGTGGAAGGCGCGGCGCGCGAGGTGATCGAGGCCGTCAACGAACGGGGCCCCGATTGCGTCTGCGTCGATATGCCGAGCGGCGTAGACGGGGATACGGGCCGTATCCTCGGAACCGCCCCGAGGGCTTGCCTCACCGTTACCTTCTTCCGGCCGAAACCGGGACATTTCCTGTTTCCGGGACGGCCCCGCGTGGGCGAGCTGGTGGTCGCGGGGATCGGAATCCCCGAAGGGGTGCTGGGCGAGATCGCGCCAAAGACCCATCTCAACGGGCCCGGCCTGTGGCGGGACCGCTTTCCCCGGCCAAGTCCGGAAGGCAATAAATACGGCCGGGGCCATGCCGTGGTCCTCGGCGGGGCGGTGATGACCGGAGCCGCCCGCCTGGCCGCCGACGGGGCGAGACGGATCGGGGCCGGGCTGGTGACGCTCGCCGCGCCCGCCGAAGCGTTTTCCGTTTACGCCTCCGGGGCGCCAGGGGTGATCGTCAAGGGCCTGAAAGGGGATAAGGACTTGCGCGAACTCCTGTCCGATCCGCGGAAAAACGCGGTCCTGGCCGGGCCGGGACTGGGCTTGAACGAAGACGCGCGGAAAAAGACCCTGGCGGTCTTGCGCGCCGGGAAGGCCTGCGTGCTCGACGCCGACGCGCTGACCCTGTTCGAGGGCGATCCCGAGACCCTTTTCGCCGCCGCCACCGGGTCGCCCTGCCTGCTGAGCCCGCACGATGGCGAATTCGCCCGGATTTTCCCGGATATGGCGGGCGAGGCCGGAAAACTGGAACGGGTCCGCGCCGCGGCCTCGGCCTCGGGCGTCGTGGTCCTTCTTAAAGGGGCCGACACGGTTATCGCCGCCCCCGACGGGCGGGCCGCGCTCAACGCCAACGCGCCGGCCACCCTTGCGACGGCCGGGTCCGGCGACGTCCTCGCCGGGTTCGCGCTCGGCTTGATGGCCCAGGGGATGGAACCCTTCGAGGCGGCTTGCGCGGCGGCCTGGCTGCACGGCGAGGCGGCCTCGGGCTTCGGGCCGGGCTTGATCGCCGAGGATATTCCCGCCGCCTTGCCCGCGGTTCTAAAAAGCTTAGCGCCTGATTTTTGAAAACGAGCGAACACGCCGCATCATGACCGGCCAGGCGGCCATGATGCCTGACGGGCTTTATTTGACGACGAAAAGCGTCTTCATATTGGCCGCGAAGTGGCCGGGCTGGTTGCAAAACAGCAGATAGGTTCCGGGCTTCATGTCAAGGCTGAGATCGCCTTTTTCTCCGGCTTTGATCTCGCTGATTTCGCCCAGGGAATTTATCTTGTCCTCGGGCACCTCCGAGGAGTCTTCATCGTAAGGCAGCTTCGGAAGTTTGGAGTCGACCTTGACGATCAGCATTTCATGGACGGTATCGTCGGTCGACGTGTTGGTTCCCCTGAAGGTCACTTTTCCGGGCGGAACCGTGTTCTTGTCCAGTTTCAGGGCCATATTCGGACCGTCGTTCCACAGTTCGACGTTAACGCTGGAGTCCGCCCATGCGCTCGACGAAATCATCAGCGCGCCGACGGTGGCGAAGACGGCAAAAACAGCAACAGCATACCTTTTCATTTTAAGGCTCCTTATTTACGGTTTATCTTTACGATGAACGCCGCACTTTATGCATGAAATATGTGGCGGGAATGTGACCCGGGCGAAAGGGGGCTTGTTTCATCCTTCGCCGTTTCGCCAGCCGGCGCGTAAAACCGCGGAATAATTCGGCCCGGCGCCGCGATTGACAGGTCCGGTCAATTGTATAGAGTGGCGCGCCCGTCCGGGGTTGACCCTGTTTGGGCGGGCGTGGTGGAACTGGTAGACACGCCAGGTTTAGGTCCTGGTGGCGGCAACGCCTTGGGGGTTCGAGTCCCTTCGCCCGCACCAGCTTTCCGCCCGGAGGTCGTTATTGGGTTTTTATAGGATAATTCAGATTTCACAGGCATTCCGAATGGGTTTTTCATGCAGGTAACAGAGACAAAGTCCGAAGGGTTGAAACGGGAATACAAGATCGCCGTTCCGGCCTCGGATATCGAAGATCACATCACCACTCGTTTGAAGAACCTGGCACGCACGGTCAAGATTCCGGGGTTTCGGCCCGGCAAGGCGCCGGTTTCCCTTCTGCGCAAAAGGTTCGGCCAAAACGTCATGGGCGAAGTGCTGGAGAAAGCGGTCAGCGACAGTTCGGCCAAGGTCATGGAGGACAACTCGCTGCGTCCGGCCATGCAGCCGAAGATTGAGGTCGTGTCCTTCGACGAGGGCAAGGACCTGGAATACACCATGGCCCTGGAAGTCCTGCCCAAAATAGAGGTCGGCGATTTTTCCAAGCTGGAACTCGAACGCCTGACCGCCGAAGTCGAGGAAACCGAGATCGCCACGGTTCTCGAACGCATGGCGCAAGCTTATAAGTCTTCCGCGCCGGTGACCGCCAAGCGCAAGTCGAAAAAGGGCGATATCGCCCTTATCGACTTCAAGGGCATGGTCGGCGGCGAGGCCTTTCCCGGAGGGTCCGCCGAAGATTACGAACTCGAATTGGGATCGGGAAGCTTCATTCCCGGTTTCGAGGACCAGTTGACCGGCGCCAAGGCGGGCGACGCCCTGGACATCAAGGTGACTTTCCCCGACGAATACGGGGCCGAGGACCTGGCCGGAAAAGAAGCCGTATTCGAAGTTACGGTGAAGGAGCTTCGCGAGCCGGTTCCCGCGCCCATCGACGACGACCTGGCCAAGAAAATGGGCCGCGAAAGCCTCGAAGAGTTAAAGCAGGGCATCCGCGACGAGCACGGCAAGGAATATAAGGAACAATCGCGCCAACGGCTCAAGCGCGGTTTGCTCGACCGGCTATCGGACGAGCATGATTTCGAGGTGCCCGAAGGGATGATCGAGCGCGAATTCGACGCCATCTGGGGCCAATATCAGGAGCACGCCAAAGTCCACCCGGAAGAAAAAGAAGACAAGAGCGAGGACGAGATCAAGGCCGAGTTCCGCACCATATCCGTCCGCCGCATCCGCTTGGGGCTGTTGTTGTCCGAGGTCGCCGAACAAAACAACATCCGGGTCGGCCCGGACGATATCAACAGGGCGATGATGGCCGAGGCGAGGCGCTACCCCGGACAGGAGCAGGCCATTATCGATTATTACCGCAATTCCGATGAGGCCCGGCAACAACTTCGCGGGCCCATCCTCGAAGATAAGGTGGTCGACTTTATCATCGAAATGGCCAAGGTTACGGACAAGAAAGTCTCGGTCGAGGATCTGATGAAAGACCCCGGAGACGCGCCCGAAAAGCCCGCCAAGAAGGCCACGCCCAAGAAGGCCACGCCCAAGAAGGCCACGCCCAAGAAGGCCGCACCCAAGAAAACCGCACCCAAGAAAGTGGCGGCTAAAAAGGCCGCGCCCAAAAAGTCCGCGCCTAAGAAGGCGGCGAAAACGGTGGAAAAGGACTGACCCCATGAGCCATCACCTGGAGACAAGAATGAACGGTCTCGTTCCCATGGTCGTCGAGACGACCAACAGGGGGGAACGGGCCTACGACATCTACTCCCGCATGCTTAAGGAGCGCATCATCTTTCTTACCGGCGCCATCGACGATTACACGGCCAGCCTGATCTGCGCCCAGTTGTTGTTCCTCGAATCCGAGAACCCGGCCAAGGACATCGCCTTTTACATCAATTCGCCGGGCGGCATCGTGACCTCGGGCCTGGCCATCTACGACACCATGCGCTACATCCGCCCGGACGTGTCCACGGTCTGCATCGGCCAGGCGGCGTCCATGGGATCGCTTTTGCTGGCCGCCGGGGCCGAGGGCAAGCGCTATGTCCTGCCCAATTCCCGGATCATGATCCACCAGCCTTCCGGCGGCGCCCAGGGCCAGGCCACCGATATCGAGATCCAGGCCAGGGAAATTCTCTCCTTGCGCGCCCGCCTCAACGACATCTACGTCGAGCATACCGGCCAGCCCTTAAAAGTGATCGAGGAAGCCCTCGAGCGCGACCGGTTCATGTCGCCGGACGAGGCCAAGGACTTCGGCCTGATCGATGAAATCGTCTCTTCGCGCCCGGACCTGGACGGTGAAGAAAACGGCGATAACGACAAGGGCCGCCCTAAAAACAAGAAAAAAATCTGACCGTTCGCTTGGTTGCCGGGCGATAAGCATTATATGTGACTCAAAGAGGGATTGTGCCCGGCCCGTCGCAGCGGCTATCATGATCTTCGGCGAGGCCGTCATGGACGGCGGCCCTGCTTAACGGATAAAGCGGAAAACGGAGTTTTCATGAGCAAGTCCTCCGGCGGAGAGGCCTCGAAAAACACCCTGTACTGCTCTTTCTGCGGAAAGAGTCAGCACGAGGTTCGCAAGCTCATCGCGGGGCCGACGGTCTTCATCTGCGATGAATGCGTCGAATTGTGCATGGACATCATCCGTGAGGAACACAAGTCGAGCCTGATAAAATCCGGCGACGGGGTTCCTCCGCCCCGGGAAATTTTCCAGGTTCTCGAGGACTACGTCATCGGCCAGCCCCACGCCAAGCGGGTGCTTTCCGTCGCCGTGCATAACCACTACAAGCGCCTTTCCCACGAGTCGAAAAACAACGACGTCGAACTGGCCAAATCCAACATCCTGCTGATCGGCCCGACCGGCTGCGGCAAAACCCTGTTGGCGCAAACGCTGGCGCGCATCCTCGACGTTCCCTTCACCATGGCCGACGCCACCACGTTGACCGAAGCGGGGTATGTGGGCGAGGACGTGGAAAACATCATCCTCAAGTTGCTCCAATCGGCCGATTACAACGTCGAGCGGGCCCAGCGCGGCATCGTCTATATCGACGAGGTGGACAAGATTTCACGCAAGTCGGACAACCCCTCGATCACCCGGGACGTCTCGGGCGAGGGCGTGCAGCAGGCCCTGCTCAAGATCATGGAAGGCACGGTGGCTTCGGTGCCGCCCCAGGGCGGGCGCAAGCATCCGCAGCAGGAATTCCTTCAGGTGGACACCACCAATATCCTGTTTATCTGCGGCGGCGCTTTCGCCGGTCTCGATAAGATCATCTCGGCGCGCGGCAAGGAAACGACCATCGGATTCGGTGCCGACGTGCGCTCGACCGACGAGCGCCAGACCGGAGAAATCCTGTGCGAGGTCGAGCCCGAAGACCTGCTCAAGTTCGGCCTTATTCCGGAATTCGTCGGCCGTTTGCCGGTTCTCGCGACCTTGACCGACCTGGACGAAGACGCCCTGGTCGAAATCCTGACCAAGCCCAAGAACGCCCTGGTCAAGCAATACCAGCGCCTGTTCGAGATGGAGGACGTCGCCCTCAATTTCTCCGAAGGCGCGCTGGAGACCATCGCCGAGAAGGCCGTCGAGCGCAAAACCGGCGCCCGGGGGCTGCGGTCGATCATGGAGAACATCCTCTTGGAGACCATGTTCGAACTGCCGGGACTGGACGGCGTCGAGGAAGTGATGATCAACCGCGAGGTGGCCGAGGACAACGGCACGCCGCTCTATATCTATTCGGACCGCAAGGGCGAGGTCGAAACCAGCGCTTAAGGGATAAAACGGTTTTTTCCGCCCTTAGCCCTTGATTGCCTCCCTTATGGAGTCCATCTTTGCTTACAAGCCTGCTCGATTGCCCCGAACGTTCCGACCCTCCGGGCGTTTCACGTATTTATTAGCGTTCAAACTGAGAAACGGACCATCATGTCATCAAGCGATACACTGATTCTGACGACCCGCGGCGACAAATATCCGGTCTTACCGCTCCGCGACATCGTCGTTTTCCCGCATATGATCGTGCCGTTGTTCGTCGGCCGCGATAAGTCCGTGCGGGCCTTGGAAGACGTGATGAAGGACGACAAGCAAATCCTTCTCGTCGCCCAGAAGAACGCCACCCAGGACGACCCCACCATCGACGACATCTATTCCGTCGGCACCGTCTCGACGGTCCTGCAATTGCTCAAGCTTCCCGATGGAACCGTCAAGGTCCTGGTCGAGGGCAGCCGGCGGGCGCGGATTCTGCGCTACACGGACAACGAGTCGTTCTTCGAGGCCGAAGCGGGCATCATCGGCGAAAGCGACGGCGATCCCCAGGAACTCGAAGCCCTGTCGCGCTCCGTCGTCACCCAGTTCGAAAGCTACATCAAGCTGAACAAGAAAATTCCGCCCGAGGCCCTGGTTTCGGTCAACCAGATCGAGGACGCCGGCAAGCTGGCCGATACGGTGGCCTCCCACCTGGCCTTGAAGATTTCCGAGAAACAAGAGCTGTTGGAGACCGAAACCGTCGCCGAACGCCTGGAAAACGTCTACGCCCACATGGAATCCGAAATCGGCGTCCTTCAGGTGGAGAAGAAAATCCGCAACCGGGTCAAGCGCCAGATGGAGAAGACCCAACGGGAGTACTACCTCAACGAACAGCTCAAGGCGATCCAGAAGGAATTGGGCGAAAACGAGGAAGGCAAGGACGAATCGGGCGAGCTGGAAGAGAAAATCAAGAAGACCAAGCTTTCCAAGGAGGCCCGCGAGAAATCCCTGGCCGAGATGAAAAAGCTCAAATCCATGAGCCCCATGTCGGCGGAAGCGACCGTGGTGCGGAACTATCTGGACTGGATGCTTTCCATTCCGTGGAAGAAGCGCAGCCGGGTCAAGAAAGACCTGCCCCTGGCCATGAAAATCCTCGATACGGACCATTACGCCCTGGAGAAGGTCAAGGAGAGGATTCTCGAATACCTGGCCGTTCAGCAGCGCATCAACAAGGTCAAGGGGCCGATTTTGTGCCTGGTCGGACCTCCGGGCGTCGGCAAGACCAGCCTGGGCAAGTCCATCGCCAGGGCGACGGGGCGTAATTTCGTCCGCATGTCCTTGGGCGGCGTGCGCGATGAGTCGGAAATCCGCGGCCACCGGCGGACCTATATCGGCTCCATGCCGGGCAAGGTCATCCAGGGCATGAAGAAGGCCAAGGTGTCCAATCCGCTGTTCCTCCTGGACGAGGTCGATAAAATGGGACAGGACTGGCGGGGCGACCCGGCTTCGGCCCTGCTCGAAGTCCTCGACCCCGAACAGAACAACACCTTCAACGACCATTACCTGGAAGTCGATTACGACCTCTCCGACGTCATGTTCGTGACCACGGCCAACACCATGAACATGCCGGGCCCTCTTTTGGACCGCATGGAGATCATTCGCATCTCGGGCTACACCGAAGACGAAAAGGTCGAAATCGCCAAGCGCCACTTGATCCCCAAGCAGATCGAAAACCACGGCCTGAAGAAGGGCGAATGGTGCATTTCGGATTCCGCCTTGCGCGACCTGATCCGCTATTACACCCGTGAAGCCGGCGTGCGGAACCTGGAGCGTGAAATCGCCAACCTGACCCGGAAGGCGGTCAAGGACATCTTGATGGAGAAAAACGCCAAGATCGCCGTGAACAAGCGGAATCTCGGCAAATACGCGGGCGTTAAACGCTTCCGCTACGGCGAGATCGAGAAAGACGACCTGGTCGGCGTCACCACCGGCCTGGCCTGGACCGAGGTCGGCGGCGAACTGCTGTCGATCGAATCGGTCATGGTGCCCGGGAAAGGCAGGATGATCATCACCGGCAAGCTCGGCGACGTCATGCAGGAATCCATCCAGGCCGCCAAGTCATACGTTCAATCCCGGGCCGTGGAATTCGGCATCAAGCCGACCCTGTTCAATTCCAAGGATATCCACGTTCACGTGCCCGAAGGGGCCACGCCCAAGGACGGCCCCTCGGCCGGCGTCGGCATGGCGACCACCATCGTCTCGGTTCTGACCGGCGTTCCCGTGTGCAAGGACGTCGCCATGACCGGGGAAATCACCCTGCGCGGGCGGGTTCTGCCCATCGGCGGGTTGAAGGAAAAACTTCTCGCGGCTTTGCGGGGCGGCATCACGACGGTCCTGATCCCCAGCGACAACGAGAAGGATCTGGCGGAAATTCCAGACAACGTCAAAAAAGGCATGACCCTTATTCCCGTCTCGACCGTCGACGAGGTGCTCAAGCATGCGCTCGCCGAGCCCCTGACCCCCATTGAATGGAGCGAGGAAGACGAAAGCAAAGCCGCCGCCGAGGCTTTGAAGGACTCGGGGGACGAATCGGGGGACCACGTCACCCATTAACCCGGTCCGGGGCGTCAAATTCCGCGAGAAACCTGGGGAAACGGCCGTTCTTCAATTGACGGAAGCCGGGTCTCCGATATAAAATCCCCTTTAGGTTTAAAAACAAAACCCATGAAATTTTTCTCCGGATTCAATTAAGGGGGGGGGCAAATTGAACAAGAACGATCTTGTCGCGAAAGTCGCGGCCGGCGCCGGACTGTCCAAGGCCGATTCCGCCAAGGCCGTGGACGGCATACTCGACGCCATTTCCAATGCCCTGGAACAAGGGTCGGACGTGCGTCTCATCGGTTTTGGAACCTTCAGCGTTTTGTCGCGCGCCGCCTCGACCGGGCGCAATCCGCGGACCGGAGAAACCATTCAGATTCCACCCTCCAACCTGCCTAAATTCAAGGCCGGCAAAGGGCTGAAGGACGCGGTTAATCAATAGCGCGGACGGGGAGCCCATCCATGCCGGCCGCTTTTTCGCCTCCGCCGTTGTTCCAGTCCTTTCAGTCTGCGATACCCCTTGTTTTTCATTTGCTTAGGGCGGTTAGCTCAGGTGGGAGAGCGCCAGTTTTACACACTGGATGTCGGCGGTTCGATCCCGTCACCGCCCACCATTTCCGGCCCGGGAAATCCTCGCCTCCCACACCGCCAATCGCTCGCCCGTGGCGGGACGCGCCAAGGGCGGGGAGACTCCTTGACACCTCCAGAGGGCTGCATTACATCAGGCCCTTCCGGCGAAGTTGTTTTTTCGTTGGGGGTGTAGCTCAGTTGGTTAGAGCGCCGGCCTGTCACGCCGGAGGCCGCGGGTTCGAGTCCCGTCACTCCCGCCATCTTCCCATTCGCCGGTTTGGATGTTCCTGTGCGGGATTGGGGGCGGCGCCATGGATGTGATGCTTGAAGAGTATTTCCCGATCCTGATCTTCTTAGGGTTGGCCATAGCCATTGCGGCCGTCGCCGTCGGCGCGTCGTACATGGTCGTCAACCAGCGCCCCGATACGGAAAAGAATTCGGCCTACGAGTGCGGTTTCGAGCCGTTCAGCGACTCCCGCCACAAGTTTGACGTTCGTTTTTACCTCGTCGCCATCCTGTTCATTATCTTCGACCTGGAAGTCGCTTTCTTGTTTCCCTGGGCCGTATCCCTCGGTAAAATAGGCGTTTACGGGTTCTGGTCCATGACGGCTTTCCTCGGGATCCTGACGGTTGGTTTCATCTATGAATGGAAGAAAGGGGCCCTGGAATGGGAATAGGACAAGACGCGTCCGCTCCGTCTCCCGGCGGCGCGCCCGTTCCACCGGGGTCCGAACAGGACATGATCATCGGTCGGGTCGGCCGGGAACTGACGGACAAGGGGTTCGTCGTCGCCCAAATGGATAACCTGGTCAACTGGGCCAGGACCGGATCGCTGTGGCCCATGACCTTCGGTTTGGCCTGTTGCGCCATTGAAATGATCCACGGCGCCTGCGCCCGCTACGACATGGACCGCTTCGGCGTCGTCTTCCGCCCCAGTCCCCGCCAATCGGACGTCATCCTGGTCGCCGGGACCCTGACCAACAAGATGGCCCCGGCCTTCCGCAAGGTCTACGACCAGATGGCCGAACCCCGCTATGTCATCTCCATGGGATCGTGCGCCAATGGCGGCGGGTATTACCATTATTCCTATTCCGTGGTCCGCGGTTGCGACCGGGTGGTCCCGGTCGATGTCTACGTTCCCGGCTGTCCGCCGACGGCGGAAGCCCTGATGTACGGCATTCTCCAACTTCAGAAAAAAATTAAACGAACCGGGAGGCTTTGGCGTTAGGCGCAAGCCCCTGGGCGCCGTCGCGGCAAAAAGAACATGGATATGGCCCTGAAAGACCTAGGCGACCTGATATCGGCGGCCCTTCCCCAGGAAGTTCTGGGGACGGAAATCGCCAATTCGGAACTGACCGTATCGGTGCGCCGGGACGCCATCGTAAAGGTCCTGGGCTTCCTGCGCGATGACGCGCAATGCCGGTTCAAGCAGTTGATGGATGTTTGCGGGGCCGATTATCCGGGCCGCGAGGAACGCTTCGAGGTCGTCTACAACCTGTTGAGCATGACCCACAACAGCCGTGTCCGGGTCAAGGTCGCCACCGATGAGGAAACGCCGGTTCCCTCCGTCACGGGCCTTTACAGTTCGGCGAATTGGTGGGAAAGGGAAGCCTGGGACCTTTTCGGCGTCTATTTCTCCGGTCATCCGGACCTGCGGAGGATCATGACCGATTACGGTTTCGAGGGACACCCGTTGCGCAAGGATTTCCCGCTGACCGGTTTCGTCGAACTCCGCTACGACGACGAACAAAAGCGCGTGGTCTACGAGCCCGTGAAACTGACCCAGGAATTCCGCCGCTTCGATTACACCAGCCCCTGGGAAGGGGGCGAGACCGTCCTGCCCGGAGACGAAAAGGCCGAAGAAGGCGAGGGGGCCGAGAAAGACTGATGTCCGAAACCCTGATCCGCAACTATACCCTCAACTTCGGGCCGCAGCATCCTTCGGCCCATGGCGTGCTCCGCCTTTTGCTCGAGATGGACGGCGAAATCGTCGACCGCGCCGACCCCCATATCGGGCTTTTGCACAGGGGCACGGAAAAACTCATCGAGCACAAAACCTATATCCAATCGGTGCCCTATTTCGACCGGCTCGATTACGTCTCGCCGCAAAACCAGGAACACGCCTTCGCGCTCGCCGTGGAAAAGCTTCTCGGCATCGAAGCGCCGCCGAGGGGACGCTACATCCGCGTCCTTTACGCCGAGATCGGACGCCTGCTCAACCATATTTTCAACATTTCCGCCTTCGCCATGGATGTGGGCGCCATGACGCCCATGCTCTACGGCGTCGAGGAACGCGAACACCTGATGGGATTCTGCGAACGGGCCAGCGGCGCGCGCATGCACATGAACTATTTCCGCCCCGGCGGCGTCGCCGCCGACATGCCCGAAGGCCTGGCCGAAGACATCATGTCGTGGTGCGAACGGGCGCCGGCGTTCATGGACGACATCGAGACCCTGTTGACCGAAAACCGCATCTTCAAGCAACGCACCGTCGATATCGGCGCGATCACCCCCGAACAGGCCCAGGATTGGGGCTTCAGCGGGCCTTGCTTGCGCGCCTCGGGCGTTCCCTGGGACCTGCGCAAGGCGCAGCCCTACGACGTCTACGCCGAGATGGACTTCGACATCCCCATCGGCCGCCACGGCGATTGCTACGACCGCTATCTGGTCCGCGTCGCCGAGTTCCGCGAAAGCGTCAAGATCATAAGGCAATGCCTGGAAAAGATGCCTCCCGGTCCGGTCAAGGTGGACAACCGTAAAATCGCGCCGCCCCCGCGCGCCGAAATGAAACAATCCATGGAAGCCCTGATCCATCACTTCAAGCTTTATTCCGAAGGCTATCACGTGCCCGCGGGCGAGACCTATACGGCGGTGGAGGCCCCGAAGGGGGAATTCGGGGTGTATCTGGTGTCCGACGGGTCGAACAAGCCCTACCGGTGCAAGATTCGCGCGCCGGGGTTCGCCCACCTCCAAGCCCTGGAATTCCTGACCAAGGGCCATATGCTGGCCGACGCGGTGGCCAACCTGGGGTCCCTCGATATCGTCTTCGGAGAGGTCGATCGATGAGCGCCGATAGGGATCGAAACGAAACCTTCGCCTTTACGCCCGAAAACCTGGAGGCGGCGAAGGCCGCCATGGCCAAGTATCCCGACGGCCGCCAGGCCAGCGCGGTGATGCCTTTGCTCAACCTGGCCCAGCGCCAGAACGGCAACTGGCTGCCCCGGGCGGCCATGGATTGCGTCGCCGAAATGCTGGAAATGCCGCCGATCCGCGTTTACGAGGTGGCGACCTTCTATACCATGTACAACCTCGAGCCCGTGGGCAAACACCATGTCCAGGTCTGCACCAACCTGCCGTGCCGGTTGCGCGGCGCGGACAAGGTGGTCGAGGCGTGCAGGAAGACCCTCGGCGTCGATTTCGGCGAAACCACCGGGGACGGGGAATTCACCTTGTCCGAGGTCGAATGCCTGGGCGCCTGCGTCAACGCCCCGATGATACAGGTCAACGACGATTTTTACGAAGACCTGGACGAGGCTTCGACCCAGTCCGTCCTAAGCGTCCTGAAAAGCGGGGGGACGCCGAAGCCCGGCCCGCAGAACGGGCGCAAGGGCTGCGAACCCGCCGGCGGTCCGACCACCCTGACCGATACCAAGTCCGGAGGCTCCTGATGCTAAAAGACAGGGACCGCATCTTCACCAATATCTACTGGCCCAACGACACCGGCCTGGCGGCGGCGCGCTCGCGCGGCGATTGGGACGGAACCAAGGACCTGCTCGCCAAGGGCAGGGACTGGATCGTCGACGAGATCAAGTCGTCGGGCCTGCGCGGGCGGGGCGGGGCCGGTTTCAGCACCGGCATGAAGTGGTCCTTCATGCCCAAGGAAGAAAGCGAGAGGCTCCATTACCTGGTGATCAACGCCGACGAGGGCGAGCCCGGCACCTGCAAGGACCGTGAAATCCTGCGCAGCGAACCCCATAAGATGGTCGAGGCGGCGCTTTTGGCGTCCTTCGCCATGGGCGCCCATACGGCGTACATCTACGTGCGCGGCGAGTTCTTCCGCGAGGCCCAGGCCCTGCAGCGCGCCATCGACGAAGCCTACGACGCCGGCCTGATCGGTAAAAACGCCTGCGGGTCGGGCTGGGATTTCGATTTTTACATCCATTTGGGCTCGGGGGCTTATATCTGCGGCGAGGAAAGCGCCCTTCTCGAAAGCCTGGAAGGCAAGAAGGGCCAGCCCCGCATGAAGCCGCCGTTTCCGGCCAACGTCGGCCTTTACGGCTGCCCGACGACGGTCAACAACGTCGAATCCATCGCCGTCGTCCCCGAGATTCTGCGCCGGGGCGCGGACTGGTTCAGCGCCCTGGGCCGTCCCAACAATACCGGCACCAAGCTTTTCTGCATCTCCGGCCATGTGGAAAAGCCGTGTACCGTCGAGGAGGAAATGAGCATCCCGCTCAGGGAACTGATCGAAAAACACTGCGGCGGGGTGATCGGCGGCTGGGACAACCTGAAGGCCGTCATTCCCGGCGGATCGTCCGTTCCCATGATGCCGAAATCGGTTTGCGACACCGTCTTGATGGATTTCGATTCCCTTCGCGAGGTCGGCGCCGGGCTGGGCACGGCGGCGGTTATCGTCATGGACAAATCGACGGACCTGGTCGGGGCCATAACCCGGCTTTCGGCCTTTTACATGCATGAAAGCTGCGGCCAGTGCACGCCGTGCCGCGAGGGCACCGGCTGGATGTGGCGGATGATGGAGCGCCTGAACGCGGGCGAGGCGACGGTCGGGGAAATAGACATGCTCGAAGAGGTCACCCGCCAGATCGAAGGCCACACCCTTTGTGCGTTGGGGGACGCGGCGGCCTGGCCGATCCAGGGATTGATCCGCCACTTCCGCGGCGAGATCGAAGATCGCATCGAGGCGCGCCAAGCGGCGCGCGCGGGCGAGGCGGCTTGAGGGAGCGATAGATGCCGAAGCTGACCATCAACGGCGAGGAGATCGACGTCGAGGCCGGATTGACGGTCCTTCAGGCCTGCGAGCAGGCCGGGATCGAGATTCCGCGGTTCTGCTATCACGAACGCCTGTCCATCGCCGGGAACTGCCGCATGTGCCTGGTCGAGATGGAGCGCGCGCCCAAGCCCGTCGCGTCCTGCGCCATGCCTGTGGGCGAGGGCATGGTGATCCGCACCAACACCCCGGCGGTCGAGAAAATGCGCAAGGGGGTGATGGAGTTCCTGCTCATCAACCATCCGCTCGACTGCCCGATCTGCGACCAGGGCGGCGAATGCGACCTTCAGGACCAAGCTATGAACTACGGCGCCGACCGGGGCCGGTTCAAGGAAAACAAAAGGGCGGTCAAGGACAAGGATTTCGGCCCGTTGATCCGCACGGTGATGACGCGGTGCATCCTTTGCACCCGCTGCATCCGGTTCTCGAACCAAATCGCGGGAGTCCCGGAGCTGGGCGCGACGGGGCGGGGCGAACACATGGAAGTCGGAACCTATATCGAAAAGGCGCTGACCTCGGAATTGTCGGGAAACATGATCGACCTCTGCCCGGTCGGCGCGCTGACCAACGGCCCTTACGCCTTCCATGCCCGCCCGTGGGAGCTGACCAAGACCGAAACCGTGGACGTCATGGACGCCATGGGGTGCAACATCCGCGTCGATACCCGCGGCCGCGAGGTCATGCGCGTCCTTCCCCGCCTCAACGAAGACGTCAACGAGGAATGGATTTCCGACAAGACCCGGTTCGCCTGCGACGGCCTCAAACGCCAACGCCTGGACCGGCCCTATGTCCGCCGCGAGGGAAAATTGAGCGAAGCCACCTGGGACGAAGCTTTTGCCGTTATTTCCGGACGCCTTAAAGGCCTGGACGGCGCTAAAATCGCCGCTTTGGCCGGCGATCTGGCCTGCGTCGAATCCATGGCCGCGCTCAAGGACCTGATGGCCGCGCTGGGCTCGCCCCACACCGATTGCCGCCAGGACGGCGCGGCGCTCGATGCAAGCTTGCGGGCCGGATACCTGTTCAACGCCACCATCGCCGGAATAGAAAAAGCCGACGCCTGCCTTTTGATCGGGACCGATCCCCGCCGCGAGGCCCCGGTGCTTAACGCCCGCCTGCGCAAGCGGTACCTGGCGGGTGGTTTTAAGATCGCCTCGGTCGGCCCCGAAACCAATTTGACTTATAAGTGCGAGAACCTGGGCGCGGGACCCCAAACCTTGAAAGACATCGCGTCGGGCGATCACGCCTTCGCCGAAATCCTTAAAGGCGCCGAAAAACCCATGCTGATCCTGGGCCAGGGCGCGCTAACGCGCCCCGACGGCGCGGCCATCCTGGCCTTGGCGCGTAAAATCGCCGAGGATACGGGCATGGTTTCAAGCGATTGGAACGGATTTTCCGTCCTGCACACGGCGGCGGCCCGGGTCGGGGGCATGGATGTGGGCTTCCTGCCCGAAGACGGCGGCAAGGATACCGCCGCCATCCTGGGCGCGTGCGCTTCGGGCGAAATCGAAGCGGTTTACCTGCTCGGCGCCGACGAAATCGACATGGCGAAACTGGGCGACGCCTTCGTTATCTACCAGGGCCACCATGGGGACGCCGGGGCCAACCGGGCCGACGTTATCCTGCCCGGCGCGGCCTACACGGAAAAGGACGCCACCTACGTCAACACCGAAGGCCGGGTCCAGTCGGCCCGCCGGGCCGTTTTCCCGCCCGGCGAGGCGCGCGAGGATTGGAAGATCGTCCGCGCCCTGTCCCAGGCTTTGGGCAAGACCTTGGCCCTCGATTGCATGGAGCAGGTCCAGTCCCGCATGGCCGAAATAAACCCCGTTTTCTCGGGCGGCGAGCTTACGCCCGCCCCGTGGGGGGATTTCGGCGAGCCGGGCGAGGTCGGGCCGGAGCCTTTCGTCACGCCGATCTCGAATTTTTACCAAACGGACGTGATAAGCCGCGCCTCGGAGACCATGGCCACCTGTACCGATGTGTTCCTGGGCCGGGATTTGGGGAGGACCGGAACCGATGGTTGAGCTTTGGAACGACGTCATCTGGCCCGTCGTTTGGCCCGTCCTCTGGATCGTGATCAAGATCGTCGCCATCGTCCTGCCCGTCCTGCTCGCGGTCGCCTACCTGACCTACGCCGAACGCAAGGTGATCGGGGCCATACAATTGCGCAAGGGGCCCAACGTGGTCGGCCCGTTCGGCCTGATGCAGCCCATGGCCGACGGCCTTAAGCTGTTCGTCAAGGAAACGATTCTTCCGACCCGCGCCAACAAGGTCGTCTTCATTATCGCGCCCATGGTGACCTTCCTGCTGTCGCTGGTCGCCTGGGCCGTGGTGCCGTTCGGCGAGGGGCTCGTTCTTTCGAACATCAATGTGGGGATACTCTATCTTTTCGCCATTTCATCGCTCGGCGTCTACGGTATCCTGATGGCGGGATGGGCGAGCAACTCGCGTTACGCCTTCCTGGGCGCGGTGCGTTCGGCCGCCCAAATGGTTTCCTACGAGGTCTCCATGGGGTTCGTCATCATCACCGTGCTGCTGAGCGCCGGGTCTTTGAACCTGACCGACATCGTCATGTCCCAGAAGGGCAGTTACGGGGCCTTGAACTGGTATGTCTTTCCGCTGCTGCCCATGGCGGTGATCTTCCTCGTTTCGATCCTGGCGGAAACCAACCGCCATCCCTTCGACCTGCCCGAAGCCGAAGCCGAACTGGTGGCCGGATACAACGTCGAATATTCGGCCATGACGTTTGCTCTCTTCTTCCTCGGCGAATATTCGTTCATGATCCTGATGTCGGCCATGGCGTCGATCCTTTTCCTCGGCGGATGGCTGCCCCCGGCCGACGTGGCGCCCTTTACCTGGGTGCCGGGGCCGGTCTGGTTCTCTCTCAAGATCGCCTTCGTTCTGTTTATTTTCCTTTGGGTCCGGGCGACCTTCCCGCGCTATCGCTACGATCAACTGATGCGTTTGGGCTGGAAGGTGTTCCTGCCGGTTTCCCTGGCCGCGGTGGTCGTGGTTTCGGGCGTTCTCGTCGCCTTCGACCTGTTGCCGGCTGCGGGGTAGGGGAGGGATCATGAGCTTCATCGAGCGCAGCTTTCGCACCATTTTCCTGACCGAACTTCTTTCGGGCATGGCGCTGACCTTGCGCTATATGTTCAAGCCCAAGGTGACCATCAATTATCCTTTCGAAAAAGGGCCGCTCAGCCCCCGTTTCCGGGGCGAACACGCGCTCAGGCGCTACCCGAACGGCGAGGAGCGCTGCATCGCGTGCAAGCTCTGCGAGGCCGTTTGCCCGGCTCTCGCCATCACCATCGAGGCGGCGCCCCGCGCCGACGGCAGCCGGCGCACGACCCGCTACGACATCGACATGACCAAGTGCATCTATTGCGGCTATTGCGAAGAGGCCTGCCCGGTGGACGCCATCGTCGAAGGACCGAATTTCGAGTTCGCCACGGAAACCCGGGAAGAACTCATGTACGACAAGGAAAGGCTGCTCGCAAACGGCGAGCGTTGGGAAACCGAGCTCGCCGAGCGTCTCGCGGCGGACGCTCCGTATCGGTGATTTAAATGATTATTCAAGCACTGGCCTTTTACATGTTCGCGTCGTTCGCCGTCATATCGGCCGTGATGGTGGTGTCGTCGCGCAATTCGGTTCATTCCGTGCTGTTCCTGATCCTGACCTTCTTCAATGCGGCCGGGCTTTTCGTCCTGCTCGGCGCGGAATTCATCGCCATGATCCTGGTCGTCGTCTATGTGGGCGCGGTGGCGGTGCTGTTCATGTTCGTGGTCATGATGCTCGACATCAACATCGCCGAGATGCGCCAGGGGTTCCTGCGCTATCTGCCCTTCGGCGGCCTGGTCGGGTTTATCATGGTGCTGGAGCTTCTGGTCGCGTTCGGCGGTTGGGTGGTGGCCCCGGAAACGGCGGCCCGCGCCGCCGCGCCGATCTCCTCGTCGCTGAGCAACACCGAGGCCTTGGGCCGGTTGATCTATACCGATTACATTTACATTTTCCAGGCCGCCGGGTTCGTCCTGCTGGTCGCCATGATCGGCGCCATCGTGCTAACCTACAGGCGGCGTCCGGGCGTGCGCAGGCAAAACATCGCCGATCAAATCGCGCGCCGCCCCGAAGACACCCTGGAAATCCGCAAGGTTGAAACGGGGAAGGGAATCTGATGTTCGAAATTGGTCTTTCCCATTACCTGAGCGTCGCCGCGATTTTGTTCGCGCTCGGCATCTTCGGTATTTTCCTCAACCGCAAGAACGTCATCGTCATCCTGATGTCGGTGGAATTGATGCTGTTGGCCGTCAACATCAACCTGGTCGCCTTCTCGTCGTTTTTGGGCGATTTGGTGGGCCAGGTCTTCGCGCTGTTCGTCCTCACCGTGGCGGCGGCGGAAGCGTCCATCGGCTTGGCCATTCTCATGGTTTTCTTCCGAAACCGCGGCTCTATCGCGGTCGAAGACATCAACTCGATGAAGGGGTAGGGGCATGTTCGAGGCAATCGTCTTCCTGCCGCTCGCCGGCGCCATCCTGGCCGGAATCCTGGCTTTCGCAAAGCCCGCGAACAAGGAGGTCAAGGCCAAGCACGACGCCTGGTCGCAATGGCTGACCTGCGGTCCCTTGCTGGGGTCCGCCGTCTTGTCCGTCTTTATTTTCGCGGACGTCGCCCTGGCCGGCAACGCCCGCACGGTAACGCTTTTCAACTGGATCAGCTCCGGGGCTTTCGAGGTCGCCTGGGCGCTCCGGGTGGACCAGTTGACCGCCGTGATGATGTTCGTCGTGACCGTGGTTTCGGCCATGGTCCATGTCTATTCGATCGGCTACATGCATCATGACGGCTCGATCCCGCGCTTCATGTCCTACCTGAGCCTGTTCACCTTCTTCATGCTGATGCTGGTCACGTCGGACAACCTGATCCAGTTGTACTTCGGCTGGGAAGGGGTCGGCCTGGCGTCCTATCTGCTGATCGGGTTCTGGTACAAGAAGCCTGCGGCCAACGCGGCCGCCATCAAGGCCTTTATCGTCAACCGGGTCGGCGACTTCGGCTTCGCGCTCGGCATCTTCGCCACTTTCGTCGTCTTCCAATCGGTTCAGTTCGACGAGATCTTCGCCCAGGCCTCGGGCATGAAGGATGCGACGATGACCGTGTTCGGCGGCGACTTCCACGCCCTGACCGTCATCACCCTGTTGTTGTTCGTCGGCGCCATGGGAAAATCGGCCCAGTTGGGCCTGCATACTTGGCTGCCCGACGCCATGGAGGGGCCGACGCCGGTTTCGGCCTTGATCCACGCCGCCACCATGGTGACGGCCGGCGTCTTCATGGTGGCGCGCTTTTCCCCCTTGTTTGAATATTCCGAAACGGCCTTGACCGTGGTCACCATCGTCGGGGCCTCGACCGCCATCTTCGCCGCCACGGTCGCCTGCGTGCAGACCGATATCAAGCGGGTGATCGCGTATTCCACCTGTTCCCAATTGGGATATATGTTCTTCGGGCTCGGCGTTTCGGCCTATTCGGCGGGAATTTTCCACCTGATGACCCACGGTTTCTTCAAGGCCCTTTTGTTCCTCGGCGCGGGCTCGGTCATCCACGCCATGTCCGACGAACAGGACATGCGCAAGATGGGCGGAATCTGGAAGATGATCCCCGTCACCTACGTTCTCATGTGGGTCGGTTCGCTGGCCCTCGCCGGCATCTGGCCTTTCTCCGGGTATTACTCGAAAGACATCATCCTGGAGGCCGCCTGGGGGTCGCAGACCGGGGTCGGGCTGTACGCCTTCTGGCTCGGCATCGCGGCGGCCTTCCTGACCGCGTTCTATTCCTGGCGGCTGTTGGTGCTGACCTTCCACGGCAAGCCGCGCGCCGACGAGAAAGTCATGGCCCACGTCCATGAAAGCCCCAAGGTGATCCTGATCCCGCTGATCGTGCTGGCGGTGGGGGCCATGTTCGCGGGCTATGTGGGATACGAGTCCTTCGTCGGCGCCAAGGCCGAGGAATTCTGGGGCAACTCCCTCTTCATCCTGCCCGAGCATAATTCCCTGGAGGCCGCCCACGGCGTGCCGCTCTGGGTCAAGTACCTGCCGCTGGCCGTCGGCCTGGCCGGGATCGCTTTGGCCTATGTCTTTTATGTGCTCGCCCCCTCGCTGCCGGGGTTGCTGGCGGCGCGGTTCAAAGGCGTTTACCAATTCCTGTTCAACAAGTGGTATTTCGACGAGCTTTACGACGTCCTGTTCGTCCGCCCGGCCTTCGCCTTGGGCCGGAACCTGTGGAAGACCGGCGACGGCGACCTGATCGACGGGGTCGGTCCCGACGGGATGGCGGCGGCCACATTGAACCTCGCCAAGCGGGCGTCGCGCCTGCAAAGCGGTTATCTCTATCATTACGCATTCGCCATGCTGGCCGGGGTCGTCATCCTGGTCACCTGGTATCTGTTCACCCAGGGCTGAGGCGGCGATGAGCACTTTTCCAATTCTTTCGCTGATTACCTTCCTTCCCCTCGCCGGGGCCGGGTTCATCCTGACCGTTCACGGGGAAAAGGAAATCATAGCGCGCAACGCCCGCCACCTGGCCTTGTGGACCTCGGTCATCACCTTCCTGCTGTCCCTGTTCCTGTGGTTC
>VAPH01027349.1_pt1 | contig 34716 bp, 30 predicted proteins | sample 3393861 | NCBI WGS metagenome assembly VAPH01 (sample SAMN08290439, study PRJNA428436) | hydrothermal vent metagenome | isolation source: Deep-sea hydrothermal vent chimney | place: Atlantic Ocean: South-mid Altantic Ridge | reverse complement strand
GAAAGTTGAAAGTTTAAAGTTGAATTTCAACCCTCGCCCCACCCATCTCCGATCGTGTGATCGTCAACTCCCCCCCATAAGCCTTAACGATTTCCCTGACGACCGCAAGACCTATACCATGCCCCGGCGCCAGTGTGTCGCCTCTTACGCCTCGCTGTAACAAGTTTTCTGCCTGTTCTTCAGCAATACCCGGTCCATCATCTTCAATAATGATCACTTGTCTATTATGAGTGACAACATCTTTGTCAGACGGTGTATTTTTTACAGTGATTGACACTTTCGTGTCGCACCATTTGCTTGCGTTGTCGAGCAGGTTGCCGACAAGCTCCATCAAATCACCTTCCTCACCCAGAAAAGTAGCGGACTCGTCGATATTCACCTGATAGGATATTCCTTTGTCACGGTACACCTTGCTGAGAGATGCAATTAGACGCCTGGCTACAGGCAGTATCGCAACACCGCCGGTCAGGCTTTTTCTCCCCGCTGCCGCAGCCTTTTGTAATTGATACTCAACAATGTTGTCCATTTTACCCACTTCTTCAGCAACAAGCTGACGGATTTTCTGTTGTTCGTCGTCAGCCTCTGATGCACCACGCAACACAGCCAGTGGTGTCTTTATACTGTGGGCAAGATCAGCCAGTGTGTTTCTATAGCGTTGCAAATGACGCCGTTCGTTGGCCAATAATAAATTCAGGCTGGCAGCAAGTCCGTTTAGTTCTCTGGGATAATCTTCTGTCAGTTGTTCCCGCTCACCCCTTTCGACCTGATGGACTTCGGCTTCAATGCGCCGTAGCGGCCGTAGGCTCCACCGCAATACCATCACCTGTACTACCAGTAATATCAGGGCAGCGGCCGTTAACCAAACGATCAGCGTCTGGCGAAATTGCTCAGCCTGTTGATTGAAGGCCTCTGGGCTTTCCATGACCCTGAAGCTGTAACGATGTTCTTTATCCTGTTCATCGACCCAGGCAATGCCATAGCTGAAACTAAACCATGCACTACCGTTTACCGACAGGCGCTGAAAACGGGACTCATCAACACCCAAAACATTCAGCGGTGGCCGCTTCATTCCCAGAGTAGAAACAGATTGCCAGATTAACTTGCCCTGCTCATCAATTATTTCAGCCACCAACCCGGATTCAGGAAGGGAAAATCGTGGCTCAGCAAGATCAGTGTTCATCTGCAGCTTTCCCGCTGAATCAAGCTCAGCAGCCCCCAGCAAACCGTATAACTGCCCTTCAAGTTTCCCCTGCTCTGCTCTGTCGGCACTGCTCTGAAAGGCTTGAAAGAGTGCTGTGCCTGTCAGCCCCAGAAAGACCGTCAATATGATTGAAGCGGTAAGTAATAGACGTGTTTGTAAAGAAGCCTTATTCAAGATTTACTGCAAAGCGTGAAACGGTATCCCCTTCCACGTAATGTCTCGATAGGGGTGTATATATTTTCGGGATCCAGCTTCTTACGCAAACGGCCAATGAACACCTCGATGACATTACTGTCGAGGTCAAAGTCCTGGTCGTAAATATGCTCAGTCAAAGCCGTCTTGGAAACAACTTCACCCGCATGCAACATCAGATACTCGATCACCTTATATTCATAGGCAGTCAACTCGAGTTCTTTTCCATCCGTACTTACGGACTGTTTACGCGTATTCAAGGTGACTGGACCACATCGCATCTCGCTGTCACCACTGCCCGCAGAACGGCGGATTAACGCACGTAATCGTGCCTGCAATTCTTCGATATGGAAGGGTTTGGCAAGATAATCGTCACCGCCTGCTTCCAGACCCTCTACTTTTTCCTCCCAGCGCGAACGCGCGGTCAGTATCAGAATTGGCAATACCGACCCCTGCGAACGAAGTCGCTTGATGACTTCAATACCCGACAGTTTTGGCAGACCTAAGTCAATGACTGCCGCATCGAAAGGATGTTCCATCGCCAGAAAAAGACCTTCTTCACCATTACTGGCCACATCCACGGCATAACCCTGCCCCTGTAGCCGCGTATGCAGCTGCTCGCGCAGGTTCTTTTCATCTTCTACGATAAGGATACGCATCAGAGTGCCCCTGCTACCGTCGATTGATACGTGTTCCGTCAGGCCGCATTAACAATATCCTGACGCGTCCTTTCTTCTTTACCTTGAAACGGTAGATCTTTCCCCGTTTTGTCTGTTGTATGCCTGCCGAGAGGATCTGTGCACCACTTTGCTTCTGTATCCGGGATGCCATCTCATCAAGGGAGAAATACCGCCTGCTATCGGCCAAAGCAAATGTATGGATAGAGAAGAGAAGAAGAAAAATCAGTAATTTTATATTCATTTCATCCTCAGTCTTACTCAGTCAACATCAATACTTTATTGTATCCAGATTTTGCTTTTTGTCCTTGAACAAAAGTCTTATAACCCAAAAATACACCCCTGCAGGCACGAATTCATTCGCACAAAATCTGCCCGATTGAACTCGCACCTACACGGTCTCCCTCCCTTAATGCTGTTGCGACACGATAGCGCCCTATTCCTGTTTGCCCTTAATCCCGTGCGGGCTAATAACCAGTGGGCACCACACTGACCCTTACCTGCATCCTTTTGCCCGGGTCAGTCTCTGTTCGTGTTTGATATACACGGCCATTATAACGGTATTTTACACGGTAACCGTCAATTCTCTCTTCATTGCGATAATCTTCATAGGTATCGCATTGCGTTGCCGTTCGCCCATAGCGACGATTTCCATACGCGTTATGGCTTCCCTTTTTCTGAATATCGCGAGCAACTGAGCCGCCAAGAACACCGCCTGCAATAGTTCCCACAGTCTTCCCCTTGCCATGGCCAAACTGATTTCCTATTGCAGCACCAATCACGCTACCAAGGATAATAGGCGTAGCTGATTTGTACTGTCTACCGCCGTGCCCGTTATTGTAGGAAGCCACCGGCACCTGGCGACATTCCCGGCGTGGTGTGCTAACACTCACCGTTTTATAAACAGGGACAGCAGAGAGCACCTTTGCCTGATCATAATAGCTGTCACTACTTCCCCGATAGTCTGCCCCGGCAGGCGATACAATCACGATTGCAGAAAATATGGCTAGAATTTTTAACGTAGCGTATTTCATAATTTTTCTCCTTTTAGCTTTCGATGCGATCAGATTTTCTGACCCTGGAGAAATAATACGACTTAAGGGCTGAATGGAAGCTGAATGAAAAAAAATCATTGGGGTCAGGTCTATATTTTATACTAAATGGCTAAAAAGGGATAAGAACCAGAACCGTCTGCAACGAACTGCCGGAAAATTTACAGGTTATCCTTAAGAAACTGTTGATAGTCTTCTGAGCTGACAAAGTGTGTACCATCACAATTAAATTGCATTCTGATAGCATCCTGAATAATTCCAATACTGATGTTTCTCAAATAAAAACTCTCGATATTTCGTAACGTACCAAGTTGTGACAGAACCCGGGTTATTTCTCGCTTATCTATCGACTGCCAGTCAGCATAAAATTTACTAATAATATTTTTTAGGTGGTTGGGTACACCGTTAAACAGGTCATCACTGGAAACAAAATCAAACAAGCGAAGGATAAAAGCAGACTTTTCGTCATAAGATACCAATGGAAAATGACGCTCGATATATGACTTATTTATCAGCTTATTTACCGTATGGATTCCTTCATTAAACGGATCAAAGATCGAGTTTGTGCTGATCTCCCCGCTATTGAAATTTATCGTCACACTATAAATACATCTATTGAGTAGTAAATCTTCAAGGTTTGGCACTAACTGTGGTAAAACTTTATCAACGACACTCTCATACCGTTCCCGGACAAATGCTGATTCACGTAGCGAAGGGTCGCCCTTTATACTAACGTGCAATCTTTTCGTATTAATACCCGTTGCGGCAATTAGATTCTCTTTCAGTAAAAGCTCTTCATTTCTTTTCGCAAGAACAGTGTTTATTTTTTCTGCCACTACTGTATTGGACTCTACAAAAGACAGAAATTCCGTTCGATCGATACATAACAGAACCGTGTCATTATTGGCAATTGCCGATGCAGTACGCTTATCTCTTGTAAAGATAGCCATTTCACCGAAGTAATCACCCTTGCCGAGCAGGCATATCTGCTCACTCTTACCAGACTTGTCAATATGTATAGATACTGAACCCGATTCAATCACATAAAAGGAATCCATCTCGTCACCTTCCGAAAATATAATCTCATCTTTAGTAAAGGTTTTGCTTATTGAATTTGACTTTATTTCTGATAATTCAGTTTCTGAAAAATCCTGAAAAAATGAATTTTCTTCAATCATTTTTTATACCTCAGACAAATTTTATTCAGACGGCAGCGTGCTGTCATAGCGAAGGCAACAGCCTGATTATAGCCACGTAAATTTAGCTTTACCAAACATTCGGGGTCAGGTCTATATTTTATACTTATTCCTCGGTAAACTCGGTCCCATGGCGAGACCCCTACGCATAGAATTCCCCGGTGCCCTTTATCACGTCACTTCACGCGGTGACAGGAAAGAGGACATCTATGATAATGACAAAGACCACTATTTATTCCTTTCTATTCTGGAAAAGATCATCAAACAATATAACTGGCAATGCTATGCCTATTGTTTGATGACAAACCACTACCACATGATTATTGAAACGCCAGACGGAAACCTATCCAGTGGTATGAGACAACTTAACGGGATTTTTACACAAGCCTCCAACCGTCGCCACAATCGTGTAGGGCACCTTTTCCAGGGGCGCTACAAGGCGATCCTTGTTGAGAAAGACGCTTATCTGCTTGAATTATCGCGCTACGTGGTGTTGAACCCGGTTCGCGCCAAAATGGTGGGAGCGGCATCAGACTGGGCATGGAGTAGCTATCGCGCCACAGCTGGCCTATACACCATGCCTGACTGGTTGTCTGCTAACTACTTGCTGTCACAATTTTCAAACCAGCGAAAAGAATCCCTTAAACGCTATACTCAGTTTGTTGAAAATGGTCTTCGTGAAGAATCACCGTGGAAAAAAGTTAAGGCACAAATCTTTCTTGGTGGTGAATCGTTTGTAGAAGAAATGCAGTCCCAGATTGAAATGCTCTCAGAAAAAACAGACGTCCCCCAGGCCCAAATACGACCCCCTTCTCCCCCCCTTGAAAAAATCACCGCGCAATATTCGAGCCGAAACAAAGCCATTGCAGCAGCCTATGCTACAGGAGGCTATTCATACAAAAATATCGGCAGCTATTTCAATTTACATTTCACGACTATCGCTAAAATAGTACACGAACAAGAAAACTAAAAGTATAAAATATAGACCTGACCCCAATGACCTGACCCCAATGACTCCCCCTCCTGAAAAACGGACCATTGACAACGCATTGAAATCCCTTGCCAATGAGGAGGCCTTACGGGTTCGTATCAATGGCGATTGCATGATGCCGTTGATTGCCGATGGCGCGATGATCGAGATCAGGAGCCAGCGAAATTATCTGCCTGGAGACATTCTGGTGAAGCGGGTATACAACGGTCAGCTTGTTGCGCACCGGCTACTGGGGGCCTATCCACGCAACGGAGGCCTCTATTACATCACCCGTGCTGACAATGCTGGACGGGAAGATGCTCCCATCGCCGCCGCGCAAATTATCGGCAAGGTATCCGGCGGGAATTGTCTGACCGAGGCTATCCATATCCCACTGACTGCCCGGCTGAAGGCAGTGGGATACTTTCTTCTACTCATCAGCCGCCGACTCAGGCAGTATCTTCGTGTATAACAGAGGGATCGGAGTCAATAAATATCGATTCCCACACCGGGCAAGTAAAAGTATAAAATATAGACCTGACCCCGATGACTTACTGCATCTCTAGTTTATAGGGTCCGTAAGTGCGGGTCGTACCCTTTGCCTCCTGTTCGATCAACCGGTACTCATAGCTGCGACCAGACGACGCTGCAGGATCCGCCAGCTGGTACTCTCCGCCCATCGGCGCGGTAATCAGGCCCGGCAGCATATCTTTATTGACCCGTTGCCAGGCAATATTACCTTCACGCCGTTCAACGTAAAAGCCAATAGTGCCGCGTTCTTCCAGTGTGTCCCATCGTAAAACAGCTACCTGACCATCTTCATTGGGATCCAGGTAATTTCGCAGCGCCAGCAAAATTGTCTGTCTGTCGGTATTTGCCAGTGAGGCCGCCTGCTCGGGATTCCATGCTTTCAGTATTGCCAACATTGATGCTGTACCCATCTGATCGATATTAAGACCTGCCAGGAAATCTGCCACCGGGGTCGCTTCGAGGTTCACCTGACCAATCGTGACAGCCGTAGGCCTGAAATCGAAGACTACCCTGTAGTCTTCCACCTCGCCATCAGAAAAAGAGCCGGTGGCATCAGAAGTGGTAAGTGCGAGGGAGCTGACACGGAACCGGGCATACGTTGTGTATGACTGATCCGTTGGCAAGGCACTCCACTGGAAGATCTGTGTAGTCACGCCTGCAGCTGCTGTCTGACAACGGCCATCAGCAGGGTTAAACACACCATCCACCGAAGCACCTGCGGGGACATCCAGCCAGCCACACACGGTCACAGCTGCACCCGTTGGATTATTGACCACCACATCAGCAAAGATACTTTTGCCGGATACGGCCGGTGAGCGGAAAGTCACCCCACTCTCATCATCATTTCCATCGGTGTCATCACCGCTCGCCGCAACCGTGCTTTGAGAGCCAGCTTCATTATCACCACGGATCGTCCCAATAAACGGTTCGTTTGAAAAAATAAGTGCACTGTTTGATGAAAATGCCCAGTAGGCGACCTGTTCGGTTGTATGACGTCGCGTGGTATCGCCCGCCACGGTCTCTTCATCAACAGCCAGATCAATCTGGCTACCTGCCAGCGGGCTTGTTCCGTACATCACTGCCCAGCCGCCCTGATCCCCGTCCATTGCCTCCTGTGTGGCTACCGCAAAATTGAAGGACTGACCTAATGGGTAGGAATACGGTGGACTATCTCCGACGCCCCGCACTGAATCATTACCTAGCGCTGTTTCATAGGCAATGCCATCGACACTGCCACTGCCTGCTTCCACCACGATATAACCCAGCGTCTCATTTGCCCGCGGCCCGGCAGTCTGCCCGATATTCTTGCCAACACAGATGTTACCCGACCCCTGAAATGGCGGTATCTCCCTGTCTGTACAATTATAACTCCAGAAAGCGCTGAAATCGGCATCATTGAAACTCATCACCTGCCCCAGTACAACCGGGCTGGTGTAGCTTCCCAGGATGTTTGCGGTTACCTCTTCACCGGTACCGTTCCAGCCATCTGCAGCGTTGCCACTGGTATCGGTGGAGAGGACATGATGTGCTTCAAAACTCCGACCATCCGGCAAAGTGTGCAGGCCTTCTTCAGCCACCAGGCAAGAGACATCCGAGGCCGTCACAGCTGAACTGTTTAACGGCCGCTGTATCCTGACATCAAAACCCGCCGCACTGACATTGCGGACGCGTACGGCTGCCTCGTTATCTGTCGCTGAGGGAAGGTTATAGGTACAAACCACAACGGGTGACAGGAAGGTGTAAGTTGGGTCAAGATTGACGGTCTGCCATGCAGCGCCGACCGCAGGCACGTGTTTAGTCTGCAGCAACAGGTCAGAAGACCGATGCCGGGCATCACCATAACTGACGGGCACATCGCCAAAGTCTCCCGCTTCAACGTCCCAAGCGATATCACCAAAAGCAGCGATCTGAGAGTTGTTTGCTCCGTTATCTGACTCACAATAGGAGACTTCCAGTCGATCTACCAACCCCGGGAAACTGAAATTTACATTACCGCGAGTTTGAGTATTAGCCGCATTGGCAGTGATACCGGTAAAGCATAACCCATTGCCAAATTCACTCTGAATATCCGCACAGGTATACCCGTTAACTCCAGCAGGTGTCCCTGCCTGAACAGTGGGGCTCGGATCCACAATTGTACCTGTCCCGGACACCTGATTGCCCCGGTAAGTTGCGCGAACCAGTATCATGTCACGCCAGCTGCCCAAATCTATGTCTAGCAGCGGGAACCGGAGTCCACCGATTGCCGGATTGAACGTGAAACGCGCACGGATACATTCGGTGTTGCCTTCGTCAGCCCCATCGACTGTATCCATACCAAGACCCAGCACCCCTGCCTCATTTCCAACGGTATTACCGGTGGTAACGAAATAGGTGGGGGAGGGTATCGAACTCCCCCCATACTGGCCTGGATTCGGGAAATCAGGAAACAAATAATCCAGTGTGAAATCGACACCATCCTGGGTAAAGGTATCTGTAGGCGGTAAATTATAATTAGCGCTATTGACTTGCGTGGTTGTAACCTCTGTATTCCACAGCACATTACCCGCTGCCCAAGACACAACAGGGTAGCTTGCAACAAGGAAAGCCAGCGCGAACCCGGTATTTATAAGATACTTATTTGCAGTATTGAACATAAGAACTCTTTTCGATTTCAATATACATATCAATTAAACACCGCAGAGAACACCGATCATTCCGCTAAGTATGTCGTATTTTCTAGAAAACACAACCATCTATCATGAACCCTCCCCTCTTCCACGGCCTTTGCTCGCATTCTCTTCTACGGCAATACAGAACAGCGGGGCACCGTACTGTTCGGGAGGTCTGTCGCTGAATTGTCCTGCTGCAGCAATGGACTTAGCACGGGCACGTTGAAACAGTGGCGATTGATTCCAGATTTCTCCTATTGTGTGATCATGCAGGTTCCCAGCGCTCTCCTGCAGGTGCATGCAGGCCTGGACGTTGCCATAGGGGTCGATGTCTACACCGGCCACACCGACGCTGCACAGGGCTTTTTCTTCAGTGGAGGGGTCAGAGCCGTAAGAGGTCGGGTCTGACCCCGTGAGGGCCTCACGCCTTTCCGTTACCAGCCTGCTTACCCGGTCCCAGGTTTCCCGTGCGGGTTGAATGGAGAGCGGCGCAGTGTCACCATTATCCCTTGGGGCAACCGGCCCCTGGAAGCGTAAGGGGACGCCCAGCGAATCACAGAGGACGAACATCTCATCGATCTGGTGTTCATTCCAGGCGGTGGGGGTAGATACTACACTGCACGGTAATCCCACTTCTTTGGCCGCAACAAGATTGGCGATCAGGCGATCGAAACTTCCCTCTACGCGCGTCTGACGATCATGTGTTTCTGCGCTGGCACCGTGCAGACTGACCTCTACCGTGTAGGGGTCTACTTCATTTTTTACCCTCTCAGCCAGTTTTTTATTAAGACCATGTCCATTGGTTCGTACACGGGTGACAAAACCAAGTTCACGTGCGATGCGGCCTATTTCGAAAAAATGCGGATGCATCATCGGTTCACCGCCAGTCAGCATCAAATATAGCGTCTGCATACCGGCCAGGTCATTCAATAAATTTTCATATTGCATTAGCGACAGGGGGATCCCCGGTTTTTCACGGTCGTTGTAGCAATAGAAACAATCAAGATTACAGCGGTAGGTCAGTTCCAGGGTAACGTCATGGAGGACGCGCTGCTCCCGAACCTTGCGAAGAATATCAGTCCTGTACACAGTGGCGCTCCAGTACCTGTTCCTTGTCCAGTTCGGCCAGATAAAGATCCAGATCTTTGGCAGCCTGCTCGACATCAACCGCGAAGGCACTGATGATAGAGTCCGTCAGGGCCTGTTTAGTCTTTGGTGTTTCGAGCTGTTGCACGATATGCAGGCCAACTTCATTCACCACGATGACACGCCCATTATCCAGATGTACCAGCACCCCATCATCACCCACGGCGCGGTGACGTAAACGAGAGGTTAACGCTATCTGTTCTATCATGCCCGTATTACCCATCAATACACTCGTTCTTCCACTTTGAACTGTTCTTTTACAGCAACCATAATATCATCAATATCGTCATCCCGCTGACTCAGTAGCCGAATCACCGGGACCTTGGATACCAGCCCGGTAACTGAATTAAACAGTGCATCCGATTCATGTTCATCGGTATTGACAAAAGGGCAGCCGGTTAACAGTCTGGCAACGGCCATAGAGGGAGTGACTGGGTGAGTTTCCAGCCGATTACTTTGTTCCAGCAGGATAATGCCCGCTACGGGATAGGAGTCCTTACCGCCTGCGTGATCAAGGGTCCGTCCGAATTCACCCGTAAAAGGCACGGCATAGGCGTCATAGGCACAGGCCTTTTCATCCTTGTCTGGCAATACCAGGTTGATATCATCACTGAGAACTCTTGCACCCTTTTTGTGTGCCTTGTGCGTGAGCGTGGTTTTACCTGCATTGGAAGGGCCAGAGAAAATATAGGCCTGTTCACTGAAGACCAGACCGGCGCTGTGAAGGGCAACACCGCCTTTTTGTAATACCTGGTGCGAAGAAAGAACCCTGAGGAAATTCTCAAAGACACCCGACAACACAAGATCTTCTTCACTTGCCACGGCCAGTGTCGCCTCAGTGGATGAGACATCACTTCTTATCACGGACTCAAAATTGATGCCCGTCAATGTGAACTCGTATTCAGTCTGACGGCATATCTTTGGGCTATATAAGCCATCACGAGTCAGGTCTTCACTCGAGATCCCGAGAGGATGATTCAGCCGCAATGCCCGACAGTGGGTATCACACTGCTCAGGCTCCCCATTCTGGATGACAAAACCGGTATAGGCCTGTTTAAGCACATCCGCCTGACGATCACTGAGCCCAGATACTTCTATCGTCGTGGCCGGAAGGTTGAGAATCAAAGAGTGCCTGCCCCAGACAGTTTGGTTCAACTCTATCACACAGACATCATGAACCCAGTGTGCCGCACGGTATGGGTATTGATTTTCCAAAACCACCTGCTCCATCACAGGTGGCGGCAGTTGCTTCCAGCGCCTCAGCGCTCAGAACCCGAGGACGGCGGTACGGGCGCAGCAATACTGTTTCTTCGACTGATTCATCAATATGAGGGTCGCTGTTCCCGGTGTTCGTTTTATTGTCCATTTTATTCTTCATATCCATTTCTTTCATGCGTTTGTGCAATTTAACTCAGCGTGCGTAGACCCCCGGTTCACCTATTACCGAGTACATGCGCGGCATAAAATCAGAAATATAACCGCTAGTTTCTACTTTTGCATCACTTACCGCCTGTCCAATCGTGTTGCTTGCGCCAAAAAGGCTGTCAACCAGCGCGTTACCGAGTATCTGTGCATCTGCATCAAGGGAAAGTCCCGTGGGCGCAACAGAAGCAATTGCCCCCCCTGTCGGGTTCAGGACAAGGGCACTGGCCAAAGAGCGTGTTCCCGGCAGTGTATCATCACCAACCGCACACGTAAGGGCAGTGAATATTGGATAATTGGCATTCGTCAATACTGATGCAATCGTACTGTCCATAAACTTTTCCCTGTAATCACCAATGCGCGAAACGGAGCCATGCCCATCGTAACTCAGATATCCGGTATCCCATGTAGCGGAGTCTGCAAGGCCGGCACCGACATCCACAATAGGATGATACAGTTTTGTTACGCGGGTAAATCCAAGAGTGCCCAGCAACCGAGATGCCAGCTGATCGGAATTCGCATAGAAATCACCGGCATCATCTGGATTGTCGGCCACAAGAACAGCTTCAAAGCGTTCCGGCCCCGGGGTTGTGGACTCATAGGCAATCAACTTGTCGATATAGGCAACACCTTCGGCATCGTTGGTAATGGGAAGACGACCAATGGCAAACGGGGCATTATCCTCAAAACCCAGCAGACGGGAATCTGATGCGGCCAGTGCCCATGGCGTACTCGTCATCACAACGGGCAGGAAGCTGTCACCATAGGCCATACGGTCGCGTTGATCCAGGGAACCTTTACCGATCAACACAACACTGGTTGGTGAAGACCGCCATGCACTCGTAACACGTGCCATGAAACGTGCAATAGCAAACGGGTCTTCGCGTCCAGCACTGAATTCATTATAGATGTCATCCAGCCAGGCGATCTTTACACGACTGTAACGACTGCCTCTGTAGGCGGCCAGTGCCTTTGCAGTTGCGCTAAATTCACGTGGGGCAATAATCAGATAGTCCGCAACGTTATTGGCTTTTTTCAGATGCGGTCGATTACCGGCTGTTACCGTTGCGATAGCCGTTGCAGGACGTTCAATCAGCAGGTAGTCCACACCGCCCGCTGCAGCAAAAGTTGCAGACCAGCCACCGGCCCCATCAGCTTCGATGCGCACATCCTTACGCAGCACGGCAATACCATCGGGTGATTCAAGCAGCAAGATATCGGCACCGGTAAAGCCCGTGACTGTCTGTGAGCCTTCAGCAACATCATGCATCCAGAGCTTACCGTTTTTTGCAACCGGCTGACGCAGGTAGTCAACCTCTATCTGATCGAGCCACTCTCCGGGATGGGTACCCGCCGCATAGCTGTTACGCAGGATCAATGTATTATTACCCGTAGAATCAAGCAGACTCTGATCAAAGTCCGCAACCAGTACCGCTTGTTGAAAACCATCCCAGATTACTGATGAGCCAACAGGGGCGCCATTCAATTCGGCAAAAACCTCATGCTCATTGCCTTCATATCTCTCTGTCCAGCCCCTGAGCGTGACGCGCAGTTGCGCCGTACCCGTATCGGACGGATCAGGGATGTTAAGCTTTACGTCTATAGAGTCTTTATATCCACCGTAGAGATAATCCCAGAACCAATAGTCGGCATCGGGTTCAGATGCCACGGTCCAGGTTGAAAAAAGTAAATCGGGTTCTTCCTCAAATTTCAGCGTTTCGCTGAATGGCGTTGTCGACCCGACTGCACTTACTGCCCCATTTATCACTTTCATCGCCCCAGCCTGCCTGGTTTTCTCACCACCGAACCTGAGCTGGTAGGCATTTTGCGTACTGTAGAAAGTCTCATAGGCTTCGCCAACAAACAACAGGCTGTCAGTCCGTTTGTCAAAATACCAAGAGACCCGACGCTCCGCAGATTCTGAATCCAGATCTTCGCCAGTGGCCAAAACAAGTGCACCGTGTTTCAGTTTTCTGCGCAACAACCTTTCATTCTTGCCCAGTTTCGCTGCGAGGTCGGCGATAGAAACACTGTAGAGACCTTCCGCACCGGTGTGCAACCACAGGGAATTTTTCCGATCACCACGACCTGATTCCAGGCGTTTATGGTGTGTCGAGGCACGGGCAATACGGTTTTTCAGTTTTGCCGCCTGTCTATGTAATTTCCTGGCTTTTTTTCCGGACGCTTCACCCAACTCTGTCTGCAAATCTGCTTCCAGTGCCAACAATCTATCCAGACGATCCTGCACCATGGCATGGCGACGCTCGGTCTTTGGCTGATCCAGTTTGGCAGGCTGTCTACGGCGGGCGACATAACCATCACCCAGCGCATGCCATTCACCCCAGTGATCCTTATCAGAGGTCTTTTGATTTGCCTGGGCCAGGGGCGCAGCCAAAATCAACGCCAGGCCTGTGGCCACCAACAGTACCGCCAGCGGCCTTCTCGTCGAATGCACGAATCGATTAATATCAGTCCTCATATACCACCGCTGGAACAAACGTCCCGGTCATTATAGTGCCCTGCGTTCAAACATGCATAATAAACGCTGCTGATTATAGGGCTATTCATTATTGAATCTCCAGTGTATAGGGGCCGTAAGTCCGTTTGGTGCCACGCGCTTCCTGTTCGATCAGCCGATACTGGTATTGGTAACCGGCACGCGCAGACGGGTCGGCCAACTGGTACTCACCCCCCATCGGAGCAGTGATCAGGCCTGGCAACATATCGTTATTAATGCGCTGCCAGCTGGCATTTCCCCTACGGCGCTCAACATAAAAACCAATCGTCCCACGTTCTTCCAGGGTATCCCAGTACAGCACTGCCACTTGGTCATCAACGTCTGGATCAAGATAATTACGCAACGCAAGCAGCAGAGCCTCCCTGTTAGCGCCTGTCAGTACGGCTGCACTTTTAGCATCCCATACATCAAGCAAGGCACGCAGTGCAGCCGTATCCATCTGCGCGACATTCAAGCCAGCGAAGAAATCACTGACGCGGGTCACGGTAAGCTTCACCTGTCCGATAGTAACGGCTGTGGGAGTGAAATCAAAACCGATCTGATAATCCTCAATCTCACCATCAGTAGCCGCGTTCACAAAACTTGAAGTCGTCAAACTGTCGGTACTGACACGGAAACGGGCAAAGGTAGTGCCCTGAATCTGCCCCAGATTAGGCCACTGAAGGGTACATTGAAATTTATTTCCACCCAGGCCGGTACAGTTAGTGGCATTCACCGTTGTACACTGGCCATCAGCTGAAGTGAACGGGGCACCAATTGGCGGAGTATCCAGCCAGCCACAGACGGTTGCTACCCCTCCAGTATTATTAGTTACCACCACATCAGCGAATATACTTTGACTGCTGCCAGCCGGGCTACGGAAAGTCACACCATTTTCATCATCATTACCGTCGGTATCGTCTCCATCTGCAGCAGCAGAAGTTTGGGAAGCAACCTCCCGATCGGGCTCGCCGCCTGCTGCTCCAATATACAAATTTGAAGGGTGCGGGATATTATGGACAGCATCACCGTATCCTGATGGTGCATCGCCATAGTCATTTGGGAAGTAATAACAAACGCCATTAACCCCATTCAGGCTAGCCCTATTGTAGGAATACTGGAAGGCCTCACCCGTCCCGTTATTCAGGCCAATGGTTGCAGACGCTCCATAATCATAATTACCATTCCCAAAAAAAACATCAGAATAGACAAAAAATATGTTATTGGATCCCTCGAACATTATGGCCTGAAAGGTTGCATTACCAGTATTATTGTAATGAGGAACGTTGTTCCACTCCACGATAAACCGTCTATTTGGTGCGGTACCACTAACCTCATAATATACATCCCCAGCACTGAATGGGTTCAGGTCGTCCCAGAACGGGAGAATAGCTGGAGCTGGACTGTTGGTGGGTATTCGGGTGTTAGTGTATGGCAGACTTCCCGTTGTTGTATTAAATAGCAACCCCCCGTTGGAGCTGATTCGAACTGCTGTGGACGAGGTATCGTAAAAAAAGAAGGAAAACGGCAGAGTAACGTTCGCTTCTGCATCATCTCCAAGACCGAGCGCAGTACCTGTCCCGCTAATACTGGTAAAACCAGGCGAACACGTTGTACTGGTATAATCGTCTTGGAAAAAAGTAAAATCAGAAATCCACATAAACTGCTGGCTGGGATTCCCGCTGACATCTGGGCCACTGAAGTATTTTACACTAAAAGACTGAATGGGTTGACTACCGTAGGTGGCCGTCGCCCACCCCTCTGGATCAGCCACCCCTACACCAGTATCAAAGGTTGCATAGACCGTATCGGTACCAAGTTTCACTACGTTAGTATTTGTATACAGCTGAATCTGGTCAGGAACTATGGCTGCTCCGCCCCCAAACGGAATGGCTGAAAAGGTAATTGCATCCTGATAATTACCAGAATCAAGATCTTTGGTGGTCAAATCTCTGATATTCACGCCAGCCGGGGTGTTTGTACCCGTTAAAAAAAATGAGAAAGTAAAGGTTGTTGATTCTGTTACATCATCGAAATTGAGGTAGTTTCTCAGACCATTCGCGCCATCTGCCTGGGGGGTAGAACCAATAAAGCGATCCGCAGGATCGAACGCGATATCAACCACAACATCAAGACCTCTGCCACCCACATTCGTATAGGTGCGCGGTAGAGAACCTGTACCATTCGGGTTCCACGCCAGTGACTGCCACTCAAAAAGCTGGCTATAGGCATGCGCAATAGGTGACGACAGCGCAGCAAGCACTATGATGCATCTTACTAAAACAATTAGACGACCATTGAAGCGGGTAAATGGTTTCAAAATTACTCCTAAGTACAATGGGGTCAGGTCTATATTTTATACCTGCCCCCAGTGAAATAATGATACGGGCACAAGACACAAAACATAGCGCTACTCACTGTGCAGAAATAGCTCAAAACTAACAGCTAGCTATAATTACATCCGGACACTGGCAAAAACCTAATATAAAACCTTAACTAGTTATCCCAACTACCCTGTACACTAATGTGTTTTTCAACAGGACACAAGCCACACAAGGCCACTTGAATGTAAAGAAAAGCGTCACCTGGCATACCGCTCACAGGCTAATTATAGCCGTTCATCGCTATTTATCAATAATGGAACCATGGGGGTCAGGTCTATATTTTATACCTTTACCCTAATAAAATAACGGTTTGAGGTGTGGGGTTTGAGGTGCGGGGTTTGAAGTATAAAATATAGACCTGACCCCATAGAAGTGCTGAAACTTGAACTGGATTTCAATCAAATAACGAAAATGGTTCGTTATTTCTGCCCCTGACATTGACCGCATAATAACTGTCGATATTCGTGCCATCACCGAGTCGTCCATTGTCACCCAAGCCCCAGGCAAAGACATGTCCATCACGGCGAAGTGCAAGGCTGTGGCTACTCCCAACGGCTATCTCAATGATGTTGCCGAGCTGCTGGCCATTCCCCATAATCACTGTTGCGGTACCCGTTACAGACAAATTTGTACCCTCACCTAACTGGCCACTGCTATTGCTGCCCCAGGCTTTCACATGGCCATCCTGTGTCAGGCCTAACATATGAGAATCGCCCAATGCTACGCGGCGAATTCCCGAAATTGTATTTCCATCACCGTCCACCAGCGGTCGGGCATAGGGTTCTGCGGGGCGTGCAAGCGTGTTCGTTGAAGCAGTGCTTATTGGAACAACAACGGTCGCACTTCCCCAGCCCAGCACACGTCCATCCGCCGAAACTGCCATGCTGGTTGTACCGCGTGCGACCACACCGGTAATGCTTGCAATCAACACTCGCTGACTATTGCGGACAAACACTGGATAGGCCCGCTGCTTCAGGCTGCCATCAGCAAGCTGGCCGGCGTCGTTTTCACCCCAGGCGAGGACATGACCGGTGTTAGTCAATGCCAACAGATGACTGCTGCCTGCCGCTACCGCGATAATCCCTGTATAGCGGTTACCCTGCGCATCACGCATGTATTGCAGGTCAAAATCCGCCGCTGGATCACCGTTTTTATAGCGGCTGTCGGTAAATTCGATAGTGGGGTCAAAAAACTTGTCACGGTAACGATTGACCGGCTCACGATTTTTTTCTTTATCTTTGAAGGCAGTGAGATCACCCCAGACCAGGACATTTCCGTCCTGATTAACAGCAGCCGCAAAATTCGCGCCCAGTGCGATTGCAATGATGTTTGCGATCGGCTTACCTTCCGGGTCAACGACTTTCGTTGGGAATACCAGTGCATTGGCGGCCGGCTCTACCTGGGCAGGGTCGGTACCATCTCCCGGGTCTGTCCCCCCCCCACCCTCAGCGGATTGATCGCCTTTGAACTTGCCACCGTAGAGCAGCCCACCGCCCAGTTGTCCATATTCATTTGGACCCCAGCCCAGCAGGGTAGCATCATCCAGCAGAACAAGATTGTTATCACCATGCACCACAACAGCGATGGCCCCGCCGAGGGCATTGTAGCGAATATCGACTACCGGTACTGGATTCAAGGCGTCCAGTGTCGTGCCATCACCCAGCTGCCCGTTGATATCGCTGCCCCAGACAAATTGGCCACCCTCCCCTCTGGCGACCAGATTATGCGCATCGCCCCCACTGATTCTGTCGGCATGAAGCGGCCCGGAAACAAACAATAGCAATGCAATCGATGCTATTGAACGCTTATTAAGACAATTTTTAAGCAACATTTTTTCCATCTTGGGCTAGTTCTTATCGATGACTCTGTTATATTTGCATGTGTAGTGTTAATAATATGCTGGAACGGACTGATATTCCAGTGAATATTGCAGGGTATTTCTAAGTATTTAGGGAAAATCGTCACGGCGCGCAACGCACGGCAATCTCTCAAACTTGTTGTCTGTACTGAAAAGAGATTGCCGTGCGTTGTGCACAATAACGGGTACCGCTAGAAACTGTAAAGAGTTACCGACAAACTGTAATGAACGAAAAGCAAAAACATGAATTTGGATAAATTTCTTTCCGTCCGAGCTGTCACAATACTCGGCCTCGCCCTGCTGGTAACAACTGTGCCATCGCTTGTCCTGGCACAGACCCCGGTTGTCAACACGCAACAGATGCTGCCCAACAGGGCCAGAGATAAACTGACACTTAACTTTCAGGATGCGGACATCCGCGCCCTGATCAACGCCGTTTCCAAAATTACCGGCAAAAATTTTGTTGTCGATCCACGCGTTAAAGGTAAAGTGACGCTGGTATCGGGTGAAGAACTGGGGCCAGATCAGGTCTACGAAGTTTTTCTGTCAGTACTGGATGTACATAATATCGTTGCCATTGAAGCGAACGGTCTGGTTAAACTGCTGCCCAAGGCTGTGGCCAAACAAACCCCAACACCGATTAAATACGGTAAAACAAACACACGCGGGGATACCCAGATCACTGAGGTCTATCAGCTGAAATACGGTTCGGTACGCGATATCGTGCCCGTCTTAAAGCCCCTGCTACCCCCAACCAGCCACTTCGCTGCGCACGTCCCGACCAACACCATCATTATCACCGATACCGCAGCAAACGTTAACCGTATTCTGGCGATTGTCGCAAAACTTGATCAGGAAGACACGGTGGGTGACACCCGTGTGGTCTATTTACAGCATGCACAGGCCAAGGACATCGTTGGCTTGCTGACTGAATTGATCGCTTCCTACCAGAAAACCGCCAGCCCCAAGACGGCTCAGGAAAGAATCTCTATCCAGGCGCATGAGGCGACCAATTCACTGGTCATTCATGCCCAGGAAGAACAGATGAAGGTGATCCGCAAGGTCATAGCCCAACTGGATATTCGCCGTGCACAGGTTTTTGTCGAAGCCATTATCGCTGAAATCAATGAAGATCGGCTGGGTCAGCTGGGGATTTCCTGGGAAGGCACCGATGTAAATTCAAACGGCCAGATCAACGGTGGTACTGAGTACGATATTGGCAAGGGTGGCCTGCGCCTCGGCTTCCTGTCAGGTTTCGTCACCAGCCTGACCGGTAAACGGATCCCCGAATTCCAGCTCATCCTGCATGCCCTGCGCACGGACGGGGAATCCAATATCCTGTCGACACCCAATCTGCTGACACTGGACAATGAAGAAGCGGAAATCCGTGTTGCACAGGAGGTTCCCTTTATCACCGGCCAGTTTACGACCAATGTCACCACCAGCACTCCGCCGACCAACAACCCGGGAACACCGGGCGTAGGCAGCCCCATCGTCAACCCCTTTCAGACCATCACCCGCAAGGATGTCGGCCTGATACTGAAAATCAAACCACAGGTCAATGCCGGCAACACCATCCGCCTGGAAATCTCGGAAGAACTATCCAATATAAGCAAGACGCGTGTTCAGGGTGCCGCCGACCTGATCACCAACAAACGCATCGTCAAAACTACCGTGGTGGTTGAAGATGGCCAAACGGTCGTGCTGGGTGGTCTGATACTGGATGATCTTTCGAATACCGTTGACGGTGTGCTTGGCCTGTCGAACATTCCCATCCTGGGCAGTCTGTTCCGAAATAAACAGAAACAACAGCGGAAGCTCAACCTGATGCTGTTCATCAAACCCACCATCATCCGTACAAAAAGTGATATGGTCGGTTTCACCGAACGTAAATACGGGGCCATGCGTACACGCCAGCTTAATGCCAATAACCGATCAGAATACCTGATTAGAGACATGGTACCTTCCGTTATGCCACCGCTGAATGAGCCTCCTGTAGCCACCCCCATTGAGCAGATGATACACCCTGAGAAAAAACAGAAAAATAAATGGTGGCCGAGTACGCCAGAGACCTGTAGCGAAGAGGACTTCGCCGATAACCCCTGTCCTGACGAATAACTATTTTCATAAAATGGGCCTGCAGGATAGCCACAATGAAAATATCATCCCGGTGGCTGAAAACGCCATCAGGATCCCCTACCGTTTCGCGCGGGAACAAAATGTATTACTGACCGAAGTAAGTGTTCAGGAAAACAAACGAACGGCCAGACTGTCCTGTCCGGCTGTCCCTCCCTTTGTGGTAATCGCCGAGCTGCGACGATTTCTCAATGCCAACATTGAGTTCGATGTTATTAACAAAGAGGCCTTTGACAGCCAGTTGCGCAAAGCCTACAGCCGCAGTCAGTCAGAAGCCACACAGATGGCGGAGGATCTGGGTGAAGATGTTGATCTGGAGCAACTGATCCAGGATATTCCACAGGCTACCGACCTACTGGAAGAAGCCGACGATGCGCCCATCATCAAGCTTATCAACGCACTGTTTAACCAGGCCATTCGCGAACAGGCCTCGGACATCCATGTCGAAGCCTACGAAAATTATTCGGTCGTACGTTTCCGTATCGACGGGGTATTAAAAGATATCACCAATTTCCATCGCGGTTTTCACGGTGCGGTCGTTTCACGCCTGAAGGTCATGGCAAAACTTGATATCGCTGAAAAACGCCTGCCACAAGATGGTCGCATCTCCTTGCGTGTTGGCGATCACGCCATTGATGTTCGTGTTTCAACCCTGCCCACCCAGCACGGCGAGCGCATCGTACTGCGTATTCTTGATAAACAATCATCACGCTTTAATATTGCCGATCTGGGCATGGACGAAAACATGCAGCAGCGCTTCAAACAATTGACCCGCGTACTGCACGGCATGTTCCTGGTCACCGGGCCGACAGGTTCAGGCAAAACCACTACCCTGTATGCAGGCCTCAGCCATATCGACCGAAATCAGCGCAACATCGTCACCGTCGAAGACCCGGTGGAATATGATCTGGAAGGTATCGGCCAGGTACACGTCAACACCAAGACAGGACTGACTTTTGCCAGCGGCCTGCGCTCTATATTGAGACAGGACCCCGACGTCGTACTGGTCGGTGAAATCCGTGATCTGGAGACGGCAGAGATCGCCATACAGGCCAGTTTGACCGGACATCTGGTACTCTCCACGCTGCACACAAATACCGCAATCGGCGCTATCACCCGGCTACAGGATATGGGGGTAGACAGCTATCTGATTGCCTCCAGCCTGTCAGGATTACTGGCACAGCGACTGGTGCGCGTGCTCTGCAAGAATTGTAAAAAAGAATCCCCGGCAACTGAAAAAGAATTACAGATACTGGGCCTGGATGATTCCACAGACACTGTTCTATACCATCCAGTCGGTTGTACAGAATGCAGTCAGATGGGTTTTCGTACCCGTATCGGCATCTTCGAACTAATCCTCATTGACAACAACATCAAAACCATGATCCATAATGGCACTGATGAACAGGCACTGCTGAAAGAAATAAGAAAGACCTGTCCCTCTATCCTCAGTGATGGTCTCGGCCGGGTACGCCAGGGCATTACCAGCCTTGATGAAGTGCTGCGCGTGACGATGTATGATTTGTAAACCTGGCTTAAAGTTGAAAGCTTAAAGTTGAAAGTTAAAAGTTGAAAGTTGAAAGTTAAAAGGTCGTCGTGTTTTTCTTTAAGCTTTAAGCTTTAAGCTTTCAACTTTAAGCTTTCAACTTTCAACTTTAACTTTTAAACTGAAGCGAGAAAATGGGCGCATACGAATATCAGGCACTGGATAAAAAAGGCCGCACCTGTAGAGGTGTACTGACCGGCGACACACCGCGCCAGGTACGCCAGATGCTGCGCGAACAGGGGATGCACCCGCTGTCCTTGACGGCCATCAATGAAAAACCCATACAGGGTCAGAGTGCCCCCAGCCGCAAACGCATACCATCGGCTGAACTGGCCGTTATTACACGCCAGTTTGCCACCCTGCTGAGTGCCGGACTGACCATCGAGGAATCACTGGAAGGCCTGATCGAGCAATCAAGCAACCACCGCATTCGATCCATCCTGACCGCCGTTCGCGCTTCGGTAATGGAAGGAAAATCATTGTCCGAAGCCATCGGCCTGTACCCTGCCGCTTTTCCGAGTCTGTACCGGGCATCGCTGCATGCTGGCGAGGAAACAGGGCGGCTGGATCTGGTACTTGAGCGGCTGGCAGATTACACCGAGAACACCACGACACTGCGCCGACGCATCATGATTGCCCTGATCTATCCGGTAATACTGACCGTCGTCGCCATCCTCATCGTCACCGGCCTACTGACTTATGTGGTTCCCAAAGTTGTAAAAGTTTTCGAGGAATCCGGTCAGACGCTGCCGCTACTGACCCGAGGCATGATCGCGGTCAGTGACTTCCTGCAGGTATGGGGCCTATGGATCCTGCTGGCAATAATCCTCGGAACGATTCTGCTTCGTCTCCTTTTCAGACAACCCGGCCCAAAACTGGCGCTACATCATTTTGTTCTTCGTCTGCCTTTTATCGGCAGCATTGTCCGCAACCTCAACACATCGACGATGGCACGCACACTGGCCATCATGTCAGGCAGCGGCGTACCCCTGCTGTCCGCCATGGCAGCAAGCTCTCAGGTCGTGAACAACCTGGCCATGCGTCAGGCTATGGAACAGGCAAGAATCGATGTTGGTGAAGGTATGAGCCTGAACAACGCACTGAAAAAAAGCCGCTTGTTCCCACCACTGCTGACACAAATGGTCGCCAGCGGTGAATCCAGTGGTAGACTTGATGAGATGCTGGAGAAATCTGCCCAGGTACAAGAAAATGAACTGGAGGCCCGCACCTCCATCATGGTTGGCCTGTTTGAACCAATGATGATCCTGGTCATGGGTGCTATCGTACTGGTCATCGTACTCGCTATACTGTTGCCCATCTTTGATTTAAACGAGCTGATCTATGCCAGGTAAAAAAACAGCCCTCAAAATGATGGTGATGCTTCGCTCCACCGCGATCTATCTGCTTGCGCTGGCACTGCTGGCCTGGGCCGGGCTGAACGCCTATGAGCGTTACCGGTTTTATCAGGATAGAAACGGTAAGCAGCAGGCCCAACCCATTGAGTTAAATAAAGCCCTTTCACTGACGGTAAAAGACACTAAGCCGGTCGCGAGACAGTATCTATTCGGTAAACAACGGCCTGATATTCAAGCCGTCGCCCTCACCCCTGCACCGGCTACGAAACTAGACCTGAAACTCATCGGAGTCATTGCCGACAGCGAAGACACTGTCTCCAACGTCATCATCCAGATAGGCAATAGCGATGTCGATGTCTATTCTATCGGCGATAAACTGCCAAAGGGAAATGCCACGATAGAAAAGATAGAAACGACACAGGTATTGCTGCGGCGAAATGGCAAGCTGGAAAGTCTGGCGATAATCAGGCCAGAGTTAAAAAATAAGGACGAGGACGAAGGACGAAGGATAGAGGAACAAAGGTGACCTTATAATATCTTTTCGTAGGCGCGCCGGGACGACACGCCTACAAAGATAATTCCAGACGAATATTTACCCTCGGAAACTGTACCGATTTCGTTATCGATACCCGCGTAACATCAATCCCCCGTGCAGTAATCTGATCCAGCCACCGCAGCCAGTCTTCAAACACAACCTTATCAAACCATATCTTTGCTGTGCCGCTTTCCTTACCGGGTTGAATCTGTTTTATCTGGTCGCGCAGTTTCAACACTCTTGCTGTCTGGTCAATGACCGTTAGCAAGGGCACATCATTTGCCCTGCTGCGGGTAGCCTTTCTCTGATTAAGCTGGCGAATCTTATCTGCCCGTGCCTGCATCCATGCCAGATCTTCTGACTGTTTGCTAAGCTGCAGCCGCTGGCGCTTGAGTTGATCCTGTATCGGCGCCCATAGCAACGAGTACAGTAAGATGCTCAATATAACTAAAACACCCACCCCCAGTACGCGCTGATCCCTGCCAGACAACTTACACCAGTATGCCTTGATACCGTTCACGTCGCCGCCCGGCTGATCTCAAAACGTGCCTGCACTTTATTCCCGCGGGCACCTGACTGTTTTAGGCTGACCTTGATGGATGTGTTGTTCTGCAGCCGTTGCCGGATTCGATCCAGGTGCGCGAAATTATCCAGTGTCAGCACTGTTAGCAAACGCCCCTGCCGGTAATCCAGCTCTTCAACAACAACCTGCTGGTTTTTCAAGAGCCTGGCCGTAGTCACCAGCAGGTAGGTAAAATCATTACCGGCAGACAGGTTTTGCAGGCGGTCTATTTTATTTTTTGTCTGTACACGCACCCTGCCGGGGAGTAATTTTGAGCCCGGGAACAGTTCCTGATAAAGAGACTGTATAGACTGTTCGAGCTGTGTATTTGTCTTTTGCAACCAGAGCAACTCACCGACATCACTGCCCAGTTTGATGAAACCTGCCAGCACAATCACCGCTACTGCAGGCCAGTACTGTTTCAATAAACTGCGCTTGCTGCCCTGAGCGAATTCTCCATTCAACAGACCCGCGCCGTGATCAGGTACCTGCTGCGAAAGCCAGTTCGACAACCCTCCGCCAATCTCTGTCCTGATAAGCCGCTGATCCATTTCATCCGGGAGCTTAGCGGCAAGGCGGTCATCAACAAGCAGGGTTATTTCTTTACCCCGCTCATTAAGCCAGGCCGGTAGATTTTCAAGATCCGTTACGGCACCCTGATACAAACCTGACCGAACCAGTACCCGCTTATCATCTGTCAGGGTTATGACTGCAGCCCCTGGCTTCGCCCCCGGTAACAGGAAATAATCAGGTAACATTGCCTCAAGCTTGATACCGGCCTCGTGTATCTGTTCCAGCCAGGATGTCATGAGCTGACGGCTGACGTAAGCAAAAGTAACCCCGTTTTTATCCCCTGTGTGCAACAACAGAAAATGCAAATCATCAACCGAACTGATCAAGCTGTCTTCAATAGCATAAGGAATTGCCGCCATCAGCTTGGCCCGGTTCTTCACTGGCATCACCTCAACCCGTGTCACCACCTGCTCACCTGGCACCACGGCCACACAGCGATGACCTGCCGCGGGCAGCTCAGATAACGCGTCGACCATACCGGAATCCTCGACGCCTTTAGCACCGAGGATAACCCATTGGTGGGGGGGAGATATTGTAAAATATAAGGTCACTGGTTTTTGATTATTGATTTTCCGTAAAACGTAGCACTTTGTTTAAAGAACCGGCATCCGCCTAACCACCCCAACCTTCCTATTCTTCCTTTCAACAAGACTATTAACCTTCATCCTTGTCTTGCCGATTTCTGTACTGCTTTTTATCAGAAAATAGCGGCTCTGGTTAGTTATCAGGGGGGCGGCGATATCCTGTTCGCCTGCCATCATATCATGTTGCAGAAATTCCTCTACCGTATAGCCGTTAGCCTTTGAGCGATCACTGACCAGCCTCCGGCTCTCTTCGACTGATAAAAGATTTTTACCTAAAATGCGCAGTAGACCTGCGGGGGCGGTATTTATATTGATGCGAATATTACTGGCAGGCAGTGCGGCTATAAACGGGGCGAGCTTCTGCACTGTCTTTTTGTCAAAACCTTTCACCTGCAGTAATTCAGAAATATCACTGAAGGCACGATTCGCCGCCCGATAGGGTGGCGCCATGCTGAGATAATCGAGATCTTCTGCACCACTAATGCTTCGTACATCCTGATCAGGATCCAGCCAGTCCAGTACCGCATCAGATAACTGGGGATTCAGCTCCAGAGAAATTAACAGCCGACGAAAGGCCTGTGTCCAAATACGTGAATCAGGCTTCTTACCCGTTTGCGGTGGAATAACACTGGATTCGTCAAGCAGATTATTCAGGTTCAAGCGTCCCTGCATATCCCCAATCGCGGTCTGCAGAGTACCCTGTTCAATTTCAACACCCTGCCCCAGGTTATTCCAGGCTTCACCAAGGTGATCGACCTGGCTTTCCTGACTATCCTTAATCAGCACACTGATCGCCCAGGCCTCAGAACCAAGCAGGATCTGCCAGGCCTGGCTGCTGTTTCGGGTATTTTCTGTTGTGCGCAGTTGCCGCAATATATCGTCGGACAACCAGGCGACTGTGCTGGTCATTATGACCAGGATAAACAGCACAATGAGCAGCGCCATTCCTTTTGATCTGCTCCTTCTAAAATACATGTTTTATCTCGAAGACACGTCGGTACTGCTTACCGTTCGCCATACGAATCTGCCATTCCACTCCATCAGGCAGCCTGTCTACAGCTTCCCAACCGGGCAAAGACTGCATGACACCATCCAGATTCTGCAACACATTTACGGTTACACTTTCCACATCCGTCAGCAACCGATGTTTTATCTCACGCGCACCCTGATCGTGATCCAGTACCCGCCAGTTTACCCGTATGAAATCACCCTTTTCCCAACGGTAGGCCGTACGCTGTAGCGCACTTGTTCCAGGCAGGGCGACATTACGTCGTGCCGTGGTAAACCGCAGCAGTTCACCGGGATCATTTATATTATTGAGCATTAATAACGGTTCCTGATCACCGTAAGCATCACGCACGATGCGCTGCGACATGAAGCGCATATCCTGCTCCAACAGACTGAACGCAAGCTGCAGCTGTCTCATCTCATCGATATCTGCCTCCAGCACGGCACTGTCGTCAAGAAAGCGATTAAGGCTGGCATAACTGACCACGGCAATAACGGCAAAAATGCCGATAGCAACAACCATCTCCAGCAGTGTGAAAGCGCGGTTATGTTTCATCCGACACATCCTGCCAAACCGTCATTCATACACCTCCCGTCATTCCGGATCTACGCCGCGCTTCGTCCGGAATGACGGATTGATTGGGAATCTGCTTTTTTACTGGTGGCGGCTGAATTCCGCCTAAACCGGGTGATGGGGTGACCTCCGTGTTAATGATCTCCGGTGCATCCAGCAGATAGCCGGTCAACTTGCCGACTTCATCTGTCTCGTCCTTGTCCGTAAAGACAGTTACATCCACACGAAAAAGTAAGGGGTCGGCGGTAGTGCTTATTGTTTCGCGAAAATACCAGACCCTTCCAGCCATTTCTTCTGAGCCATTGTCCATACCGGGAACAGGCTTGCTGGCAAGCATCCTAAGCGTTTCAAGACGATTGGAGGCTACCCAGTTGGCAACCATGCGCTGTTCAAGCGTGGCGGTGGTCTCTGCGTAGCCGGTAATGGCACGCGAGACAGCGAGTATACCGACAGCAACAATACCGAGCGCAATAATGACTTCAAGCAGTGTGAAGCCCTGACACAAACCCGGTCGTTTACTGCACCGCACTGATTTCCATTTCCCGCATCTCATTGGTGAGAACCCTGTAACGCACGCCTTCAAGATCAAACTCTGCGGAGAATGGTGTCATGAAACCATCAGGCTCGCAACGAAGGTATGCCTTATCTTTATCCGATGCACTGTCTTCAACATCAAGATTCAGGCTAACGCCTTCCGGCAACTGACGCCGTCTAAAAATATCATCCTGCTTAACAGCCTGCCACTCGGCATCACCAAAAACAACAAATTTATAGGCCGTCGCACCTTCATCAGTAAGCGCAAACACCCTGCCCCGGGCAATACTTTCCTGGCACATTTGATCAACCAGCGCGACAAAACGGCGCGCCTCTTTTTCAACAATTTGTGATGAATCATGACGAAGATTGATCGATACAATACCGACGGTCAGTGCGATCAGAAAGAGCACAACCATGATTTCCAGGAGGGTAAAGCCAGATTCACAACTATGTCGTATGTCGTATGTCGTATGCCGTATGCCGTCAGATCTGCTGTAAATCATCATTTTCCTTTATCCTATGACCAACGACGTACGACCTTAGACCTGCGATTATTGAATATTCCAATTCCCAATATCCGCCGCACCTTCTTCCCCGCCTTCCACACCGTCGGTGCCATAAGACCAGACCTCAAACTCCATACGTTCGCCGGGATAGAGATATTGATACGGGTTGCCCCAGGGATCCAGTGGCAGGCGTTCGATATACCCCCCTTTTTTCCAGTGTTTGGGTACCGGGTCTCCGGTCGGACGCGTTACCAGCGCTGCCAGACCCTGGTCCGTACTCGGATAGTTGAAGTTATCCAGCTTGTAGAATTTAAGTGCGCTGGCAAGTGCCTGAATATCGCTCTGTGCCTTGGCAATAAAGGCCTGCTCCTGCCGCCCCATAACACGTGGCAGCACAAGCGTCGCAAGCAGGCCGATGATAACAATCACGACCATGATTTCGATGAGGGTGAATCCTTTTTGTTTCATGGGCATCAGTTTAAAGCGTAAAGTCTAAAGTTTAAAGTGGAAAGGTTAAAGGGAAAGGTTAAAGATGAAGGATGAAAGGGTACAATATCCCTGTTTTATACCTGATTCCTGAAACCTGGAACTTAAAACTTGGAGCTTTAACTTTAGACTTTACGCTTTAAACTTTAGACTGCCTCCCTCTTTTCCCCTTTTACCTGATGCCTGGTATAAACCTCACGATAAACACCCCCTGCCTTAAGAAACCGTTAAGCTTCAGGCTGTATCCTTGCACCCACGGCATCATCAAATATCTGCCTGGCTCTTGCAAAAACAGACTCTCTCCTGTTCAGCTTATAAAACGATATTTGGTAACCCTCCAAGTGAAAATTCACCCACGCTCCGCGCGTGGGTTTTTTTGCTTTTTTTGTAGGAGCGTCGCTCGGCGCGATTTTCAATAGATAAATACAATCGCGCCGAGCGACGCTCCTACAGGGTTAATTACAACTTTCGGAATATCAACGTCGCATTGGTGCCACCAAAACCAAAACTGTTCGACATGATCGTATTCAGCTCAACACCCTCTTTCTTTTCGCACACGATAGGCACACCCTCTGCGCCTTCATCAATCTCTGTAATGTTGGCTGAAGCGGCAATAAAGTTATGTTGCTGCATCAACAATGAATAGATGGCCTCATGCACGCCAGCGGCACCCAGCGCGTGACCGGAAATCGATTTGGTTGAGGTAATCATCGGTATATCCATGTCTATGAATGTTTTTTTTACGGCTTCCAGCTCACGGATGTCACCCACCGGTGTACTGGTACCGTGCGCGTTAATATAGTCTACCGACGTATCAACCGTTGCCATCGCCTGCTGCATACAGCGTACGGCACCTTCACCCGAGGGCTGTACCATATCGTAACCGTCTGAAGTAGCACCGTAACCAACCAGCTCGGCATAGATTTTGGCACCACGTGCCTTTGCATGATCCAGTTCTTCAACTACCAGCGTCCCACCGCCGCCAGAAATGACAAAACCGTCTCGGCCTGCATCGTAGGGGCGTGAGGCCGTTTCGGGCGTTTCATTGTATTTTGATGACAGGGCACCCATACCGTCGAACAGGACTGATTGTGTCCAGTCGACCTCTTCACCCCCACCGGCAAAGACAAGATCTTGTTTCCCGAACTGGATAAGCTCCATGGCATTACCGATACAATGGGCCGATGTCGAACACGCGGAGCTAATGGAATAGTTGACGCCTTTGATCTTAAATGGCGTTGCAAGACAGGCCGAGTTAGTGCTGGACATGGTTCGGGTCACCATATACGGGCCAACACGGCGTATTCCCTTCTCACGCATATTATCCGCTGCCAGCACTACGTTTGATGTTGAACTGCCACCGGATCCCATAATAAGGCCTGCACGAACATTGCTGACCTGTTCTTCTGTCAGCCCGGCATCCTCGATTGCCTCCTGCATGGCAATATAGTTATAGGCCGAACCACTGCCCATAAAACGGAGAATTTTACGGTCTATTGATGCAGCCAGATCAATATCGATCGGACCATTCACATGACTGCGAAAACCCATTTCGGCCTGTACCGTACTGAAGCGAATACCGGAACGGCCATTTTTCAGTGAATCCAGCACCTCGGCAACATTATTACCCAGGCTCGAAACCACCCCCATACCTGTAACAACTACTCTGCGCATATTATCTAGAAACCCTCAGTTGAAGTGAACAGACCCACCTTCAAGTTATGGGCAGTATAAATCTCCTTTCCATCCGCTTCCAGTACGGCATCGGCTATACCCATGAACAATTTACGCTGAATAACGCGCTTAAGATTTACCCTGTATGTCACCGTGTTGACATCTGGTGTCACCTGGCCGGAAAACTTCACCTCACCGGCACCCAGGGCTCGACCGTGACCCGCCCCACCCAGCCAGCCGAGATAAAAGCCAACCAGCTGCCACATAGCATCCAGACCCAGGCAACCCGGCATCACCGGATCGTCTTCGAAATGACAGGCAAAAAACCATAAATCTGATTTCACATCCAACTCGGCGACGATATGCCCCTTACCGTGCACACCGCCATAATCGCTAATTTCGGTGATACGATCAAACATCAGCATATTCGGCAACGGTAACTGGGCATTGCCTTTACCAAACAGCTCGCTGTGACCACATGCGATCAATTCGTCATAAGTATAGCTGCTTTTTCTGGATGTCATGGGTTGTTTGGTTCCTGAAAACAACGGGGTATCCGTTCTGTGCCGGGAGTATATATGAAGATAAGTTCCAAGTTCCAAGTTTCAAGATAACGTCAAAATCAGAAAACCGACTCTTTTCGTCTTTCGTCTTTCGTCTTGAAACTTGAAACTTCTTTTCAATCCCCAATCGGCTTAAACAATTCCGACAAATCATTGGCCGTCAGCTTCCCCCCCCCACTGCCCGCTTTCTGATAGATCGAATCAGCCAGCGCCTGTTTATTTTTCTGCAGATCCAATATGCGGTCTTCAATGGTGCCCTCGGCGATGAGTTTGTAGACGAAAACCGGTTTATCCTGCCCAATACGGTGAGCGCGATCGGTAGCCTGGTTTTCGGCGGCCGGATTCCACCAGGGGTCGTAGTGGATGACGGTATCGGCAGCGGTCAGATTAAGGCCAACGCCGCCGGCTTTCAGACTGATCAGAAATACCGGCACGTCGCCGCTCTGGAACCGGTCTACCTGCTCATCCCGCTTCAGCGTCTGGCCGGTCAGTTTGCAGTAATCTATACTGGCTGATTGCAACTCATCTTCTATCAGCGCCAACATGCGCGTGAATTGAGAAAAAATCAGTATTCGCCTGCCTTCCTCGACCATCTCCGGCACCATGTCCATCAATAGATCCAGCTTGGCGCTCTGTTTGACGTTACTGGCCTGTGTCAGAGACAAGGTTCGTGGGTCGCAACACACCTGACGTAATTTCAGGAGTGCATCAAGGATCATGATGTGGCTGCGTGACAGACCTTTGTTGGTAATTTCCTGCCGTACCTTGGTATCCATCGCAATGCGTATACTCTCATACAAATCGCGCTGCTTGCCCTGCAGACTGACGCTCCGGATAATCTCTGTTTTAGCCGGCAGTTCGCTGGCCACATCCTGTTTACGACGGCGCAACAGGAAAGGCTTGATGCGCTGACGCAGTTGCCCCTGACGTATGCCATCCCCCTGTTTTTCAATGGGGTTGCGGAACAGACTGTTGAAACGGGTCAACCCACCGAGAAACCCCGGCATCAGGAAATGAAACATCGACCACAGTTCGCCCAGGTGGTTTTCCAGCGGCGTACCGGTAAGACACAAGCGATGCGTGGCCTTTAGTGAAAACACTACCTGGGTAGTTTTCGATTTTGGATTTTTAACAAACTGCGATTCATCCAGCACCATAATATAGAACTCATGCTCCAGCAGTTTTTCATTATCACGTCTTAACAGCGGGTAGGTGGTAATCACGATGTCATGATCATCAATCTGCTCGAAACGGGCATGGCGGCCGCTGCCGTGCAGGATCAGAACACTTAGATCCGGGGTAAAAAGGCGCGTCTCACGTGCCCAGTTACTGACCAGGGAGGTCGGCACGACGACCAGGCAGGGACGTTGCATGCGCCCGCTTTCTTTTTCCAGCAGCAAATGCGCCAGGGTCTGTACCGTTTTGCCCAGCCCCATATCGTCAGCCAGGATACCATTGAATTCAAACTCTCTTAAAAACTGCAGCCAGTCAAGTCCCTGGCGCTGATAATCCCTTAATTCGGTTTGCAGACCACGCGGTACCTCTACGTTCTCGATGCCATCAAAATCACGCAGCTTTTGATTCAACTCCTGTAGCGTGTCGGCACCGTGCCAGTGTAGATCCGGATTTTCCAGCAGCGCACTCATCTGCGCGCCCTGATGGCGACTCAGTGACAGACCCCCGTCTTTGTTCAGCGGGTCACTGTCATAAAGTTCGAGCAGGGTATCGAAAATGCTCAATATGCGTACTGAATCGAGCTTCAGTAGCCGATCACCTTCAAGCTGGATAAAATAATCAGGTGACTGCAGCAGGCTTTCACGCAACAGTTCCGGTCGGCTGTGCTGATGCAATATCTCCAGCAGCACGGGCAATAGATTTAGCTGCCTATCCTCACTATCGATGTCCACCCCGAGCTTGAGATTGAACCACTTGTCACCGACATCCACTTCAACATGTGCATGCCATTCACCCGCCTCTTCAATTGCCAGACCAAAACTACTGTCGAACTCGAGCTGCCAGCCCTCCCGCTGCAGTTCGGCAACACTGGACTGCATAAATTCATACCAGAACAAACTGGTTTCAGCGCGGTTACGCGTTGAACAGGACCAGTCCATGGTATCGGCACCTGACGCATCATCAAACCACAGACCTTGCATCCTGAGCAATTCCTGCGCCTGTTGCTCAAATTTAGTATTACGGCTGACAATGTAAGCGGTATTGCCTTCCATGTGTGTTTCACGCGCCCTGATGGCGGCCCTGGAGCACTCAATATCACCGTATTGAAAACTGAGGCGTGCAATATTAGTCTGTCCCTGCAGCCCGGTAAACGCATCCAGATTCAGCCCCATCAAGCACAGCTTCACCATCGGTGTCTGCACAGGAACAGCGATCTGTTTGATCTTGAGAGCGACGGGCAAGGGGATTTTGATAGCCGGTGTATCCAGAATCAGATGGCGACTGACATCCTCCAGCTTTTTCTTCGGGATAAAAGGGGCATCCAGCAACAATGCGAGCTGTTGCGCATCCAGATCATTGTATTGCAAGAGGCCTGTCTGATTGGCTTCGGTATCCACATACCAGAACCTGTCGACACGAAAAATATAACTGGCTGGCGGTATTACCTGTGCCTGCAATACACTGCCTTCCTGCTCCACCTGCCAATTGAATTGCAGCGTCCGCTCAGTCGCCATCTGTAGCGCCTCAACATCAAAGTCCTTCCAGTAACAGCGTCCCGTCTGTAGCATCTTCTGCAGCGCCAGCTCAGCCAGCTCACCTTCCAGCGGCCTGCTGGAAGACTGGGTGACATAAGAAGCCTGTTTACCCACCAGCGAGCCGATCAGTTTGTCGGCAGGCAATACAAAATCATCGAAATAATACCCCACACCGATGCGATCAAAAGAATGCTTGACCGGTTTGCCGTAACCCCCGTTTTTTAACACACGCGACTTGAAAACAGACGCCCTGACCTTAAAATGTGAGCCAGCCACACTGGGCGGTTCAGGGTTGATCAGGTACTTCAGTTGTATCGTGTCCTGTGCAGATTCCCTGCCACCTTCTGGCTGCTCACTTAATGCCGTGCTCTCAGACAACAGACCCAGCCATTCTTCAACAGGCTGATCGATCCCTCCAGTGCTTGCAGTAATGGAATAGCGATCAATCAAATCATACAACACGGCCACCACATGCTTGCAGTTGAAACTCACCGGGCAGCTGCATTCGCCGCTAACTTCTATCAGGCCATCATATTCATAGACCTCAATTTCCTGATGATAAACCAACCTCCGGCTACCGGAGACAGAAGAATGCACAGCGAGTTCCGCACCCTCTTCTATTACCTTCACTCGCCTGACATGGCCAGCATTCCAGTAGTCAGTCCCACGCTGAAAAGACCCCTGGTCAAAGCAGGGACGAATTCTTTCCAGACTGAGTTTGGACAGGAGTTGGGGAGGCATGAAGCGAGAGTAAAAAGCTTAAAGTTTGAGGTTTAAAGTTTAAAGCTTAAAGCTTAAAGTGTGAAGGTACATTTTGAGCCCTCAACTTTTAACTGCATTTAACCTAATCCGTTAAATATCTGATCCCGAATCGAATCAACACTACCAACCCCGTTAACCTTGACATAATTCAGTCCCTTTTCGGCCTCGCGCTTATAGAATTCAATCAGCGGTTCTGTCTGCTCGTGGTAGACGTTGAGGCGGGCCTTAACGGTATCTTCCTGGTCATCATCGCGCTGAACCAGGTCTTCACCTGTTTCATCATCTTTGCCTGCCACTTTCGGTGGATTGAATACGACGTGATAGGTACGACCGGAGGCCAGATGGACACGGCGACCGGACATGCGTTTGATGATCTCTTTGTCCGGCACATCGATTTCCACGACCGCATCAACCACTATCCCGGCATCTTTCAGCGCTTCGGCTTGCGGGATGGTACGGGGAAAGCCATCGAACAGGTACCCGTTTTTACAATCATCGTCGGTAATTCTTTCTTTTACCATCCCCATGATGATGTCATCGGAGACCAGCCCACCTTCATCCATAATCTTCTTTGCTGCCACACCCAGCTCCGTGCCGGCTTTTACATGGGCACGTAACATGTCACCCGTGGAGATCTGTGGAATATTGTATTTGTCCTTAATAAAACCCGCCTGAGTACCTTTACCGGCACCGGGTCCACCTAACAGAATGACGCGCATAAGCCCTTACCTCGAGAAAAAAGTGAGGCCGTAGTCTGACACAGATTGGAGGTGAATAGTCGGAGAGGAGATAAAAAAAGTTTAAAGTTTAAAGTTTAAAGTTTAAAG
>VAPH01071047.1_pt1 | contig 35312 bp, 29 predicted proteins | sample 3393861 | NCBI WGS metagenome assembly VAPH01 (sample SAMN08290439, study PRJNA428436) | hydrothermal vent metagenome | isolation source: Deep-sea hydrothermal vent chimney | place: Atlantic Ocean: South-mid Altantic Ridge | reverse complement strand
TCGAGGTCAACTTCAGTTCTTACAATAGAATCAAGGTGTTGCGGGCGCCACTCGTTGGCCATGCGGTCCCACAGGGTTTTCCTGATAGCGTAGGGAGCATTATTGGAGCTGATGCCAATCAGGCTGACCCCGCGCAGAATCATCGGTAAATTTGTTGCGTGCAGGCCGATACCACCGGCCATGCCGCACACGGCAATATTGCCCCACAGGTCGATAACCCGGGAAATTCCGGCCAGCATATCGCCACCCACATTGTCTATACAGCCGGCCCAGCGCACGGATTCCAACGGCTTTTGCCCCCAGTGCAGGTTATGACGCGATATACACTGGCGGGCGCCAAGTTCCTCAAGATAGTCAAACTGATCCACCTTGCCAGTGATGGCATGGACTTCATAGCCGGCTTGCGTCAGGATATCGATGGCAAAACTGCCGACGCCGCCGGTGGCACCGGTAATCACGATGGGGCCGGCCGCCGGTGTCTGGCCAAGTGCCTCCATGCGATACAGCGAGATGGCGGCGGTGAAGCCTGCCGTGCCGATGCCCATGGCCTCGCGGGTGGTCAGGCCGGCAGGCAGGGCCACGACGTTGTTGCTGTCGAGTCGCAGGTATTGGCTGTAGCCGCCGTCACGGGTTTCAGACTGGCTGCAACCGGTTACCAACACCTTGTCACCCGGCGTAAAACGTTCACATTGTGAGTCGATGACCTCACCGGCAATGTCAATGCCGCCGATCAATGGAAATGATTTCAGAATCTGGCCTTTGCCGGTGGCAGCCAATGCATCCTTGTAATTGATGCCCGACCATTCACCACGGATAGTGACGTCACCTGCGGAGGTGTCGTCAATGGAGATATTTTCAATTCCCGCGCGATAACCTTCGGCATCGTTATAAATGCGAAACGCCTTGAATGTATCCGGTATACCAGTCATTTTGTCAGTTACCCCTGTGAATGGCCCGCCTGTCAACGTGCAAAGCGGCTTCATGAACCGCCTCCGACAGGGTCGGGTGCGCGTGTACGATGCGAGCCAGGTCTTCGGCGGCGCCACGGAATTCCATCGTCACGACGCATTCGGCGATGAGCTCCGATGCGCTGGGGCCGATGATATGCACGCCGAGGACTTCATCGGTGTCTTCGGCGGCCAGTATTTTAACCAGGCCGTCGGCATTACCCATCGTGAGACCGCGGCCGGTGGCTGCGAACGGGAAGGATCCGGCACAGTAGTCGATACCTTCTGCTTTCAATTGCTGCTCGGTTTTCCCCACCCAGGCGATTTCCGGATCGGTATAGATGACCCAGGGTATGGTGTCGAAGTGAATGTGTGCGGCTTTGCCGGCGATCAATTCGGCTACGGCGATGCCTTCTTCAGAGGCCTTATGGGCCAGCATCGGGCCGCGTACGCAATCGCCGATGGCCCACACGCCGGCGACGGTGGTCTGTGACTTTTCATTCACATCAATCTGGCCATGATCGTTCAATGCGATACCGCTGTCAGGTGCGAGCAGGCCTTCAGTGTAAGGTTTTCTGCCGACTGCAACCAGCAAGCGGTCAAAGCTGATTCTGCTTTCGCCATTTTTATCTTCCAGCGAGACCTGGACTTCACCGTCGACAAGCTCGGCTGATTTGACCAGCGTGCCGAGGCGGATATCGAGGCCCTGTTTTTTGAACAGGCGCCTGGCCTGTTTGGAAATATCCTGGTCTGCGGCCGGCAGAAAATCAGGCAGGGCTTCGAGCATCGTGACTTCAGAGCCGAGACGTTGCCAAACGGAACCCAATTCCAGACCGATGACGCCGGCACCGATGACGCCGAGACGCCGTGGGACCGCACTCAGATCCAGTGCGCCGGCATTGTCTATGATGTATTCACCGTCATAGGCGACATTGGGGATGGCAATCGGCTCTGAGCCGGCTGCCAGGATGATGTTATCAGCCTCGAGCAGGATACGTTCTTCCGATGCATGTGGCGTGAATTCAACTTGACGGTCAGCCAGCAGACAACCCCGCCCATGCAGTTGTTTTATCTTATTGGCTTTGAACAGCGCTGCGACCCCACCGGTGAGCCTGCTGACGACGCTGTCTTTACGCGCCAGCATGGTTGCGATATCCATACTGGCATCGCTGACGCTGATGCCATGCGCTGCGTAGTCATGTTGCAGGTGGTGGTAGTGCTTGGAACTGTCGAGCAGCGCCTTGGATGGGATACAGCCGACGTTCAGGCAGGTACCGCCGAGCGCCGCCTTGCCATCTTTGCCGGTGGTCATGTCGATACAGGCAGTGCTCAAACCCAGCTGGGCAGCCCTGATGGCTGCCACATAGCCACCTGGGCCACCACCAATTACGATTACATCAAATTTTTCTGTCATGTCGTTTTCCTGTCACAGACCGAGCAGTAAACGTGCCGGGTCTTCAAGTGCTTCTTTGACGGCCACGAGGAACAACACTGCGTCCTTGCCGTCGATAATACGGTGGTCATAACTGAGTGCGAGGTACATCATCGGCCGGGCAAGGATTTTACCTTCAACGACCACTGGGCGATCCTTGATGGAGTGCATGCCGAGGATGGCGCTCTGGGGTGGGTTCAGCAAGGGCGTTGAGAGCAGGGAGCCGAAGGTGCCGCCATTGGTGATCGTAAAAGTTCCACCCTGTAAATCTTCCAGTGCAATGCTGCCATCACGGGCCTTGCCGGCGAACTCCCGAATGCTGCGCTCGGCTTCTGCCAGTGACATATGTTGCGCATCTCGCAGTATCGGCACCATCAGGCCCCGTTCGGTCGAAACCGCAATGCCGATGTCCTGGAAGCCGTGGTAAACGATTTCATCACCTTCCAGCGACGCATTGACGATTGGGTATTTCCGCAGGGCATCACAGACGGCTTTGACAAAAAATGACATCAGCCCGAGCTTGACGCCGTGCTCCTGCTGGAAGGCTTCCTTGTACTTGCGGCGCAGGTCCATAACGGCCTTGAGGTCGACCTCATTGAAGGAGGTCAGAATCGCTGCGGTGTTCTGGGCCTGTTTCATACGCTCGGCAACCCGTGAGCGCAGGCGTGTCATTTTGACCCGCTCTTCGGGACGTGGTCCTGCCGGCATGCCATGGCGCACATAATTGATCACATCGCCCTTGGTAATGCGGCCACCGCGGCCACTGCCGGCAAGCTGGCTGACATCCGCGTGCGCCTCCTCGGCGACGCGTCGCGCGGCAGGGCTCAGTTTCGTCACCTGCGCTGCCGGGGCAGGACTCGCCTCGGTGGCAGTCGCTTTATCGGCAACTTCATCTGACGGCGCCGCATCGGCGGCCTGTGGCGGTGCCTCAACAGCACCCTCATCAATCACCCCGAGCAATTCGCCGGAGGTGACGGTTTCACCGGTGTCGCGAACGATATTCCTGATCACACCGTCAACCGGGGAGGGCACCTCCAGTATGACCTTGTCGGTTTCAAGATCGACCAGGTTTTCGTCCCGATGAATGATTTCACCGGGTTGTTTGTGCCAGGCAGCCACGGTTGCATCGGCGACGGATTCCGGCAATATCGGAACTTTGACTTCTGTGCTCATCGTTTTCCCATTATTTGTTTCAACTTACTGCTGCAGACCGGCACCGATGCTGATGGCTTCCTTCACAAGGGCTTTTTGTTCCTGCATGTGCACAGAATAATAACCCACTGCGGGTGAAGCCGAGCTGGGCCGGCCGGTGTAATAAAGCGTTTGTTCCGCGCGCATGCTGGCGCGCAGATTATGTATGCTCTGATACCAGGCACCCTGGTTTTGCGGTTCTTCCTGACACCAGGCAACTTCGCTGCAGGCCGGGTAGCTTTGCAGCACTTCGGCCAGTTGTGCATTCGGGATCGGGTACAACTGCTCGATGCGCACGATCGCTATATTTTGTTGGTCACTCGCAGCGACTGCCTCGGCCAGGTCGTAATAGACCTTGCCCGAGCACAGCACAACCCGTTTGACTGCTGCCTTGTCGTCCACATGCTGGTCGTCAATGACGAGTTGGAAGCCACCGCTGGCCAGTTCATCCAGCGTGGAGGTGGACGCCTTGTTCCTGAGCAGGCTTTTGGGTGTCATGACAATCAGCGGCTTGCGTGTGCGCATGATCATTTGCCTGCGAATCATGTGGAACATCTGGGCGGGCGTTGAGGGTATGCACACCTGGATGTTGTTGTTGGAGCACAGTTGCATGAAACGCTCCAGGCGGGCGCTGGAATGTTCCGGGCCCTGGCCCTCATAACCGTGTGGCAGGAACATCACCAGTCCGCACAGACGGCCCCACTTGGCTTCACCGGAGGTCAGGAACTGGTCGATAACAACCTGGGCGCCGTTGGCAAAATCACCGAACTGGGCCTCCCATATGACCAGGGTTCCGGGTGCTGCGGTGGCATAACCATATTCGAAGCCGGTGACGGCCTCTTCTGACAGCAGCGAATCGATGACTTCAACATGTGCAGCCGGATTGATTTTCGCCAATGGCGTCAGCAGCGAACCATCAAGCTGGTTATGCAACACGGCATGGCGGTGGAAAAAGGTCCCACGGCCGGAATCCTGGCCAACCAGGCGCAAATTGGTGCCGCCGCTGATCAGGCTTGCATAGGCTACCGTTTCACAAAACCCCCAGTCCAGGCGCAGTTCACCGCGCGCCATTTTCTGCCGGTCGTCGATAATCTTTTTTACCCTCGGGTGCAGTTCAAAACCATCCGGCAAGCGGGTCATCTGCTCCGCCAGGGCGGAAATCGTCGTGCTGTCCATGCCGGTTTCAACGACGGCTTTACCTAAATCAAAACCCGGCTCGAAGCTGTGCCAGTCGGCGGCGTGTTCGTTGCTGCGTGGGTGTGCCTCGACGTCAGCGACCTGCTCACCCTCATCAAGGCGGCGGCGATATTCATCCATCAGTTGCTGTGCCATGCCGGGCTGAATGATATTGCGCTCTTGCAGGTCAGTGGCATATTTTTGCCGGGTGCTTTGCATGCCACGGATAATCTTGTACATCATCGGCTGAGTCGCTGCCGGCTCATCCGCTTCGTTGTGACCGTGCTTGCGGTAACAGACGAGGTCGATGACCACATCACGCTTGAAACGCTGACGGAAATCACAGGCAATTTTCATGACATGATGCACCGCTTCGGGGTCATCACCGTTGACGTGAAAAATGGGCGCATGCACCATCTTGGCGATCGCGGTGCAATACAGGGTTGAACGTGTGTCTTCGAGCTTGCTGGTGGTAAAGCCGATCTGGTTATTGATAATGATATGCAGCGTGCCGCCCACTGCAAAGCCCCGCACCTCAGACATCTGGAACAGTTCCATGACCACACCCTGGCCGGAGAACGCGGCATCACCGTGAATCAGGATGGGCATGACCTTGTCGTGCTTATGGTCACCACGCCGGACCTGCCGCGCACGGGCGGAGCCCAGCACCACCGGATCGACAATTTCGAGATGCGACGGATTAAAGGCCAGTGCCATGTGTATTTCACCACCGGGCGTCTGGATATCCGACGCAAAACCCAGATGGTATTTGACATCACCGGGGCGGTTCGGGTCGTTGTTGCCATGTTTGCCTTCGAACTCGTCGAACAGCATGGAGGGTGACTTGCCGAGGATGTTGACGAGCACGTTCAGGCGTCCACGATGGGCCATGCCCATGACCACTTCTTCAACGCCATTGGCACCGGCGTGCAGCATGGTTTCATGCAGCAGCGGGATCAGGCTGTCGCCGCCTTCAAGTGAGAAACGCTTTTGCCCGACATAACGGGTGTGCAGGTATTTTTCCAGCCCTTCAGCCGCCGTCAGCATCTGCAGGATGCGCAGGCGTTCTGCATCGTCAACTTCGTAAAAACCCTGCGAACCTTCCAGCCTCAGCCGCAACCAGTCACGTTTGACGGTATCGACAATATGCATGTATTCGACACCGATACTTTTACAGTAAACACGTTGCACCAGGGCCAGAATTTCGGCCAGCTTCATGCGCCCGGGTGCCGCCAGGGAGCCGGTGTCAAACTCGTGCTCGAGATCGGAGCTGTCGAGATCGTGGAAGGCCAGTTCAAGATCAGCAACCGGCCCGTGATGGGCCCTGCCGAGCGGATCCAGTTTGGCAATTTCATGGCCACGGATGCGGTAGGAATTGACCAGCCGTGACACGCCGGCCTGTTTGTGGTCGGTGAATTCAATACTGTTCGGGGCGCCGGCGGCGGCGAGTCGGGAAGCCGGTTCAAAGCGAAGCTGTCGAAAGCGCTCGGCAACCTCCAGGTGCCCCTGCTCAGGGGCGTCGGTTGCGGGCAACGACGCGAAGTAGCTGCGCCATTGTTCCGGCACGCTGTCGGCATCTTCCAGCCATGCTTCATACCAGGCTTCAATATAGGGCGCATTGCCGCCATAAAGATGTGAGGTCTGATATAACTGCTCGAGGGTTGAGCTCACGGATTCATTGCCTTATGGAAGTCGTAACGAGCCGTGCATTATACAACCCTGACCTGCAGCAAGAAATGACCGTGATTGATCAATTTTGTCAGCGTGGCCAGTGATTCCTGATCCGGCATGCCGGCCGTGAAGGACGGTGGCTCGTCACCGCACAGGGCCGCAGCCAGCCGGGGTTCACACAGGTAAGACTGCCCGGCGGCAAACAGGCGGGCCTGCTTGCCGCTGGTTATCCAGGTCAGGCGCGTCCACGGATTGCGTAACAGCACTTGTCCGGCGGACAGTGCCTGTAAAACCTGTTCGCAGGTAACGGGTTCCGGTGGTGCCACCGGTTCATGTGCGAGCCGGAAGCGGCTCATAAAAGCGGCCAGATAGGCATCCAGGCTTTCCGTTTCGGTGATATGGGCCAGCATCAAGTCGCGTAGACCACGCAGTGCCTGCGGATTGATCTCGCCGGCCCGCTGCGGCGGCTCAAGCTGTGGGTCCGCGTAGCGGCCCCCCTCATCGTCGGTAAACGCCAGCCATTCGCCGAGGCCCTGCAACAGGTCAGCGGCAGAGGGTGCCCGTGCGCCGATCGACCAGGTCATGCCGGGCTCGAGTGCCACGCCATGGTGGGCGACATTCGGCGGCAGGTACAGCATGTCGCCGGCCACCAGGGTCCATTCCTGCTCGGGTGTGAAGTGCCGCAGCACATTCAACGGGCTGTCAGCCAGCAGTTCCGGGCTGAACGACTCGGCAATTTGCCAGCGGCGTGTGCCTTCAGCCTGAAGCAGGAACACATCGTACTGGTCCACGTGTGGCCCGACGGATCCGCCGCTGGCGGCGTAGCTGATCATCAGATCATCCAGGCGCCAGTTCGGGATGAAACTGAATTGCTGCAGCAGCGTTTGCAATGGTGCGTAATGTTTTTCAACATCCTGCACCAGCAGGGTCCAGTTTGTCTCCGGCAGGGCGGCAAAATCAGATTCGGTAAAGGGTCCGTGCCGAACCTGCCAGTCTGCTGCTTCGAACTGACCGCTAATCAGTCGTGATTCAGCCATTTCATCACAGGCCAGGCCGGCCAGGTCGTCGCCGTCGAGCAGGGGTTTTAAATCCGTAAAGGCCTGGTGGATCAGGCAGGGCTTTTTCTGCCAGTAATCAGCCAGAAACTGTGACGGGCTCAACGTGCCCAAAGGGGCGTTCATTAACCATCACCAGCCGGCGTGTCAGGCCCCCTACGGGCCATCTGCGCTGCGTTGCCGATATAATCGGCGGGGCTCAGATCGAGCAGTTGCTGTTTCGCCGCAGCGGGGATATCCAGGGCCTCGATAAACTCCGCCAGCAGTGCCGCGCTGATGGCCTTGCCGCGGGTCAGTGCCTTCAGTTGTTCATACGGATTTTCAATGCCGTGCAAACGCATCACGGTTTGAATGGGCTCGGCCAGAACTTCCCAGGCACCATCAAGATCCGCAGCCAGCTTTGCTTCGTTGACCTGTAGTTTTTGCAGGCCTTTGAGCAGCGAGGCGTAGGCGATCACAGCATGGCCGACAGCGGTGCCGATGGTTCTCAGTACGGTTGAATCGGTCAGGTCACGCTGCCAGCGCGATAACGGAAGTTTTTGTGCAAGATGGCCCAGCAGGGCGTTGGCGACACCGAGGTTGCCTTCTGCATTCTCAAAATCGATCGGGTTGACTTTATGCGGCATCGTGGATGAGCCGATTTCACCGGCACTGGTTTTCTGAGTGAAATAACCGATGGAGATATAAGCCCAGAGATCACGGCAAAGATCGATCAGCACCGTGTTATACCGGCTCAGGGTATGGAAGGTTTCGGCCAACCAGTCATGGGGTTCGATCTGCGTGGTCCACGCATTCCATTCCAACCCCAGTGATGCAACAAATTCACGCGCGAATGCCGGCCAGTCAATCTCCGGGCAGGCCACCTGGTGGGCATTGAAGTTACCGACCGCGCCATTGATCTTGCCAAGCATCGGCTGTTGTTCCAGCAGGGCGGTCTGGCGTTGCAGGCGTGCAGCCACATTGCCGTACTCTTTACCGAGCGTCGTGGGTGAAGCGGTTTGCCCGTGCGTGCGTGACAGCATGGGCAGCGTGGCATGGTCACGGGCTTGTGCTGCCAGCACGTCGGCAATCTCCGTAAATACAGGCAGCAGGATCTGCTGCCGCGCGTCTGCCATCATCAAGCCATAAGAAAGATTGTTGATATCTTCAGAGGTGCAGGCAAAGTGCAGGAACTCGGACAGGCCGGCGAGTTCCTCGTGGTGGGCGAAACATTCCTTCAGGTAATACTCAACCGCTTTGACATCGTGGTTGGTGGTGGCCTCGATGGCTTTGACCTGCTCAGCCGCAGCGGGCCCAAAATCCTCCAGCAGGCCTTCCAGGTAAGCCTCGGCTGATTTGCTCAGTGTGGATACCTGCGGGAAAGCCTCACAATTGGCCAGTGCACGGAACCAGCGCACCTCGACAATGATACGGTAGCGGATCAGGCCGTATTCACTGAAAATCTCGCGCAGCGCGGCAGTGCGCCCGGCGTAGCGCCCGTCGACGGATGAAACGGCAGTGAGGGAAGAAAGCTCCATGTTTTTTCAGCTCTGAGTAAGGCTGCGCCATGATACCACTGACACTGCTGTGAGCCTATAATATGAGCCTGAACTTTTAATGGAGCCAGGGCCATGACCGAGACCCGCACAGAAAGAGACACGATGGGTGAATTACAGGTGCCTGTTGATGCCTTGTGGGGCGCGCAAACACAACGTGCAGTGAATAATTTCCCGATCAGCGGGCTGTCGATGCCGGCGGCACTGATTCGTGCGCTGGGTCTGATTAAATCTGCTGCCGCGCGTGTCAACAATGACCTGGGGTTGCTGGAAGACGATATCGCCGCAGCGATCATCACAGCCGCCGCTCAGGTGTCTGCAGGAGAAGTGGACGCACATTTCCCAATCGATATTTTTCAGACCGGCTCAGGCACCAGCAGCAACATGAACGCCAACGAGGTTATCGCCCACCTGGCCGGCCGGGCAGGTACCAATGTGCACCCCAACGATCATGTGAATATGGGGCAAAGCTCCAACGACGTGATCCCGACGGCCATCCAGGTCAGTGCCTGCCTGGAGACTTACGAGTCATTGCTGCCTTCGTTGCGGCATTTGCACCGGGTGCTGGATGAAAAAGCAGATGCACTCAAGGACACTGCCAAGACCGGCCGCACGCATTTGATGGATGCAATGCCGGTCACCTTCGGCCAGGAACTGGCATGCTGGTCACAGCAGATTCAGTCGAATATCCAGCGCATCGAAAGTGCCTTGCAGCGGGTTAACCAGCTTCCCCAGGGCGGCACCGCTGTCGGCACCGGCATCAATGCCCACCCCGAGTTCGGACCGCGGGTCGCTGCTGCGCTGTCGCAGTCTACCGGGTTTGCTTTTGCCTCTGCCGATAATTACTTTGAAGGCATCAGTTCGCAGGATGCGGCGGTAGAATTATCCGGCCAGCTCAAAACACTGGCCTGCAGCCTGATGAAAATCGCCAACGATCTGCGGCTGATGAATTCCGGGCCGCTGGCGGGCATCGGTGAGATTGCCCTGCCGGCACTGCAGCCAGGCTCCTCGATCATGCCGGGCAAGGTGAATCCGGTCATTCCCGAGGCAGTTTGCATGGTCTGTGCCCAGGTCATCGGCAATGACGCAACCATTACGATTGGTGGTCAGGCCGGTAATTTTCAGCTCAATGTCATGCTGCCGGTGATTGCGCATAATCTGCTGCAAAGCATCGCGATACTGGCGAGTTCGAGCCGTTTACTGGCCGATTCTGCAATCAGTGGTTTTAGCGTTAACACCGATGCCATCAACAGCGCGCTGGAGCGTAACCCGATCCTGGTAACGGCGCTCAACCCGGTTATCGGTTATGAAGTGGGTGCTGCCACGGCCAAACAGGCTTACAGGGAAGGGCGTCCGATCCGTGATGTGGCCAAAGAAACCAGCGGGCTTTCTGATGAAGACCTGGAGCGCTTACTGGATCCGCTTGAGCTCACCCGGGGTGGTATCAAGGGCTGAAGCAGCGGTGAGCGGCGGATATATATGGTCGAAGCCGCCCGTTGCCCCCGGCATTTCAATACCCTGACCTGCAGGTCAGTCTCATCTGCTGTGAGTTGCAAGCGCAATGAATCGATATCTGATGCCATTGGATCTCAGGTATTTCCAGTGCCTGACAGTTGGGGCCGTATCACACCCACACCGAGGCCTTCGATCACCAGTTCGGTGGTGCGCAGGTCGATTAAAATAGGCTCAAAATCCGGGTTTTCCGGTAACAGGCGAACCCTGTGGCCGTTGCGCTCAAAGCGTTTCACCGTGACTTCATCATCCAGGCGTGCCACCACAATCTGCCCCTTGCGGGCCACCGGTGTGCGGTACACGGCCAGCAGGTCGCCGTCGAGGATGCCGGCGTCACGCATGCTGTGGTCTGTCACACGCAACAGGTAATGCGGGCGGGGGGAGAATAAGGCCGGATCCACACGATATTCATGCTCGATGTTTTCCTGTGCCAGTATCGGGCTGCCGGCCGCCACCCGGCCGACCAGTGGCAGCGGTGCGTGGCGGGTTTTAGCCGTGGGCAGGTTCGAGCGGGACAGGGCAGTCAGCGTGATGCCACGGGAGTGCCCCGCCTCAATGCGGATCATGCCCTTGCGCTCCAGCGTGCGCAGATGGCTTTCTGCAGCATTGGGTGAGCGAAAGCCAAAGTGCTTTGATAATTCATTTCTTGTCGGAGGAAATCCAATAGAATCAATATGATTAAAGATGAAATTAAGAACTTCTTTTTGGCGTTTTGTTAAGGGTTTGTCATGCATGCCGGTAGCCAGTATCCAATGCTGTAAATATATATGGGGTATCCCCTTAGCACCTAAACCTTTATTATGACACCATGAGCTCTCTCGGCACAATGCCTATAGCTGGCATAAATTACCCGACGACATGGAGTCAATTTCTTGACTGGTTTCATTCTGAGGAAGCCTGCCGCGTTTATTTGGAAAATTTAAGATGGCCTGATGGGTTTGTGTGCTCAAAATGCAAAGCACTCGGCAGTAAAAACGCCAAACGATTGAGCCGTAGTCGCTGGGTGTGCAGCTCGTGTAAGCACCAGTCCAGCGTTACAGCAGGCACAATTTTTGACAAAACACGTACTGAGCTTCGAGTTTGGTTTTCAGCAATTTGGTACATCACCAACCAAAAGCACGGGGTTAGCGCTCTAGGGCTGCAGCGGGTTTTGGGGTTTGGAAGTTATGAAACTTCCTGGAGCATGCTGCATAAACTCCGCCGCGCAATGATATGCTCAGGAAGAGAGTTACTTACAGGAGAGGTTGAAGTTGATGAGAGTTATTTAGCCATAACTGATCGCAGTGTTCCCTTGTCACGCAAGGGCCGCAAGAGCAATACAACCAAGCAACTGGTGGTTATCGCTGTAGAAATAAAGCAACCTAAAGGCTTTGGAAGAATCCGTATTCGTCGTATCAAGAATGGTAATGATGCCAACCTAATACCTTTCATTCATGATTCAATTGACCCAGGAGCAAATATACATAGTGATGGCTCGGCGGCTTATAGGAATCTTATAGAAGAGGGATATGAGCATAAGCGCACCGTTCATCTTGGGTCAGACACTCCTGCTCATCAGTCTATGCCGGGGGTACATAGAATCGCAACATTACTTCAACGCTGGATACTTGGCACGCATCATGGGGCAATACAGCCGAAGCAACTGGATTATTACCTGGATGAGTTCGTTTTTCGTTTTAATCGTAGAACGTCAAAGTCCCGAGGCTTGCTATTTTATCGGTTACTACAACAGGCTGTAGTAACTGCTCCAGTGACGTATAAAGAAATAACAGGTGTTGAGGAAAAAGTTAGTTAAATTACTAATTTTGGAGCTAAGGAGACACCCCACAAATATATACAGTATTTAATATTTATTCAACTGCTGAATAATTCCGCATGGGGATTTGCTTAATCCCTGCTTCATCCGCTTCGGGCCGTGGGGATAGGGGGGGTACTGCCAGAGACCGTGGCAGAATGGTACTCACTTGACGGGCTGAGCTACCTGCTTGCCATCAGTACAAATCAAAATTCCCGGGCGTTACTCGCAAGACACTGGATTGTGTGTACCAGTCGCCCAGTACAATGCGCTGGGCCGGGCTTTGGTTCGCTTCGAGGTCATGGGTGGCAGGTCGGTGGGTATGGCCGTGAATCATCTTCTGCACGCCATGACGTGCGAATGCTGCACTCACTTCAGTGGCGTTCACGTCCATGATTTCCATGTCGACATTACCTTTGTGTTCAGCGCTTGCATCGCGTGCCTGCATCGCGACCTGTAGCCGTTCCTGTGGAGACTTTTTCAGAAAGTCATTCTGCCAGTCTGGATTCCGTACCAGCGCGCGGAATTGCTGGTACGGGATATCATCTGTACACAGGCTGTCCCCATGCATCAGCAAGACTCGCTCACCGTAAAGATTCAATACATATTCCTGTGGGAGCAGCGTCATCCCCGCCTGCTTTGCGTAGGCTTCACGCAACAGGAAATCACGGTTACCACGCATGAAGTAGCAGGGGGTGCCCTCGCTGGTCAGTGATGAAAGCGCGTTGGCAACCTGGGTGGCGCATCTGGATGGCACGTCATCACCCAACCAGTATTCAAACAGGTCGCCAAGGATATAAAGGGCATCCGCACCATCCGCCTCTTGCCGAAGAAACTGCAACAGGAGGTCGGTCGTTTCCGGCCTCTGGTCATCGAGGTGCAGGTCGGATATGAACAGGGTTGTCATGCTGAATCCGGCAGGTTACTAGTGCTTCTTCAATGTGATAACTGCGAGTTCAGCGAGTTGGGAAGTGGTTGACCGTAAGGCGCACCTCGCAGGTAATGGCCTGGTCCTTGCCAAGAGGCGCAACGCCATGGACGACCGCTTCCCAGCTCGCCCGAAGGGAGGTTCCCAGATACCCCAGTACTGCGTTGCAGCCCTTGAAAAGGACCAGCCATTCTCTGCAGTCTGCGCCTTGTCCTGGAACATCTGGGAACCTCTGAATCCGTAGTTATCACATTGAAGAAGCACTAGTGAACCTCAATGGATTTAATCAGCACCACCTCCTTCGGGACATCGTTCTTTCCGGTTGGTACGAAGCGGATGTCATCCACAACGTCCATGCCATCAATAACCCGGCCGAAGACGGTATAACCCCATTCACGGGAATTGCCCTTACCCTTGTGATCAAGGGCACCATTGACCTCAACATTAATGAAAAACTGTGAGGTTGCAGAATTAACCTCGTTGGTGCGTGCCATGGCAATTGTACCGCGTTTGTTTTTCAAGCCGTTGTCCGCTTCATTGGGGATGGGGTCACGGGTCGGCTTTAAATTCATATCAGGCGTCATACCCCCGCCCTGGATCATGAAGTGACTGATGACACGGTGAAATATCGTGCCGTTATAAAAGCCGTCATTCACGTATTGCAGGAAATTTTTGACAGTTTTTGGTGCTGCCTGTGGGAACAGTTCGAGGCGGATATCACCACGGTTGGTGTGGATTGTAACCTGGGGATTTTCCGACCCTGAAGGTTCGTCTGATTGTGCGTAGGCTGCCGGCAGGCTCAAGATCAAAATCGCAAGAAAGGAAAGCAGCTGCTTCATGGGGTAGTTCTCCAATTCAGGGTATGAGGCCGCCAATGATACTGGGGTGTCGGGCAGGGATAAAGGGTGGATAGTTGCCAGGCATCCCGGCTGGTACTTTCCAGGTTCGTAAAGGTGCTGGCAAAACCCCATTGTACGACCGTTTTATGGTAGAATGAGGCGCTTGCACATAGAACAAAAACAATCATTTCGAAGAACCATTAGTGCGGCTTTTAAAGCATGATATATCAATCAGATATAACATATTTCGGAGAATATACATTTAATGGCTGAACTTGCCAGAGAAGTCCTGCAGGTTAACCTGGAAGACGAAATGCGCCAGTCCTATATGGACTATGCGATGAGCGTCATTGTTGGTCGTGCATTGCCCGATGTCCGTGATGGGTTGAAACCCGTCCACCGACGCGTGCTGTACGCCATGAGTGTGCTGGGTAATGACTGGAATAAGGCCTACAAAAAATCGGCTCGTGTCGTTGGTGATGTCATTGGTAAATACCATCCACACGGTGATTCCGCTGTTTACGACACCATCGTGCGTATGGCGCAGCCTTTTGCCATGCGCTACATGCTGGTGGACGGGCAGGGTAACTTTGGTTCAGTCGATGGTGATGCAGCCGCCGCCATGCGTTATACCGAAGTCCGCATGTCGAAGCTGGCACATGAACTGCTGGCTGACCTGGATAAGGAAACCGTTGATTTCGGACCAAACTACGACGAGTCCGAGCACGAACCGCTGGTTTTACCCACCCGGGTACCAGGACTGCTGATCAATGGATCAGCCGGTATTGCGGTTGGCATGGCGACCAATATCCCGCCACATAACCTGGGCGAGGTCATCAACGCGACCATTGCCCTGATCGAAGACCCACAACTGGATATCGACGGCCTCATGGCACACCTGCCAGGCCCCGATTTCCCGACCGCGGGCATGATCAACGGTGCGCAGGGTATCTATGAGGCCTACCACACCGGTCGTGGCCGCATTTATATGCGGGCGAAATCCCATGTTGAAACCAACGAACGCAATGGCAAGGATTCATTGATCGTTACCGAGTTACCCTACCAGGTGAACAAGGCCCGCTTGCTGGAAAAGATTGCCGAGCTGGTCAAAGACAAAAAAATTGATGGCATTACAGAACTGCGTGATGAATCTGATAAGGATGGCATGCGGGTGGTCATCGAGTTGCGCCGCGGTGAAGTTCCCGAGGTCATCCTGAATAATCTTTACAAGCAAACCGTGATGCAGAATGTATTTGGCATCAACATGGTTGCACTGGTCAACGGTCAGCCCAGGGTACTGAACCTGAAAGAAATTCTGCAGGCCTTCATTGGCCATCGCAGAGAAGTGGTTACCCGCCGCACCCTGTTTGATTTGCGTAAGGCGCGCAGTCGCGCCCACGTACTGGAAGGCCTGACTGTCGCGCTGGCAAATCTTGATGAGTTGATCGAGCTGGTCAAGACCTCACCTTCACCGGTCGAGGCCAGGGAGCGCTTGCTGGCCAAACGCTGGGAGCCCGGCCTGGTACGGGCCATGCTGGGGCAGGGCGGCGCTGAGACTTCCCGTCCCGAGAACCTTGAGCTGAACTATGGTTTGCAGGAAGACGGCTACCAGCTTTCGCCGTTGCAGGCCCAGGAAATCCTCAATATGCGTTTACACAGGCTGACGGGCCTGGAGCAGGAAAAATTAACCAAAGAATATGAGGAAATCCTTGGCACAGTCAGGGATTTACTGGAAATTCTGTCCGATCCGACCCGCCTGATGACGGTGATACGTGAAGAACTTGAAGCTGTCCGTGAAAAATTTGGTGACGAACGACGCACCGTCATTCTTGAGAAGAAACTGGATCTGAGTCTTGAAGATCTGATCACCGAAGAAGACGTGGTGGTGACCATATCCCACGCCGGCTATGCCAAGTCCCAAACCCTGGATCGTTACCAGGCCCAGCGTCGTGGTGGCAAAGGCAAGTCTGCAACCAAAGTCAAGGAAGAAGATTTCATCGATGAAATCTTCATTGCCAATACGCATGACACACTGTTATGTTTCACCTCGCGTGGCAAGATTTACTGGCTCAAAGTTTATGAGTTGCCGCAAGCCAGTCACATGAGTCGTGGCAAGCCGATTGTTAACCTCTTACCGCTGGAAAAAGATGAGCGGGTTAATGCGGTGCTGCCGGTACGCGAATACTCCGAAGACAAGTTTGTATTTTTTGCAACCCGCAAGGGCATTGTCAAGAAAACGCCGCTGACGGCGTATAGAAATCAACGCGCCAATGGTATCTGGGCTATTAACCTGGATGACGATGATGAGCTGGTGAATGTTGAAATCACCGATGGTAACAGCGAAGTCATGTTATTCGCTGATTCCGGCAAGTGTATTCGGTTTGCAGAAGGCGATGTCACCTCAGTCGGGCGTACAGCACGCGGGGTTATAGGCATTCGACTGAAGAAGGATCAGCGCGTGGTATCCATGCTGGTGCTGGGCGAAGGTGATATTTTGACAGTGACCGAGCGTGGCTATGGCAAGCGCTCACACCCTGATGAGCACTCCCGCCAGGGGCGCGGTGGCCAGGGCGTAATCGGCATCCAGACATCGGAGCGCAATGGTGCCTTGATCGCGGCGCTGCAGGTGACCGATGACGATGACATCATGCTGATCTCAGATGGTGGCACACTGGTCAGAACCCATGCAGACGAAATATCCACGCTGGGTCGCAATACGCAGGGTGTGACACTGATCCGCCTGCGAGATGATGAAAACCTGGTCGGCCTGGCCAGAATTCAGTCTGAGGAAGAAGAGGAAGCAGAACAGGAAGAATCTGAAAACGAATAGTATGAGCTTAAATTATTCCCATTTACCCACATGGCTGGAACACAATAAGCTCTTCAGAATACTTTTCCTGATTCGTAAACTGTACCTAACGCAAAGTAAATTTCCTCACCATTCACAATATGCAGAGGATATCTCCATCCTGCGGCTGTTCGACAAAGAATATCGTGGTTTTTTTGTTGATGTCGGCTGTTTTCATCCTAAAAAATATAACAATACGTGGAGCCTTTATAAAAAAGGCTGGAGAGGGATCAATATCGACATTGATTCGATAAAAATTGAGGGTTTTAATCTTGTACGCCCTGCCGATACCAACGTGTGTTGTGCCGTCTCAAACACCGAGGGAGAAATAACCTACTACAGCAATGGATTCTATTCGTTGACAAATACACTGAATGAGGATTTTGTGGAGAGCAAAAGCCTGGGTACGGCGTATATCAAGGGGAAGAAGACCTATCAGAAGAAAGTCAGCCAGTGCAAGACATTAAATACCATTATTGATGCGACGAAATATAACAGTCAGCAAATCGATATGTTGTCGGTGGATGTTGAAGCACATGATCTGGATGTCCTGATGTCATTGGATTTTGCGCGATACAATCCGAAGGTTATTGCAGTTGAAACACATGACAGACTTTTTTCGGAGGTCAGTCAGTCACCGCTCTATCAGTTCCTCATCGGATTGGGCTACACCCTGGTAGCCTGGTGCGGTTATACCCTCATTCTGGCAAATGGCGAAATACAAAAGGAATTGGCTTGTCTACAGGATGAACAAACAGCCGATACCTAAAAACCTATCTTACCAATACACCGGCAGACGAGACCCGTCACTGGATACTGCCATGATTCAAACAATTTTTTGTTGATCAAGCGCATTGTTTGGGAACTTTAAACGGGTTCGCCGGTCAATGCCAGACCGCCTGCCTGGCACCGGAAATAATCGTTAAGAAATCGAAAAGAAGTTGATCTAGAGCAGGAAAGTGTTCAAAAGAATGTGCCAGAATTCAGCCGTTTTAAGCTGATCGCGATGTAATACACCTTGTGATCAGGTTCGAACATGCCAGACCGCCCGTTTATTTCGGGGGTCGCTTTTTAATTTTGGGATTGACAATTACCCAAAAAACCGGAGAGCACTGTTTCCATGATTCCTGAACTTGGCCATTTCGCCCTAATTTTGGCATTTATATTTATTTTATTCCAGGCAACAGTGCCGCTGGCAGGTGCTGCCAGAAACAATATTCAATGGATGCACATGGCCCGCCCCCTGGCCTATGCCCAATCCCTGTTCCTGCTACTGGCAATGGCCAGTCTGACCTATTCATTTGTTACGTCAGACTTTTCAGTCAAGTATGTGGCAATGAATTCAAATTTGGCATTGCCAATGGCCTACCGCGTAACGGCGGTTTGGGGAGGGCATGAGGGATCACTGCTTTTTTGGGCATTTATCATGGGGCTATGGTCAACGGCCGTGGCATTGTTCAGCCGCAAGCTGCCGCTGGATACCGTGGCCCGGGTGCTCGGCATCATGGGAATTATCAGCATTGGCTTCCTGCTGTTCATGCTGGTGACGTCCAATCCTTTTGAACGGCTGATTCCTGCTGCGCTTGACGGACGTGATCTGAATCCCCTGCTGCAAGACCCCGGGCTTGCGCTTCACCCGCCCTTTTTATACCTGGGTTATGTAGGCTTCTCGGTTGCTTTCAGTTTTGCCGCAGCCGCATTGTTGAGTGGTCGTCTTGATGCAGCCTGGGCCCGCTGGTCCCGGCCCTGGACAACGGTTGCCTGGTCATTCCTGACGCTCGGCAACGTGATTGGAAGCTGGTGGGCTTACTACGAATTTGGCTGGGGTGGATGGTGGTTTTGGGACCCGGTTGAAAACTCCTCGTTCATGCCCTGGCTGGTAGGAACAGCACTTATTCATTCCCTGGCTGTTACTGAAAAACGCGGAACCTTTAAGACCTGGACGGTCCTGCTTGCCCTGCTGACGTTCTCGCTCAGCCTGTTGGGGACATTCCTGGTCCGCTCCGGTGTATTGACGTCTGTGCATGCTTTCACTACTAGCCCTGCGCGTGGAATGTTTGTGCTCGGATTTCTGGGTGTTGTCATCGGTGGATCACTGGCACTGTATGCCTGGCGTGGTTCACAGATACGCAGTACCGGAAAATTTCAGCTCGTATCCCGCGAAACTTTACTGCTGATCAATAACGTCTTACTGATGACTGCAACCGCTGCGGTGTTGATTGGCACGCTGTACCCGTTGTTCATCGACGCACTGGGCCTGGGCAAAATATCTGTCGGCCCACCCTACTTTAACCGCGTATTCATTCCCATCATGATACCGGTGCTCTTCCTGCTTGGCATCGGGCCTGTCACACGTTGGAAGAAAGACGAAATGGCTTCACTGGTACGGCAACTGCGATGGGTATTTCTTTTCAGCCTGGTCATTGCGGCACTGCTTGTTTTACTGGTCGCCAGTAAACTCTCCGCCGGCGTATTCTTCAGTATTGCAGTGTCAATCTGGATAATAGGTGGCACGTTGCTCAGCCTCTGGAAGCGGATCAGGCTCAAGGATAATCTGATCGCCGGCATCCGAAAAACACCGCTGGCCTTTTACGGCGCAACGCTCGCACATATAGGCATGGGTGTGATTGTGATTGGCATCACCTTCGCATCAACCGCCAGCATTGAAAAAGACGTCCGCATGGAGCCTGGCCAAAGCGTTGATGTTGGTGAGTACACGTTCAAATTTGAAGGTGTCAAAAAGGTGAAAGGTGTCAATTATCAAGCTATCGAAGGCACAATAGTTGCGTCCCGTGCAGGTAAGAAAATTGCAACCCTAAGGCCTCAGAAACGCTATTACCCGATGCAGGAAAAGCCCATGACCGAAGCTGCAATTGATGAGGGATTGTTTCGGGATCTGTTTGTTGCCATGGGTGACCCACTGGATTCCGAGGCCTGGAGCATTCGCATCCAGTACAAGTCCTTCTTGGCGTGGATATGGATGGGTGCAATATTCATGGCCCTGGGAGGGTTCCTGGCGATCGGTGACCGGCGTTATCGACGTATTTCAAGGACACAGATCGAGCTGGACAGATCATTTGATACGCAGCCAAAAACTAACACGGAACCGGATCTCTCATGATTAACAGACTTTCCAAATTGCTACTTGTCCTGTTGGTAATTACTCTGAGCCAGGGTCTGTATGCCGGGGAAATTGTATCGGCGCCAGCCGACCCGATCGTATTTGACGATGCGGCCAAAGAGGCGCGATATAAAAACCTGACTGAAAACTTACGTTGTCTGGTATGTCAGAACCAGTCAGTTGCCGCTTCAGGTGCCGAACTGGCGCAGGACATTCGCATTGAAGTATCCGGCATGATCAAAGACGGCAAGAGTGATCAGGAGGTCATTGATTTTCTTGTAGCCCGTTATGGAGAATTCATACTCTATTTCCCCCGTTTTAACGCCACCACATTCCTGCTCTGGTCTTTGCCCGGTATTCTTCTGCTGCTCGGCCTGTACATTGTGCTGAGAATCATCAAAAGAAGAAGCAGTGAAAAGCAGGATCTTGTACTCGATAAAAGTGACGAAGAACGGCTCAACAAATTACTCGGAACAGATAAACAGCATACTGGATAATCATGATTTTCTGGCTCATTATTACAGCTTTCCTCATCCTCTCCCTGGCCATTGTGCTGGGCCCCTACTGGCGAAAAACAGACCTCAAAACACCGGACCGTACGGACCTTAACGTCCGTCTTTATAAGGACCGCCTGGCAGAACTTGAAACCGACCTGAAGAATAAGGCGCTGGATAAAGACCAATACCGGCAAGCAGTATCTGAACTCAAGCTCCAACTCCTGAGCGATGTGCCTGAAAACCTGGAAAATCGTCCAGACGCGCCCCGACGGCCCTTTAAAACAATCATGCTAATGGTTCTCCTGGTGCCGGCACTATCCATTGGTTTGTACGCTTTGCTTGGCAATATGGATGTTGCCACCGGAAAAGTCGACGTCACTTCCAGACAAGATGCGCTGGAAATACAAAAAATGATATCCGCGTTCGCGCAGCGCCTGGAAGCCAATCCTGACGATGTGCGTGGCTGGGTGTTGCTGGGCCGGTCCTATGCGGTTATTGAGCAAATGGACAACGCGGTTAATGCCTATGAAAGAGCTTATGCGCTGGCGCCGAATGACCCTGAAGTACTGACCGGACTCGCTGAAACGCTGGCCATGTCAAACAGCAACCAGTTGCACGGGCGTTCGGTGGAATTGTTGCAGCAGGTTTTGACGATTGACCCGAATAATCTGCGGGCGCTGTGGCTGATCGGCTATGCCCAGGTACAGATGGGTAATAACGAGCAGGCTGTCAAGTACTGGCAAACGCTGTTGGCACTTCTGCCCCCGGATGATGAGGAAGTACAGATCGTGCGTAAGTATATAACCCAGTTCGGTGGTTCAACGGACGTGGCAGCGGAATCCACGGTAGCAGAGGATTCGCAAAAAAGTGTTGGTGACAGTACCAATGAAGCAGGTGAGGAATAATGATGATGCGGATCGTTAGCAGGGCCGGCAACAGAGGGTCTATCGGGACTTATTTGCCATTGTTGATATTTGTGGTTATCGGGATCTTTCTGGGTATCGGGTTATTTCTGAACCCACACCTGATACCGTCGCCGCTTATTGGCAAACAGGTACCTGAATTTAGCCTGCCCCCTGTCCAGGGACGGGAACTGGGCCTCTCAACGGCCGATTTCAAAACCGGTGAAGTGTCCATACTCAATGTGTTCGCCTCCTGGTGTACCGCCTGCCTGGAGGAGCATCCATTCATGATGAGCCTGTCAGCCTCGGGCCTGGTGCAGTTTTATGGTCTTAATTACAAGGACAGCCCGGATGCCGCAGAGGAGTGGCTGGATAAATATGGCGACCCCTATATGCGCACCGGCGCGGACATCAACGGGCGGGTGGCCATTGACTGGGGGGTCTACGGTGTTCCTGAAACCTTTATTGTTGATCAGCAGGGAAAGATTGCCTTCAAATACATCGGCCCGATCAACCAGAAAGTTCTGGATGAAGAAATCCTGCCGGTTATAAGAAAGCTGAAGAACACCAATAATGATTGAAATTGCCGGCATTGGCATATTGACAGCCTTTTTTGCGGGCGTAATTTCCTTTTTGTCACCTTGCGTATTACCCATGGTACCCGGCTACCTTTCCTATGTCAGTGGCGAGTCCCTGGAGGAAATGGAGAAACAGAAAAATATGCGGGACAGGCTGGCAATTGTGCTGCTGAGCCTATATTTCGTGCTTGGCTTTACGGCGGTGTTTGTCGTCTTTGGCGCGACCGCTTCAGCGCTTGGTCAACTGCTGCTTGCTTACCGCTATGAACTCAATATCGTCAGCGGGATCGTTATCATCTTGTTCGGTATGTTTTTAACGGGCCTGCTACGTTTTGGCTGGTTACAACGTGATTTCCGCATGCATGGCAACCCGGAAAAATCTTTCAATGGGCGGCCACTGGCGGCATTTGTTTTAGGGCTTGCCTTTGCATTTGGCTGGACACCTTGCATCGGTCCTGTGCTTGGCTCAATCCTGATGCTGAGTGCAAGCACACTCACGGTGGGCGGGGGGATCACGCTGTTATTTGTCTACTCATTGGGCCTCGGTATACCATTCATTGCACTTGCTCTGTTCACCAATCGTTTTTTGAAACAGGTCGGTCGGCTACAGCGCCATACCCGTAAGCTTCAGATTGGCGCCGGGGTGCTCATGATAATTATGGGGATTGCCGTGATAACCGGTTATCTCAGCGATTTTGCCTGGTGGATGTTCAGGACGTTCCCGATATTTGCCAAGATAGGCTAAGGCAAATCACAGGCAACTAATGCTGCCGATACATCAAGCCTGAATTTTAATAAAAATGATGCATTTTACTTATCTTTTTGTTGTTATTAATTGCCGCGTAATGGTATTGTGCAACTTGAAACTGCGCCTCACTTAGTGCGCTTTTTTCGCACTTGGGCTGAGGGAATTTTGAGGGTACATTAGTTTTTCTTGTTGATAACCGGAGGCTACGTTGTCTGATCGGGTATTTGGAATGGGTGGAGTGCCACCCGGCAAGGGAGTGGCTGGTCGTAAGCGTTACGCGATGGCCATAGATTTAAGGCGCTGTACCGGGTGCAACGCCTGTACCGCAGCATGCAAGACCCATTTCGATGTGCCACTGGGCGAATGGCGCATATGGTTGATGGAAACCGAAACGGGGGAGTTTCCGGATACCAAGCGTTATGTTCTGCCCCGTCTTTGCAACCAGTGTGACGACCCGCCCTGCATACCAGTTTGCCCGACCCAGGCCACTTTCAAGCATCCCGACGGCTTTGTCCTGCAACGCTACAACCGTTGCATCGGTTGTCGTGCCTGCATGATCGCCTGTCCGTATAACGCCAGGCATCTGCTGCCCGATCACCGGCGGGATAAACGCATGCCCCGCAACGTTGCCGATAAGTGTGATTTCTGCATTGTACGCGTGACGCGCGGTTTGGCCCCGTTCTGCGTGGCCTCTTGTACCGGCGGGGCACTTATATTTGGCGACATCAACGATCCTAAAAGTGAAGTAGCCCGCACGGTCAGGGATAACAAGGTATTCACCCTGAGACCAGAGCTGGGCACTGCGCCACAGGTCTATTACATCGGTCTGAACGAGTCCATAGCCGATCCGGACTTCGCCTTCAGTAACCGCAGTGCTCAACTTCGTGAACGCTATATCACCTTCAAGCGTAACACCGAGGTCGGGGGCGTAATGGGTGGCAATATTATTGAAACAGAGATGGGCTTCTTCGGCCTGCTACGCCAGGGATTCCATGCTTTCGCAAACTTTTTTGGTGATGCCAAGAAGAAATTCTTCAGAGGATTGTACTAATGGAAGGCCAGGTCACTGCCAATGCGTTCCAAAATGCGTACTGGGGATTCCCCATAGCCACCTATTTCTGGTTGGTGGGCGCCTCAGCCGGTTCATTCGTGATCAGCACACTGGGTTGGGTGTTCGGGGTCAAGAAATACAAGCCGGTGGCCTTTTTTGCTTCGAATACGGCCATCGTGGCGCTACTGATTGTGCCGGTATTGCTGATCATTGATGCAGGTAAACCCTACCGCTTCTTTCACTTGTTTATCTTCGCCCATTGGTCATCGCCGATGGTCTGGGGGACATTCCTCATCATGACCTATCCGATCTTCATGGGTTTCTACAGCTTCTTCGTATACAAAAACAACCTGCGCTGGGCGCGAATACTGGGCGTTGCGGCCATCATTCTGGCCGTCTCCACTCACTGGTACACGGGTGTAGTCATGCAGTTGAATCCTGCGCGCCTGCCCAATCACACTTCAGTCGCCCCCCTTCTGTTCCTGACCGGCGCGTACGTATCAGGTATCGGATTGCTCATTCTTTGCCTGTGGGTACGCAATTTCTTTGTGTCAGTAAAAGCAAAAGTGTCGCCCGAGTTGCTGGCGGATATGGCCCGACTCATGCTCTTCGGTATTTTCTTTGATCTGTTTTTACTGGGAAACGAGTTCCTGCAGATGACCTATGGGACGGGTGAAGAACGAACCATCCTGTATGCAGTGTTGTTGGAAGTGTTTCGCTGGCCCTACCTGTACATGGAAATTGTATGGGGCCTTGTCTTACCACTGATCATTCTGGTCATTCCCAAGCTTAACCGCTCACTCACCGGGATACTTATCGCCTCGGTGATGACCGCCAGCGGTGTATACGGGATGCGCATCTGGTGGGTGATGGCATCGCAGTACTACCAGGGCCATTTTTGAGGGGCATTTAACATGAGAATTAGTCGACGTCGGTTTTTGCAAGTGAGTGTGGCGGTAGCCAGCGTATTCGGGTTCAAGAAAAAGGCCCTGGCCATGGAAGTGGCTCTCGGCGATGAATCCTACAATTTCATCAAACGCCAGCCTCGGACACGCGTGTTCTCCTGTTCGCCCATGCCTTTACATGACAATCCGGTAGAGGCCTGGGTGGAGGATGACCCAATGGTCATGAACCTGCTTACCGGTAAGCCGGGCAAACGGGTGGTCGAGCTATCCGGCGTGACTGAATCCAATCGCAGTCGGGGGCGGGTAAGTGCCGCAGATGTATCGTCCTGGTTACAGTTGACCGATGGTGACCGACTCATGCAACCCCTCAAGCGCGTGGGCGCAAGGGGTTCAGGCAAGTGGCAGGCGATTTCCTGGCAGCAGGCACTCACCGAAATCGGTGTTGCTGTTAATAACAGCGCGCCGGAGACAGTCGCGCTGTTGCGCGGAAAAGATACCAGCGCTGGCGTCTGGGACAGATTCCTGCACAGCCTGGGCTCAAACACCGTGATTGAGTTGGATGACACTGCGAATCGGCAGGCAGCATTGCAAACTGTTTGGGGAGAGGGTGATTCGGTACCTGATCTGGCGCACAGCCACTATATTCTCAATTTTGGTACAAACTTTTTTGTCAGCTACCCGGATTATGCAGCGGAAGCTGTCGATGCCAGGATATACCGCCGCAGCCGGATTGTTACCTTCGATCCCCGCTGCTCCAAGACTGCCGGCCTTTCTGATGAATGGGTGCAGGTGCGTCCGGGGAGCGATGGCGTAGTGGCGCTGGCGATGACGCGCTACCTGCTGGATAACCAGTGGGTGGACGAGGCTGCCATTGAGCGCTTCAGTGAATTCAATGCCACCAGCTTGCGGCAGGAACTTGAGCCCTACACACTTGAGTATGCCGCAGAGATCAGTGGTGTGCCGGCATTGACCATCCGCCGCGTTGCGCGGGAGTTTGCCGAGAGCGAAAGAGGTTGCATCCTGACCGGTGCTGGCACAAGCGGCCACTCCAACGGTTACGATACTGAACGTGCTTTGATGTTGCTGCCACTGGTGGTCGGTGCGTTGGAAGTCAGGGGTGGGAACTGCCTGCCGCGTCGCTTGAGTCTCAGTGAGATCGAACCGGTACCCGCGCGACCTGAAAAAGTGAATCCGGCCCGTAACCCACACCGGTTCCCGCTCGAAGTCGGGCAGCAATACGCTGTCAATGTTTTGTTTGGATACAATACCAATCCGGCGTTCTCTGCCCCTTCCGCAGCGCTCTGGCGTGACGCGTTGCGCAATGAAAAGCGGGTTGGTCTGTTTGTCGGAATCGGCACTTTCCGCAATGAAACCTGGGAACTTGCCGATATCATCCTGCCCGAGAGCCATTGGCTTGAGCGCAATGAACCGGTGCAAGGGGAGGGCAGCCTGCTGCCCTGGGTAGGCCTCAGACAACGGGTGGTGGATCCCCCCGCGCAAGTCAGGGAATTGCGTGAAATATTGCGCGATATCATACGCACAACCGGTAACAGCGAATCACAACGTTACTGGCAGTTCAGCGATACCCGGGAGTGGCTGGGTCAGCAACTCGGCGGTGTGGCAGGCCTGGCAAAGGGAGGCGGCTGGGAAGCAATGGCCAAACACAGCGGCGTGTGGCCAACCTACGGTTATCTGGATCCGGAATTACGCCGCATCGTTGATGAACAGGGTGAGGAAGTATTACCTCAATATGGCTTGCCGGTGAAGCTGAATCTTGAGCCCTTCCCGCATTGGGAAGCGGCCACGGATGCCGTTCTCGGCAAGGGTGAGCTCACACTGTTGGTGCATGGCTCCGACTACCATGCCGGGGATGCGTCGAGTAACAACAAGGTAATGGTGGAAATGACGCTTGCCAATCACGTGCACATCAATACCAGTACTGCGGGGAAGCTCGGTATCAGTGATGGTGATCTGGTGCGGGTGACTTCAAAGGCGGGTTTTCTGGTGACCCGTGCCCGGGTTACCCAGTCCGTACGTCCGGAAGTGGTCGCCATGCATCGTGATGGTGGCCACTGGAGCATTGGAGGGGTAGCGAGCGGCAAGGCAGGACCAGAGCATGAGGGTGCGCCTGTGAACCTGGATCTTGATATTGCCCACAACCTGTGGTGGTCAGATCTCGGTGTGCAACCCATGGACCTGATTGTACCGGTGTTTGACGAAAAGGGCGGCGGACCGGCCACTGCCACCGCGGTCACAGTCAAGAAAGCTGAAGCAGGAGATGCCTACGGAACAGTGAAAGTCGATACCTCGGCATTACTGGCATACCAGCACGCTGTCACATCGTCCCAAGGGAGTTAGCCGCATGACCAGAAAACGCAAGATCATTGGTGTCGTATTACTTGGCGTGGCGGTTCTGGGCCTGGTCTTCCTCTCTGGCAAGGTCGGTGTTCTACCCATTTATGGCGTCACTTCCGTGTTTCAGACACCGGGGACTTGCAATGCCTGCCACGAGACCTGGTATGACGAGAGCACGTATGCCTTCAACCCCAAAGGCAACGCGCATCCGCCCGCTTCCGGATTGACCATCGGCTGTGCCGAGTGCCATCCGGTGCAGTACGAAGAATACAAGCTTTCAGCCATGGGCAGCAGCAAGAACGAATTGCGGCCAGGGTGTACCAATTGTCACGACCAAACTCATTCGGTGTTCCAATGGTTTTCCCACATGTATCGCAGCAATCCGGTCTGGACGCGAATGGTGCAGCTTGGGCTGCGTGACCGGGATCTGTACAACACGGAGTTGGCGCCGCTGCTTGCACCACGCGCGCGCGCAAGATTCCTGGAGACCGACAGTGCCCGCTGCCGGGAATGTCACCAGGCAGATAACTTTGCGCTGTTCAAGGGCACACTGGGTGAGTACCGGCCCGAGATTCCACCGCATCAGGAAGCAATCGCTGACAATAACACCTGCGTACAGTGTCACCAGAACCTGACACATAACCTCTCCTTTCCGGTGGCCTGGCATAGCAAGCTGGACAAAGAGGAAATGGGTGATCCCGAGGCCGGTAAGCAGAAGGCCGCGACCTGTGCGGGTTGCCATGGGGTCGACGGCAACAGTCCGTTGGCCACATTCCCGAGCCTCGCCGGGCTGAACAGCAATTACCTGATGCTGCAACTGCGGGCATTCAAGGCGGGCAGACGCAAAAACGACATCATGCAGGGCTTCGTAGCAGCATTGAGTGAGCAGGACATGGAAGACCTGGCAGCCTATTTCAGTAAGCAGAAAATGCGTCCCACCCGCATCGATCCCAAGGTGCTATCGTTGCGGCAGCGAGCAGACTTGGAAATTGGTGAATCTTTGTACCGGCAGAATTGCGCACGCTGTCATGGTTTGACCGGCCGTGGTCAGGGTATTTTTCCGGCACTGGCAGGTCAGTATCCGGATTATGCGGTTGCACAAATGGCTGCTTTCAGGGCAGCAAACCGCGACAAGCATTCCATCATGCGTGATGTTGCGGAAGGACTCAGCGACGGTGATTTGAAGTTGATCGCCCATTACCTGGCTGGGCTCTAGTGGGCGAAGATTCTGAACTTCGTATCTATGACGTATTTGTGAATGTGGAGGGCCTGCGGGTCCGCGTGCCCAGGCCCCTGCTCGGATTCATTCCGTTCACTGTGAGCAAGTATTTCGGCTTATACGCTGTGCTGGTGATTGCTGCCCCAGAGGCCAGCGAGTCCGCATTGCTGCTGGATTTGGCCAAGTCAGCGCTGGCCGATGAGTTTGGTCCGGTTAGCCGGAGCTCACCGCAACAATGGCGCATACAACAGATAGACCGCCGCGATGTTGGCCTGGCGCCTGCGACGATTCGTGAGCCAGATTGTATCGAGCAGGACTGGGGTGCGCTGTGGTACGAGCTCGGGGATGAAACTGCGAAATCCGAGCGCTACGAAATGGCAAAGACACGCCTGTGGGAAGAAGGCTTCAAAGTATCCATTGCTCCCTGAGAAGTTTCATGAGCGAGGACAGCACAGTGCACAATCGGGGTGACACAGCAGAGGATTCTGACAAAGTCGGCCTGCAGATCAACCAGTGGCAGTGTCTGAACCTCAGGGGAAGGAATGTTAGTTGCACGCGCTGTGCCGATATTTGCCCGAGCAAAGCACTGAAATTAACGGCAGAGTCAGTCCATCTGGACGCCGGACTCTGCACCCGCTGTGGGGCGTGCCTGCCAGCCTGTCCGTCGGGTGCCATGCAGTTAAGCGATTTCGATCCACGTCGCTTCCTGGAAGCCCTCACTGGCAAGGCGGAGGAGCACGTTTGCTGCAGTCGGGTTGGAAATACCGATGACGGCAATATTATTCCCTGTCTCCAGGTGCTGGATGCCCGCTTGCTTGCGGCAGCGGCAGCAGGCGGCACGAAGACCGTGGTGCTGCATGGTGCCAGTCAGTGCTCAGGCTGTGAACGAGGCGATGCGCGCGCTGCCATTGAGCACATGCATGCAGACCTGGAGGCATGGTTTTCCGAAGCACCCTTACAGCTCAGACAGGGCAGCTCGGTGTCAGCCGCAACCGGAGGGCACCGGGATCAGCAGCAGGTTCATCTGGGGCGTCGGAAATTCCTGCGTTTCGCCGGTACGTATGTTGCCAACAGTGCTTCGGAATGGCTCACGGATGCTGCAGCGGAACCACAGGGGACAAGCGCGCAACGGCCTCTTTTTCCGAGCGACGGAAGCGCTGGCCGCCCTTCGGCTTACCATGTGCTTTTGGCCGGGCAAGCCGCTTCGCTGCCCTGGCGGGATGGGCAATTACCCTGGCATTACCGGGTCCTGAGTGAGGTCTGTAATACCTGCCTGGCCTGTACTCAGCACTGTCCTACCGGCGCACTGGTGGCGGAGGAAACAACGGCAACAGTTTCCATTTGGTTCCGGCTGCAGGCGTGTACAGACTGTGGTTTATGTGAGCGCCTGTGTCCTGAGGGTGCCATCTCCCGTGCTGCCGCCACCAGTCCCGATGAATTGCACGCTCCGCCGTTGCAGGTGATACATCGCAGTCTGCGCCAATGTACCGTTTGTGCCCGCAGTTTTGATCCCGGGTCGGATTCCTCCGAACTGTGTACCCATTGTCAGAACGAACAGGATGTGATGAATGACTGGAAGGCGATGTTTTCGGATCCGTCCTGAACATGCTGTGGGTATCAGGTTTTGTACGATTGTTGGCGACCGTGCCCGCTCTGGAGTACAATAAATACTTGCACGGGCAGGCCCGAAGCCCAATGAACTGACCATTGAAGGCAGTTACGTTTTCGGAAGATGTCAGGCCCACCGCAAACAGGACTTTGTTAAAACAGGACTTGATCCCCGGAGGACAGGTACCGCTATGGTTAACTATGCAATTATTGGTGGCGGCAGGCTTGCACGCCATTTCTCCCAGTATTTTTGTTTACTGGAAATCCCCCACACCCGCTGGACGCGTGACCGCCGGTCATCGTTCAATACCTCTGCGCAGGCTGATGCCGGGCTGCGCCTGCGAAACACGATCGACAATGCAGATCGTGTGCTGTTGCTGGTCTCGGATAGCGCCATTCCAGCATTGCTGAAACAGTATCCGTTCCTGCATGAGAAACAGCTCATTCATTGCAGTGGGGCATTGAGCATTCCCGGTGTTGTGGGCGCGCACCCACTGATGACCTTTGCCGATGATCTGTATGATCTTGAAACCTACCAAGCCGTACCGTTCATGCTGGAGACCGGGGCGTGTTTTGAGGACCTGCTGCCGGGTCTGGTTAATCCCCACTTTGTTGTCAGCGTAGAAAACAAGGCGCGTTACCATGCCATGTGCGTCATGGCAGGCAATTTCATTCAGATTCTGTGGCAGGGCGTTGCGGATCGCTTTGAACAGCAATTGGCACTCCCGTTTGCAACACTGCAGCCTTATTTGATGCAAACGGCAAAGAATTTTGTCGCAGCACCGGGTAGTGCTCTGACCGGACCGTTAACCCGTAATGATCAGCAAACCATACAACGTAACCTGCACTCACTGGATGGTGATGCACTACAGGATTTATACCAGGCCTTTATCCACTTTTATCAGCATACGGACGTGCAAAACCAAAACCGGGAGTCTGGTGGGTTGGATCAGGCCAAAATGGAGCGCATTTCATGAACGTGCTCGATTTCCAGGCCTTCAAGAAACGCGCTGAAAAGATCGTCATGCTGACCTGCTATGACTATACCTCTGCCCGTATCGTGCAGGACTCAGATGTGGACGCAATCCTGGTCGGAGACAGCGCCGCCATGGTTATGCATGGCCATGACACGACCATTCCTGCTGATGTCGGCATGATGTGTCGGCATATCGAAAGTGTTGCCCGTGGTGCGCCGCACAAATTCATCGTGGGTGATATGCCGTTCCTGTCCTTCCGGCAATCATTGCCCGATACCGTACGCGCAGTGGGTCGCATGATGAAAGCCGGTGCCCATGCCGTCAAACTGGAAGGTTTTGATGGCAATGGTGAAGCCATCAGCCATATCGTCAAATCCGGTGTGCCGGTCATGGGGCATCTGGGCCTGACCCCGCAGTCTGTTAATCAGCTTGGCGGCTATCGGGTTCAGGGTCGCAGCAATGGCGCTGCGGAGCGCCTCAGACAGGATGCGCTGGCCTGTGAGCAGGCCGGCTGTTTTTCACTGGTCCTTGAGTGCGTGCCAGATCAACTGGCTGCCGATATCACCGACTCACTCAGTATCCCAACCATCGGCATCGGTGCAGGTTCCCACACCGATGGGCAGGTGTTGGTCATGCAGGATATGCTCGGTCTCTCAACAGATTTCAAGCCAAAATTCGTTCGCCGTTACCTCGATGGCCGGCAGTTGTGGCAGGAGGCCTTTAACGCCTATTGCGGTGATGTAAAAAGCGGCAGCTTTCCAGCCGCCGAAGAGAGTTACGGCCAATGAGAATATTCAGGTCCATTGCCGAATGGCAAACATTCCGTACCGGCTTACAGACTCACCCATTGGGCTTTGTGCCGACGATGGGCGCATTACATCAGGGGCATCTGTCATTGGTGGAGGTCAGTCGCGCACACAATGCATTTACCGTTGTCAGTATATTCGTTAACCCCAAACAGTTTAACGATGAGCGTGATTTTAAGCTGTACCGGACTGACGAGCAGAAGGATCTGCGGCAGCTTGAGCGGGCCGGTGTTGACGCGGTACTGCTGCCGGGTGCAGAAAAAATTTATGCCGACGACTATCGTTTTAAAGTCACCGAAAATAAATTCAGTCAGCAATTGTGCGGCGTATACCGACCCGGCCATTTTGATGGTGTGCTGACGGTCGTGATGCGACTGCTGAACCTGGTCCGGCCGGATCACGCCTATTTTGGTGAGAAAGACTATCAGCAGCTACAGTTGATTCGTGATATGACCGCCGCGTTTTTTATGCCGGTCAAGATTGTTGCCTGTGCGACCATTCGTGAGGCAGATGGGCTGGCCATGAGTTCCCGCAACCAGCGGCTCGATGCGCTGCAGAGGAAAAAGGCGTCGATTCTGTACACGGCGCTGAAACAGAGCAGGTCGGCGGAGCAGGCCAGGAAAACGCTGACACAGCAGGGCTTCGAGGTGGATTACGTTGAGGATATTGCGGATCGTCGTCTGGCCGCCGCCCGGCTTGGAAACACCAGGTTGATTGACAATGTGCAAATCTGAAGCGAGACAGACCCAGCCCAATATACTGTTGCTGATGTCGGGTTCGATTGCCTGTGCCAAGGCAGCATCATTGGTGTCCGAGTGGAGCAAGCAGGGTCACAGCGTGCGAATCGTGTGCACCCGCAGTGTGCCCGAATTCGTCGGTGTTGCAACCTTGCAGGGACTCGGCGCTGAAGCGGTGTTCGATAATGTTTTTTCTCCCGGCAAGGCCATGGAACATATCGCACTGGGAAAGTGGGCGGACATCGTGATAGCAGCCCCTGCAACTTCGAACCTGATCAACAAACTATCCGCCGGTATCGCCGATGATGCGGTCAGCACAGTATGGCAAGCTGCTTACGGGCTGGGCAAACCGATGGTTATTGTGCCTGCAATGAATACCCGAATGTGGCGTTACCCGGCAACCCGGGAAAGTGTTAACCGGCTGCAGCAATGGGGTATTCATGTGTTACCGGTCGCCAGGGGTGAGCTGGCATGCGGTGAGCAGGGCGAGGGCCGGATGCTGGAGCCTGCGGATATCATGCATCGGATTGATCGGCTGCTGAGCTTTGAAAAGCAGGTGGGCGGAAAACGCATTCTCATCACAGCCGGTGGCACGCGGGAACGTATCGATTCGGTGCGCTACATTGGTAATCTGAGCAGTGGCCGTACTGCATCACGGCTGGCAGACGAGTTGGCTGCGGCTGGACACTCAGTCACGTGGTTGGGTGCCGAGGATGCGGTGCGACCCGTCTCGATACGCGAAATCGAGACCTACTACAGTTTTGCTGACTTGCAAAGCCAGTTAAAGGCTTTGCTTGCATCCGGCGCATACGATGTGGTCATTCAGGCTGCAGCGGTCAGTGATTTCAGCGTTCATTTGGACCCGTCAGGCGAGTCCGGGGCAGTGGTTCGCAAGCTGTCATCAGAAGCTGATCTGGTTTTGCATTTAAAGCCCAATCCAAAGTTGCTGGACAGCCTGAAAACCTGGTCAGGAAATCCATCATTGCGGGTTATTGGGTTTAAGCTGACCGATAACAAAGACCCGCAGCAGCGCAGGGCAGCTGTCGAAAAACAATTTGCCAATTCAAAGGTTGATGCGGTCGTACACAATGAGCTGTCTGAAATAAGCCGGACAGCTCATCCGTTTTATGTATACGCTGCATCACAGGAACCGGTATTTTGTGCGGACGCCGAGGCATTGGCCAGAAACATTCACGAGCTCATGGTGACGAATGCGTGGGAGCGACACGATGAAGTTATGTCTTGATGTAGGCAACAGCCATATTTATGGCGGCGTCTACGAGTCCGGCCGTGCTTTGCTGACTTTTCGGAAGTCATCAAAAATGGGTGCTTCTTCGGATGAATTTGGCCTGTTTTTCCGTTCCGTACTGCAGGAAAATGGCATTGACCCCAACGAGGTAGGCCAGATTGCTTTATGCAGCGTGGTACCGGAAATGGTTTATCCACTAACAGCCGCCTGTCAGAAATACTTTCTTATCCGGCCTTTTATCTTGCAGGCTGGAGTTAAAACAGGCTTGAAGATTCAATACCGGAATCCGTTGGAAGTTGGCACGGACCGGATCGCCAACGCCATTGCAGGCATTGAGTTATTTCCCAACAAGAACCTGATTATTGTTGATCTCGGTACAGCCACCACGCTGTGTGCCATCGGCAAAGAACGCACCTACATGGGCGGGGTAATCCTGCCGGGGTTGAGAATGTCCATGCAGGCCCTTGAGAGTGGCACATCAAAACTCGGCTCGGTTGAGATAAGGCGAAAAGAATCCTGCCTGGGGCGGACCACGGCTGACAGTATTCAGTCAGGCCTGTTTTACGGCCACCTGGGTGCATTACAGGAAATCATGCAGCGCATCCGGCTGGAAGAATTCTCAGGGCAGCGCCCCAAGGTGCTTGCCACCGGTGGTTTTGCGGCCCTGTTTGATGGTACCGGTCTGTTTGATCAGGTGGTGCCGGACCTGGTATTGCATGGATTGCTGGCTGCGCTGAAGTTGAATGAGGCAGAACAGAAGGACTGAGCTGACAACAGTTTCAGCCTGTGCCGGACTTGTCACTTCCCTCGTCTTCTGCTTCGTTTTCGGTGTTGTTCTCACGTTTATGGCTGACCCCTCCAGTCAATACCAGTCGCATGGCTGATTCAAAAGGAATATCCAGCGGGGTCAATGCGCTACGGGGCAGGAACAGGGTATAACCACCAATCTGGTAACTCATCGGCATGTACACGGCAACCGGGTCGTCCGCTGTTGGTGTAAACGGCAGGTCGTCAAATTGCTCACGCGTCACAAAGCCGATTAACTGGAAAGACTGGCCGGGCAATTGCACCATCACGACCTTGCTCATTGCGCTGTCCTTATCCGGACTCAGATAGCCGATAAAGTCTTTGATGGCGGTATAGATAGTTTTGACCAGTGGCAGACGGTTGAGAATAGTCTCCCCCAGGTTAAACAGTTTTTGAAAAATGAGAACGTGGGACAACAGGCCGATCAGGATAACCAGCGCCAGGCCTGACGCCAGCCCCATGCCGGGGACATACCAACCGCTGGGCAGGGTGAATTTCAGTATCGAGCCCATCAGGCGCTCGGCACCGGCGGCCATCCACCACAGGATCGCCAGTGTCAGCGTTATCGGTATGACAACAGCCAGTCCCTTCAGGAATAATTTACCCAGTGTGTTCATCGTGTCCCTTTCTAACTTGAAACGGGGTCAGAGTAAAGTGCCAGCGTAATACTCTGACACTTTACTCTGATAGAGGTATACAGGCTATGAGAAAAAGCCGTGCAGATACTAGTGCTCCTTCAATGTGATAATTGCGGATTCAGCGCTCCTGTGGGGTTTCGCCCCAAGGCGCAGTGTGCAGTGAATGGCTAGTCCTTTACAAATAC